>Ga0115005_10005493_pt1 | contig 10034 bp, 7 predicted proteins | sample ArcOceMetagenome_FD_87163 | JGI IMG/M metagenome (GOLD analysis project Ga0115005, IMG submission 87163) | Marine eukaryotic phytoplankton communities from Arctic Ocean - Arctic Ocean - Greenland ARC118M Metagenome | ecosystem: Environmental > Aquatic > Marine > Oceanic | place: Arctic Ocean... | reverse complement strand
TCGCGTTGGAGGGGAGAGTAAGCCTCACGGATCCGAATTTTTCGTCTAACTAAAAATAAGCCTTGAATAGCCTAGGTGCCATAACAGGGGGTCAAAACCTTGCTCTCCCCTAGCAGAGGGGTGTGTAAATTCCAAATAGTAGTCCGCTGGTCCGGTCTCTTGGATATGACCGTCCGTATATCTCCTCACTTGCTGGCTCGCTGGTGAGGGATAAGATATGGGTGCAGATCAACACCATCATCCATCATCTCTGAGATGATGGCCTTGTAGTTATTTTTACCGTGACTTGGTACGCCGCCGTGTACAGTACGTGGTGTACTGTAGTCTCAAAAGATTTCGTCAAACATATTGCTGTTGATCTGATTATCTTCAGCCATTAAGCTGCCGTAGTCCATTGTATGCGCTACAAGCAGCTTTTGAGAGCGTTAACTTGCATCAATGATTTTGTGCTTCAGCTCAAGGCTCAAGCTGGAAGAAAGACTCGACCTTGGAAGAATTTTGAAATGACTCTGCTATCGATCCTACTGTACGGTACGTAGGATAGTCATAGGATAGTCATACAGTCATAGGATATTCATACTACTGTACTGTAGCCCGGCGCGGCGGAGCGCTGATGTTACTAATTTAGACCATATTTTTTGAATTTTCGCGCCGGAAAAACTCTGCAAGTTAGATGCCAAATGAATGACCCACAACCCACCAAGCCAAAAAAGAAAAACTTAGTTATTTCACCATTTGGTTGTAATTCACACAAAAGGTGCTTCAGATTCCACTGTTTTCTGTCTTCGACTGTAACCTTTACATCCTTGATCATGAAATTAAGTTACAGCAAGCTAGAAAACTACCACAAGAAAGTGGGCCAACAGAAAAAGTATCTGAAATTCTACCTTGGGGCCATTGGGTATGTGCTCATCTTGGTCATGGTCAATATCATGGGCACTTCCAGAGCCCTTGACGAAGAATCAGCTGCTGCCATCCGCAGCCGTGGTACAGGAAAAGATCTTCTGGAAAACTTTGTTGTGTGGACGTATCCTCATCCCCCTCCCAAAGAGGAACTAGACCCGGCAAACAACGAAAAGCTCTATTGCAGTTACGCACCCTGTGCACCGATCAATGAAGATGTCAACTTTTATCCCGAGCCATACATTCTTAATCTTCGCGAAATCATCAACAAGGGTGAAAATCTGGAAGCATTCCATACCTTTGTGAAATATAACGCCTGGTACAAATTCCTCCATGGGGCTAATTTCCCGCACCACGTTCAATCCGTTGCGATTATTTCCACCATTAGCGCTTATCCCAATGCATGCGTCAGGACATTGGGACAGGACAGGGCGAATGCAGTCTGTGCCGCTGGTGTGAAGAAATACAAGGAGTACGATCCGACAGATGCTAATTCGGTACCTCCTTTCGCGGTTCAGTTCATGGATATGCCGGAACAATACGGGATTTTGGATTACTCGAGTCGCAGTGAAGACGCGAAAGATTCAAATTTAGAAAATGAGATGCAGTCTTTGGCAGGTTTGCAGTTTTTGCCGTATCTTACTGATCTTGTTGATTTTAAGACTGGTATTCCTGAATTTCAGGGACATCTTCTCATGAATGGTTGGTACGGAGGGGACATTGCATTTCCTCCGAATAACAAGGCGACTGTTACCATGACTTCTGTACATTTTGACGATTCTATATTGCCCACAATTGAGAATAATTTGAAATTTTTTGAGGTGTACAATGCCAATGTTGGACCAATTGGTGCTGCCGACACTAAAACCTATGACAACCTTCTCAGCCTCGGTCTTTCGGCCTACCTCTCTTCTGGTTTCGTATCCATGATGTCATTTGCAGACGATGAAGAGGATAAAAAGAGTAAAAAGAAGAAGGAACGTGATTCTATTCTGATTGTTGATTACTACGATGATATCTTTCCAGGGCTTATTCCCCAGGAAATACTTGACAGGGCTACTCGCGTCAAGACAAGAGTTCCTTCGGACAATAGTCAGGCACAATTCAGGCGATCCTTTGAATTGATGAAAGTCATTGCACAAGCACGGGTTGTGATTTGCTTCAACGCTCAAACTGCACTTCTTGCCATGGCCAATGGAGCACAAACAATTTTGGTGGGAGAAATTCACGAAATGGAAAGCAGCGCACATGGAATCGCACACTTATTCCATCGGTAAGTAACAAATGCACTTCGTGTTTCTCTCAATTACCTTGCTGCTCCTGCTAATAGCTAATTTCATCCAATTGAAAATACCTGGTATACACATTATTATCTTCATATCGGTTCAAATGCTGCAGTCAAATACCTTCAAATAATTGGCATATTAACGTTGACAACTTCGGAAGCAATCCAGGTGTCCATACGTTTGATAGATACCGGGCATCTTTCTTGCAGCACTTGAAAGCACGCTCACTAATATATTATGATGCAGCAAATTTGTTTGGAATGCTTCCACTAAAGAGGCTTGGTGAAGGCGTCTATCAAGAGCAGGAGTACGAATCACAGGACCATTTCCAATTCGTAGTAACTACAGAGCCTAATACTATTTCATGGGACATCATGAGAACTATTGAGGCTGTCTTCTATTTCCACCCGAATGCTAAGGTAACCATCCATAGTAATTCCATATCGGCGCGAGATAGCAATCTTGACATATTTGCTGAGGCAGGCTATAACTTTGAAATCAAGCCCTATTCATTTGAACAACTATTCGAAAGTGCGTCTTATCTTTCACAGGAAGAAAAGGGTTTGTTCTTGGATAGGCTTGAGATGCAAAGCAAGCAACAACATTGGTACACTCATGAAGCTGACTTGGTGAAGCTGTTGGTTCTTGAACGGAATGGAGGGGTAATGATGGACACCGACATGCATCTTGTGAAACCTCTCCCTAAATCATTTACCAATGTTGCAGCTTGGAGGGATGAAAAGAACGAAAAAATTGGAACTGCGATGCTGATGCTTGAGAAGCATAATCCATTTCTTCAAGAGGTGCTCAAGGATGCTATTGATATTTCAAACAACCATTACAATAGAGGTAAGAGTCTGGAATGTGTCAAATTCTCACTCAAATTACGAATGCGTACTAATCCATATTTCTCGTCGTCTTGCGTGCCATCATCATCAGACTGGTACGATATCTTTGGACAAGATCTTTTTTCAGAACACTTTCTCAGGACACAGAAGGGAACGAAAGATATACAGGTATTGACGCATGAATTATTCTACCCATTTGAGATCGAAGATGAATGCTTCACGATGAATAAAGAGATTCACGAACCTATAGATGAAAAGTTCACATTTGCTGTGCACATGAAACCGAAACCAAACATGCAAGCCCCCATGTCTGGAAGTTTATGCGAAGAGTTACTAATGGAGCAATGTATTTTCTGTGGAGAATTGGTTGTCCAAAAAATCAGTTAGGATATTGAAACCTGTTTATAATTAAAGATATTTGTGTGAGCCCAGCTTGTCTATAACTATTTCGAAACGGTTTGAAAAATATTTTCATCAACAAACTCACAGCTGCCTTTTAATACGAATCAACATTCGAAAAGAAGATGCCCGACGACTCACCATCCGTGAGAAATCTTGTTAAGAACTTTGAACACACACTTTCGCCGCTGTCTCCGCGAACACCATCGAAATCATGGAGTAGTCGAACTGGATTCTCTCCAACAACTCCAACATTGGACAGGAGCGTGTCAAATAGAAAAAAGAAAGACGATGTGGTTCATGGGGTCAAGCGAGATGAAGTCTTTGATGATATATCTCCGAAGGAAATAAAACTTAAAGTTGCCAGCAGTTCGTCAGCAAGCGACAGGTCAATTCCAAAATCGAGAACATGCACGCCGCCCATCGACAATATTGCTCACAATCGCAAAATGCTCATCGATGGACTTAAATTTCATCTAAGCAAGGAACATAGCAGGGATGACAATATGGAAACAATGCAGACGTTACCTTCTTCACCGATTCCACTCTTTCTAGAGAGAAAAATCGAAGACTCTATGCATGACACTTGTTCGAAATACAAATCAAAGGAAGAGGATGCAGCCCCTTTCACGATTTCACGGTCTTCTATCCACTCAATGCAAAGCCCAAGTCATACCCCATCGAACACAGATGCCGAATCAATCATGACCGGCATTGTGACGCACTGTCATAGCGTAGAATCAAAGTTCACTCCCATGAGACAACGTCGAGAGTTATCTACCACTACCATTGACAGCATACCATCTGTCACCGAAGACCAAACCGAGGAGATAGAAAGAAGGACCCCATCTATTTTAAGACACCATCACGAAAAAGATATCAGTACCATTGACAACACATCTACCACTATCAATTACCGGTGCAAAGATGAAGGAAAAACTTCTATAATGAAACAACGCCACGAAATAGTAACTAGAGATCAACGTGACGAAGAACAAGGTCGCATGGAGCGTTCTATTCAGTCCAAGCCTAATGCACCACGAAAGAAAACGAAACACTGTATAAAACCCATCTTCCAAATGATCTCAACGGTTTACACTTGGGTATCAATCTTTGGTGTGAAGCTTGTGCACAGTGTAATCAAGATGTATCGAGGAATTGCGAAGAATACAAAGGTAGAGCTGATGCGAGTCCCAAGCGCCACAAGAACAACAATAAAGTGCTTAGTTGAAGGAATACAATGGTCTTCGATGTTTGCTATTCTTTCTCTCATAGTATCTATGGCGTCAAACATTTACCCTACTGTTCCTCGATGTAATATCGGTCTATCTTTGATGATTCTCTTCTATAAATCAATCAAGGTGAGACAGACAGCATTTGAGATGAATATAGCCTTATCGTTTTTTTTGTCTCTAACTCTTAGAGGAAGGAGCAACAAAGTAAGCTCTTTTATCGTTCAATAATCACCCTTCATATGTTTTCCTTCGGGCTCGATGTCGACTGGCTCATCAGCGACTACTACCCCGTTACCCTTGGTGTAATTGAAGACCAGTTCATTTACAACACACAACAAAGTGCCATTTTCTCTAGGAATTTTGCTTGGTATATGATCATGATGAATATATTTCTAAAAACGATCTCGTTGGCGATCCTGATTCTGGACTCAAAAGTTGGAAATCAAATGATAAATGAAGCTTGGGATAAGTTGCATCTGTTCTTTCCCCCGACTTCAACAAAGATACCTGAAAATCTCAATGTAATTATGGAATCCAGAATTATTGCTATCGGATGGGTCGAATTAATTAGTTCGTTGCTCATCATTATCTTGGCCACCTATGCAAACTTGAGACTGTCATGGGCTCCACAATTCCAGTCGAGGCCGGTATTGACGACGCTGCCAAACATTTTATACCTGAAAGGAATTAGTGGGACACTTTTAGTGATGGCGCTAATGAGAAATTGCAATAAACGTGCAATCTTCGGGTGCTTGGTATCTTCATCGTCCAAGCCCGACTCGCCAAGCTCCCACAATCGTAAAGTCTTAATTGACAGATCATTTTTGAGATTCAACGGCACCTTCAAATGTTTCACCACAGTGATAGGAATTTGTACATGGTACTCACTTCTAACTGTCTGGAGCCTTGGAGGAGGAGATATTCCAAAAGAAGTGAGGATCGTACTCGGAATGCTGGCTACTTCAATGGTGTTGACAGATGTTCTTGCCTTAGCACTATTTGTCACTGTTTTCTGTTACGCATACAACATGAGTGACTTGCACACAACAGAAGGAATCAATCTCACCAGGCATGGTAACCGATCCTCTTCTCGTCGTAATATCCTAGACTACACGCAAAATGAACCAAGTCGCAGCCATTTACAAATCTCTGATACAACATCCAATAGATCGTTTCTCGGGTCAAGATTAGTCTCATTTGGGAAACCACTAACTGCCAAAGGCGCCGCATTCATACTTGCCGATAACGTTGCCTGCGACCCCACGAATTTTTCACTCAAATGGAAACTATTAGGACCTGGAACTCGCTTCGATTGTGCTACAACTAAAATCCCGACCATAAATGAATGTAACATGACGTTTGAACAACATCGATTCTTCCCAGTGGCCTCAGGCGTAGTCGATGGAGGGTGTATCTTGAGATTATTTCTGATTGCCAAATACACACATTCGCCAGTTGATGCACCAATATTGTGTCTGTGCGAATTATCCTTTGAACCAATAAAGATGCATCTGCAATTAGAATTGAAATTGAGCCTTCCAGCAAACATCATGTCTTCGATTCATTCACCAAGATCTCTTTCAAGGATCGATGTCAACGTCGAAGACTTTGTGGAAAAGCTTCCCCTCGTAGGTTTGTTCGGTGCCTCCAAAATATCTCTTCGAGCCAAAGAATCCCTGTCTATCCACACCAGCAAACTCAAACACACGAGGCATACCTAACTAAACTTTTGATACTAATCCTCTATCCTGTCAAAGTATTACCATTGCTCGCATATTATGCTTCTCTTGCTTTATCTACAACTTTTAGCTACAATCCTATTGGAGCAGATATGGAAGGGGCTTGCCCACCAACAGACTGGCGAAGTCCTCCTGTTATTGATATGTACAATCAGATCACAAAGCGATTGTGCGAAAAATTCAAGATTCCATTGATTGAAACCAATGATATCTTTGGCATTATGTGGGATAGAGCTAGTGATTGGCGCCATTACTGGGATTTAAGTTCAGAAATGGAGACAATGTACATTCTTGACAGAGTTTTTGCGTGAATGCCGTCACGACAGATAAGAAAGATTGGTTGCTAATTATTGTTTTTAAAGAAATAATACACACCACACACCATCGTGTGTGATGCTGCTCAACATGAATGATGTGCAGGAAGGAGGTTTTCTTCCAATCATGATAACAAGAACTAAATTATTTGCTACGTGTGTACGTGTGTACGTTCATAAATTATAATTTTCAAATGCACGTACTCGTCCGCGTACACTACGCCGCGTACTGTACAACAAATACTGTCCTCCAGTCTCTACTAGTACAAGAATCTTGTCTTGGTGACCCGTTTTGTAGATGGATGACCCTTTCATGAAATTTTGAGAAGGACACACTTTTTCAAACTTGAATTCAAAATGAATAAAAAGATCTTCCATCTTCAATGACTTCTTAAAATCTGTCGTTTCTCTCAAAATAATACAATCGCCCCAAGTTTGAAAGTAGCGTTTTATTGGTACACACCCCCGAACATACAATCGCCCCGAATGGCGTTTTATTGGTGATCACCCGACCGATCCTGCACAGAGACAGGGAGAACCAAACAGTCAAACTCGTTGTTTGTTTCCTGCTCGCTGCACTATCATATCACATATCACATAACAAAGATATTTAACATGTACTTTAAGACTGCCACTGCTGCTCTCCTTCTCGCAACTTCAACTGCCTTTGCAAAGGATGGAGCAGTCCATCCTCACAGAATCCCTTATGAGGCCCTGAGCGCGGATCCTCTCCATACCGAGAACAGGTCGATCCTTATTGAATCGCTTTCGAAAGATGGCCTAGTTTCAGTGACCGGTATCCCTGGTTTCGGGAAGACCAAGAGAGACTTAATGACCCACCTGCATGCCTGTATGATGGATCAGGGTGATGGTGTCCCCCAACAGATCTTTCAAGATGGTACTGTGCGCCGTACTCTCGCAACTGTGACTCTTCCAGGTGCCGGAGCTCAGCCTTTGGCATCGGTATCTGAATCTGCTGCCGAATCTGAATCGTGCCAAAGCTTCAACAAACACCTTGATTCCTTCCGCGCAAGTGTAGACGAAGCTACTTTTGCTTTTGCAGATAGACTCTCTTTTGAGATGGGATCTTCTCTCCCTACGCCTCTCATGAGCACCAAGGATGGAAGCCAAGACTTTCATGACATTAAGGAAGTCGTTGCTTCCGGTGAACACTTGGAGCACTTTCACTCATACCAAAAGTCTAATAATAAGGCAGATGACAGGGATGATCAGAAAGAAACTATTGAGCTCCATGCAGATCAAGGTTTCTTCATCTCCTTCAGTCCTGGACTTTTAGTGTCTCACAAGGAAAATCAAACTCCCGATCTTTCCCAGCCATTGGTAGTTTCTGAAGGGTTCTACGTTGAAAACTCGGATGGACACCGTTCATTGCTTCAGTTTGATGCTGAAGATGATCTTGTCTTTATGATGGGAGATGGAGTCAACCAGTAGTAAGTACCTATGCCGTCCATAGATTTGATCAATTGTAGCATGCTAAGAATCATGACTCGATTCCAATGTTTATTCTATTTTCTGCCACCACCAAGCCATCACTAAATATTTGTATCATCATTCACTACTGATAGCATCAATAACAGGCTTACCAACAATGGTAGTTCAATGCAAAAAAAGCTCCGTGCAACTCCTCATGCTGTATCTCTTACTGCACATGACGATTCCCTCGCTCGCGTTTGGTACGGTCGAATGATCTTGCCTCCCAAGGATGCCTACAGCCTAGCAACGGGTACAAGTTATGGCGATGTTCGACAGCTCTTTATCGATACTCCCCAGGCGGACATTCCTTCTGGTCTTGGATGTTCTTCCATTGATATGAAAGCTATTGATGGCGGCTCAAGATTTCTAGATGGCGATGAAGTAACTGTTGGGTGTGCAGACGATGAATTATATTGCTGGTTTAGATGCATGCCTCTAGCTGACTCAGGCCTTACTCAGAATACCTGTGCTGAGCAGAATCTTGATCTTCAGTGCGCCAGTCCTCGTGATCAAGTCGTTTTGGACGGTAAAAAACATGGAGATTATTATCCTTCTTGTACCAATTCTACACAAAATGTTACTGATTACCCAGCGATTACTGGCCAACCTGATAATTGTGCTGACACTTGGGAAAGCTTTTACATGGACGATTCTTACGAGCACAGCTTTAATCTTACTAGAGAAGGTGATGGAGCTTTCCTCACGTGGTCCGTGGTCGATGGAAGTATCAAGGCTCGTCTCGCATTCAACAACGTCTTTGGATTTCTTGGTACTGGTTTTGCAGACCCTGATGGTAAACATAATGGAATGAACGGAGGTAACGTAGTCTTGGCCATTCCTGGAGGAAACTACTCTGCTGTCACTGGGCTCGACCTCGAATTAGGATCCTCTGTGGGCTCATATGTAATTGACTCAGATGATACTGCATTCCGGCATTGGGTCGACACTAAAGGACCTGACACTGACACCAACGCTGCAGTAGTGTCGACAGATTGCTTCACCGCTATTTCTTTCGAAAGCGATAATATCAATGGAAAAGAATTTAATATTGAAGGAAGCGATGAGATGATATGGGCGGGTAATGGAGGAGATCATTTCGTGGGATACCATGGTAGAGGCAATCGTGCCAGGTTCACTGTTGAGTGGTCTACTGGAGCGGCAGAATTCTATGCGCCCCCGACTACAAGTCCTACTCGAAGTCCTACTAATGAAGGAGATATGACGAGTGCCTCTCCTCGTAGCAATTTTGCTTTCTTGTCTGCATCCTTTACCTTGACTTCCATTATCTACTTGTTCATTTAATAAACAAAGAAATATCGATCAAATTTCAAATTCTGTATCATTATTTATTATAATATAATACATTTTATGGAATCATTCTAAAGATGTACTTGTACCGTCCGTGGGTACGTGTAAACTTAGAAATGGAGTGCCAACACGTGGGTACTATGGTAGGCCTGCTGTACACGTACCTTCTTGAAGAACCATCATTTGAGGAGTACTGATGACTGAAAAGCAAACTGTTGCAATGGAACAGCTGAACTCGCTCATAAAATCCAATACGGCCCAAAAAGCGCCGCTCTTTTCCGACATTTCGGATGCCCGAGTTGATCTCATTGCCAAGCAAATTAAAAAATGAGAGTTTCGTATAAGAAAATCCAAAACAATCAGAAGCCAGCCATCAAACTATCAGATGAATAGATTCAGCGCTTGAACGATGTGGGTTTTTATTTAAGTGCTGTCGGTAAAAGACATTCTAGTGTCTGCGTTTGCATATTGAATATTAACCATTCATTTATCGAATGGTGTGAACTTT
>Ga0115005_10005492_pt1 | contig 10036 bp, 6 predicted proteins | sample ArcOceMetagenome_FD_87163 | JGI IMG/M metagenome (GOLD analysis project Ga0115005, IMG submission 87163) | Marine eukaryotic phytoplankton communities from Arctic Ocean - Arctic Ocean - Greenland ARC118M Metagenome | ecosystem: Environmental > Aquatic > Marine > Oceanic | place: Arctic Ocean... | reverse complement strand
CAGTGCTAGTACCTCCGACGCCTTCTCCGACAACAGCGCCTCCTACACCTTCTCCAACTCCAGTACCAGTACCTCCGACACCTTCTCCGACAACAGCGCCTCCCACTCCTTCTCCAACTCCAGCGCCAGTAGCGTGCAGCAGCATCGGTAGCAAGAAAGGTCGATGTAATAATATACAAGGATGTAGCTATAACGTTTTCGCTAAAGAATGCCGTGACGCTTTGTCAACTTTGGAATGCTCGGCGGCATTTAATAAGAAAAGGTCGAAGTGCAAGAAGAATGGATGTAAATGGAAGAAGAATAAAAAGATATGCTTTGGAAGATGGGATTGAAGCTCCTACAACCGTGTGCCGATCGGCACTATGAAGAATCTGCATCACGTGTGTTTTATGATAAAATACAAATTGATCTCGCGTCGGTTTCAAATATGCATTTATAAAAACATTAATTAAAAAATAAGAACAATTTGAAATTCTTACAGTATTAATATCAATACCGAAAGAAGTTTTTAAAAGGATTTCTTTTTTTATTATAAGTACTTTCAACCCGCCTTGAGTTTCCCCGCTCCTCTGCGGCTGTCAACATAACTATCAAAGCATTCGTTTGCCGAATCATCCAATACAAATTTATTTGGTTATCAAAGGCACATATGCGGGGCCTAGAGATGATTATTCATACAAAGTTCGTGCACGAATTCAAGCCAACGTTTTTGTTATGAAGATAAAACGATGTCAAATTAGGGTGTTACACGTAGTCCTACTTTTTGTAGGCAACGTTGAATTTGTTCTGGTTGACTGTCAATTTACTAACGGCCTTGAAATTGGGATGGTCAGCAGCAGCTGATATGGTGAGAATAAAAAACAGTTAGTCTGGGCATGTAATTGAAATTATATTCAAACGACGTTCGCATGGCCAAGAACATAAACAGCATATACAACCAACCAAGAAGACTTACACTGCATCAACATAAACGCGAGAATCTGAGCTGTGGTGAGCAACACCTCTGCAATCTCCATTCACTGCAAGGTAATCTCCTTATCAAATGGCTGTGGGATTGATACACCATCGCAAACAACACGAACTTCCTTTCCCATCTCCAAGAGGTCTAGACAAGTCTGCTGAACACAAACACGCGCCTCGATATCAAATAAAACAAAACTGTCCCTTTCTTTCAATTCGTCATCATTGCGGATACATTCCATAACTTCACCTGTCATCATGCTGAACTCTTTCTTTTCAAATACTCTTTTTTTTAATGAGATCATCAACACCTTCTTGCCCATCAGCAAAACAGTCAGAGGCAATTGGCCCAAATAATTTTGTATACTGCTGCGTGGCGATAATGGGAATGTCAAGCTCAGATGCTGTGGATGTAAGGTATTGAGCAGTAGTAACAATCGTATCAGAGTTGTGAACGAGTGGTCGAAATCTTTCTTGAATGTGGCAGAGGACGAAGAACGTGGTTGAGTTTGGAGTTAGTTTTCTGACAGCTCGGCTCAATTTGGAAACGGCAGACATTTTCAATTTTGTTGAATGGGATCTAATAACGATGCGAGGATACATACTATAGATCAATCAAGTGCAAGGCCAAGTTAGTTTGTAAATCAAGAGATTAGTAAACATTCATAAGAACACAAGAGCTCAAACAAGAAAACCACCACCAGTCTCACCTCTGATGAAGTGAAGCGTGAGAAAACGAAAAAGCAATTTCAAATTGCTAAACTTTGAAGATAGGCTAGGCTATACGTGGTGTGTACTGATAATTGCTCGAAGTAAGATTTTACAGGGGGGCTTCGATGAGGCATCCATCTTTGTTTCCTTTCTCTGCTTTATTTTGACATGCTCAATTTATGTTGTTTGGGATCTTATTTGCCTCTCTTCGCTTCTTGCCTCTACTCTTCCTTTCGATTGTCTCTGTAATCTAACATGATAGGGTATGACTTTCTCATATCACATTTCCAACACCGCACCACGCACCAACAAAGAAAGAAACCTCTTCCTCTGATTTTGTAGAGATGTTTTTTTTGTTTAAATCATGGTTGAGATCCCAAATAAAAGTATTTCTAGTTTGGTTATGAATTATGGCAATCTATTCTATTCGTAGGAGTGCATGTGATCTACTTTGGCATACTCTTTCCCCAACAAAATGGATCGTTGCCAAACATGAATGGCAATGCCATTGAGAGCCATCAAATCTTGTGCCGAAAGCACTTTGCCCGTCTTGGTGCCAACAACATCCAAAAGATGCTCTCGCGAGCTACATTTGTCACTACAGCGATTTGTTGCTGAAGATTCCGTTGAAGAAGGACTTGAGCTGGCGAAAGACCAGAGCGAGCAGCCACTTCCTTCACAGTATCATTATCCAATATCTCCCCCTGCTGTATACGTACGGTATGTCTCTCCAAAGTCTATCTTTTGCAATGTGGTTTTAGGAAGAGAGATCAAGGCCAGGAAGACGGGTCTTGGCGTTGATGCTTTGGTCTTTCAGAGGATTAACTGAATAACCACAAGACCATCATGTCTATTGTGGTTATTCAGGGTTCTGAACAACCTCCACTTATTTTTAATTTCTCGTTTCGTGGTGAAAGGCAAGCCAGGCTGGCATAAGCTTGAAACCTACTACTCGGTGCGCAGTTTTCCAGGATCAAACCACCACAATAATTATCATGCAAAATTGATTCAACCTTCTACACGTACGTGTAGTAGCGCTTGCCCCTAGCTAGAGAAAGCCCCAGAGTAAACTTCCCTGATCATCTTCATCTTGGAAGGAAGTCGCATTTTCTGCAATATTTTGAATTTATTATTATTCGAAACATTTTCTACTCATCCATCATTTGATAGCTTGCCGCCAACATTTCATGCGTCGTATCATTATCCCAATCATTTATACACGTATGCAAAGAATCATAAGAAAAAAACATTCCTGCACCAATGCGAAACTCTCCACCCTCGAAATATTCATCACCACCTCTACAACTTAGTTTCCACCTCCAAGATACATATTTACACGCTGCATAATATAATCCTGTTCCGGATCATAAGGATGTTCCTTACTCGGGATCTCCAAAACAGTAGGAATAGTCTGATTGTAATCCTTCAAAACATGCCTGATATCATTGGCAATGTGCTGATTGATGAGAATGATTCCAACATCGTCTCTCTGGGAAAAGTTAAGAAAAGCTTCCTCTACTTGTTGAAGTTTGGTGTCTGTTTTGACGATTAGGAAGTTTGTGGAGTTTGCTGTACGGTGTCCTACGCCTGCGAGAAGGAAGCCGCTGACGGTGTCCTGTTGAGATTCAGAATTGGGTGAGGTTAATGGGAATGGATGGATTTGTTGAGTTGACAAGACAAGCGTGGATAATATTCCGTTGGGGAGTGGAAATGTTGAACAGATTCTGATAAAGGCAATGCCAATGTCCGCATTCAATTTTCTCCATCGTTTTACGAATCTGGTGATATATCAATATATTTCACAAATTTCTTCTGTGTAACGAACTTCTGATGGAAGAAAAAGATCCCACATCATTCCGCTCCGTGCTAAGCAGTTACTTTCTTCGCATCATTGCAAAAGTGTCGAACCCGAACCTGAGATGAATATGATCCACCGCTACAGTTAGTGTCCAACCGACATCGAATGTTTTTCTCGTCCATTATATCAATCACCCTTCCCAATAATTTGGTACGTGCTCCAAAATTAACCCCACTATATTAATCTGAATAGGACCCAACCGTCCTTTTGGACCAGCACCAACACTCCCCCCAACGAATATCAAACACATCTCAAGCATTGTACCAATGCGTACCTCATCTCCAATTACTGCTACAAGTTTTCCAACGTCCTACACACAGTATCAGTTAACAAATAAACAGCGGTGAGATTAGAAGTCAGAATAGAAACATTAACATTCGCAAGGAAATTCCGCGTTCTAGTGTCGTAACTTACCATATTGATTGTATATTTTCTTCTAGAGAGTTATTTATTGGTTTTGTGTTCCTGCCTGGTTGGGAATGGGAAGTTTGTTTCAACAACATGTTCATGTTGGTGTTGGTGAGCGAGCGAGAGATAGAGGAGGCTGAACGGCCGCAGTCTTCATGTATGTAGATAAAAGTATTCGTTATGAATATGTGCATAAAATGGATCCATGGGTGTCAAAAATTAGCTTTCACTTGGCTTCCCCTTTGTGTCTCTTTTGTTGTACACGTAAGGGCGCCATTTATGACCTCACACAAATTTTCCTCACAACTTTTTGTGTCCAATCCAAAAACATAAAAATTGACACCGCCCGACTTCCGAAGCGAAAGCATTGTACATAACTACAGCATTGAGACAGACAGCTCTTCAATTACAAGCCGCAGATACCACAGCCTCTTTAACCATCTAATCAGGATAATCAAGAGAAAATCGATTCGAAAATGTCGACAGCATCACAAGAGCTCCTCACACTCCTTTCAACACCCACCACACCCACCACTCCAAATTCCCAACCTACTTACCACACCAACCTCCAATCCCTTCGCGACTCAGGCGACACATCCTTCCTCTTCATCCGCACAATCCTAGAGCTAACAGATACATCCCAGGGACAAGGAAACGCATCTCTCAAACACAGCCCTCAACACATTGAACTCCTCTTCCACTCCGTCCTTGGATTCCGACACGTGACTCTCTACAAATGGACACACTTCTCTCCCCTCTTTCGAAACACCTGTCGCGATTTCCTCCTCGGCCTCGGATTAGGCCTCGGACAAAACCCCGACGCCGACAACATCCTCCCCAAAACAATAACCAATGCCTGTCTCGCCACCAGCGCCGCCTTCTGGAAACGATCCTGGCGGCTTGAGAACAACCAAACGCAACCCAATCCCTCACCCGGCCAAAGCCAGGAAGAGACGCACCTCCTCCAACTCCTCTCCGCTCACTCTACCAATCCCCAAAACTGCCGAATGGAAAATACGGAAAATCTCTTCAAGTCCTGTGAGCAGATTGTCCTACACCCCTTTCATCAATCATTCGACCCCGCGCAATTGCACATGGGGACGATGGGGTGTTCCTTCCTCTCCAGTCTTCTGGGGGAATTTGCCGGATCGAATACGGCCGCTTCGTATAATTGTTCCCTGGATTTTCACAGATTGGCACATGTTGCTTTTGAAGAAAAGGGAATCTTGGATTTGTTAAAGATTGCCATGGGGGGATTGAGTGGTGTCGTTTCGAAATTGAGTAATGATGCTAGTTTGATGGAGCTAGCTACTGGGATTGTTAATTTGACGATTGATGTTTTGAGTTGGGAGTTTGGGTCGATTGGGGGAAGATGGGGACGGACGGGAAGTAGTGGCCTGGTTAGACCGCCCGAGAAATGGAGGGAGTATTTGATTCGGCCTGATTTCTTGGGGGCTGTGTTTGGGGTTTATACTTCGATTAGAGGTGCAGGTGCAGGTGCAGGTGCATCCGATGCCAGTTCTGGAAACTCTGCAGTGCTCGGGGGGCAATTGAAGCATTCACTGAGGCAGTTGCTCATTATTTTATCGAGTATTACTGGAATTGTGTTTGAAGATAAGAATCAAAAGATTGCATATTCAGGATTCATGGTGGATGGGTGCATGTCAGTTTTGTCCTTATTGATCACGGAATTAACTGAAGGAACCAAAAGTATGCAACAAGCAGAACAACTTGAGAGTGAGACAGTGGATATGTGCTGCATGATAGCTCGACTTGTGGCAAATTTCAGAGTGGAAGGGCTATGTCAACTGCCAACTTTCTCAAATCTGCTCACTGCCATTGCTTCTGTCGGGGACACTCTTTTGAAAATAAGTGTTGCTGAATTGAAAGCTGCACAGGGTGATGTTGAGATGGTAGATGGCGGTGAATGGCGCGATGAAGCACTTGGAATGCTCTTGGAAGCCGTTTGTTTGCTTGTTGATGACCATTGGTTAATTAGTAGGAGACCTGGCAATGCGCAGGATGTTGCGAGAACAGCGCTTTCGACGTCATTGGCTCCTCTGTACCATTCCTATGTGACGAGCAGAATTGAAATGGCAAAAATGGAAGAGTATCACGTTACGGCCAATGCTGCTGATCTGGATGAGGTTAGAGAAGAAATTGCAGGAGCAAGTATAGAAGAGGAGATGACATCTGCTTCGTCTCTGGGAAGAGTGAATTTGGGTTCATCCTTATCGTGTTTATCCACACTTTTGCAATCATGCATGCCTCGACTGCAGACCCTTTTCGCAACGGAAGGATATGAAGTTTCTCCCGATTCTGCGGCGCTTCTCGAAGAGGCAAGATTGCTTATAATGTGTGTATGCCATTTACTATCAGATGATAGTTCTGGTGAAACTCCATTGATCCCAGAAGCGATTCTTAATGCATGTTCGAAACCAACAACAGATGTTGCATCTTTCAAGAATGGATCGGATGATTACGCATCGTCAACAATGGTCATTTCTCAAATGCTGAAAACTTTGATGGGATTGGCGGAATTCCAGGCATCGAGGATTGCTGCAAATCCAAGCAATCCACATTTATCACCATTTTTGGCAAAGACATTGCTATGGTTCTTCGCCCGTTGGGCTCCAGCTTATATTTTACCTTCATCGAGTGAATATGATCCAAGCCAGCTGCTCGGAGGAGGAAACGATGTTATCTTAGCTACTTGGAGTGCCCAAGATTCATCGCAACATGCAGTGTCATTCTGCACGACTCTTTGCCTACACTATCTATGCTATTGGCCACAAGAAACTCAAGTTCTAGAGGGCTGTTCAGAATTATTATTGGCATTGGCCAAACGAGGTAGAGGAGTGAGGATGCTCATGATGAATTCTCCTTCTATGGAGCACCTCATGAAATTACATTCCTGTACAGCATCGATGATTCATGCTTCATCGCAAGAATTCGCAAGTATCGCGACAGCAGCTGGGCTTTCAGTAGAAATCATCACTGGTTACAAAAGAATTCCCTACAAATATCGAGCCCAAATATTGACTGCCATACTGATAGGCAGCAGCGAAATTAATGATCCCAAGTCAGAGCAATTTTTCAATGGAAGTCTTCAAGCAGTACAGAATTCATTTTCTACCCTGATTGATGCACTCCAAACAAAGAAAGTTCGCATTCAAGACGTATTTACATTGGAAATGATCTGCCTCTGCGTAGAATTATTTGGCGGGATCGCTCGATCATCTGAAATGTGCCACCCAGAGAGGGTTGCCATATTCATGACACCGTGTCTCCCTCAACTCTCTGGCCTGATGCAATTCTATGCTTCGGATATAACCATTTGTGAGATACTGTTGAGGCTATTCCGTGATTATACTGAACAATTTATTGTAATGCTCGATCGTGAACAATGTCTTGCTGTATTTAGAGCATCAGCAGATTTACTAAAGGGATATTCTTCAAATCATTGCACTTCCAGAGTTGTCCATAAAGCGATAAAAAAGTCGGGAGAAACCGATTTGGAAGAGGAGCAAAATTACAATGACATCCTTTGTGCCATCCAGCTTTTAAATAATATCGGTGCCAAAGATTTTATTGACACTTTTAGCTCTGAGAGAACTGGCGGAAAGGGCGTCGACAGTAACGAAGTAATCGAAGTTGTTTTCTTCGGATTGCAACAGATTCTGCCTCTCATGACGAAAGGTTTATTGCATTTTCCTACCCTGTGCACGCAGTACTTTTCTCTGCTTGGATTCATGATGGATACATATCCTCAAAAAGTAGGCTTTCTTCCGTATGACCTATTCAGGGGATTATTGGATTCAATGCTTTTTGGGATGAGCCATACAGATGTATTTGTATCCAGGAGCTCATTGCAGGGCATCGCTGCTATATCCCGCGAACAAATAGAGAACAAAACACTTAGTGCTCATTTGGTACAAAACCCATCGATGTTTGACGATTGCGCAGTAAGACTACTCCAGGAAGTCATCTTTCAAACCATGATCTGGGATAGATTGGAGCCGGCTGCCAGTGCGTTGCTACCGTTGGCAGCTATAGACATGGAGCGATTTGCTAATGTTGTGAATTCCATCTCACAGCATCTTGATGCATCAAAGAAGCAAAGGATGCAAGCGGCCTTTCAACAACTGATGCAGCCCGATGTGGTTGCAAAGGTCGCAAATGGGAATTACGGCGGTAGGTTGAACAAGATGAGGTTTCGACGAGATTTTGAGGTATTTGTGAAAGACATTCATTCCGCCGTTTTAGTGTTTTAGATTTAAGCGTGCTGCAATAAAATCAACAAGTTCAAAGTACATCATCTATCTTCAATGCCCATTTTACTTTCGCGTCATCCTGTTTTAAAAATTAGAATTAAAATGTTCTTGCCGCGAAATGACATTTGAAAAATGCAATAAAAAAGAGAAGACAAAGAAGAGAGAAAGAAAATAATGAGGGCGACAAACGACGCCAATAGAAAGACAACAAACGACGTTGGTGTCAAATGCCAAAAACTCCAATCTTCATCATTCCGTTATCAATCTCTCTTTCTTGCTATCATTGTGCGCATCAACAAATCATAACTTTCTATTGGATTCAACATCAACCACAATCAGAGAAATGCATAGAATAATAAACGGACTTAACAGGACGAGGCTGCGATCCCATTTTCTGCACAAAAACCAGCAGCAGATAATGCAACAACCTATGTGTCGTCTATCAGCACCATTAATCCCCGACTCTTACTTCTTCTCCACCAATACACCATGCCCATTCAGAGCCCTTCGCATATCAAAAAAAACACCCTACTCTACTGCTAAGAAATCATTTCTTAAAATAGCAATGAACAATCATCCAGATGTACTCAACCAACGGCTAGACAAAGACGACCCCGACTACGAGACTAAAATGAAGAAAGCCGTCGATCTATTCATGAAATCCCGAACAGCATTCGAATCCCTTGTCGAAGGGGACGATGGAGTGTGTATACTTCGTATTGAGGTTGAAGCTCAAGACGAATTGATGAATGATCAGCAGTTTGATGCTTGGTTTGAAAATGAGACAGGATTTAGAAATCCCCAATTTGATTTAGATCCAAAGACTATGAGAGAGGTAGCTGCTGCGACTGCGAGTATGGGTGGCGGTTTGGATAGGGATGGAGGGATGTGGACGTTGGCGAATATGGTCAGCAATAGTGTTAAGGAAGGTAAAAAAGCAGGGAGTACTTTGAGGCTAGAGGCAGGTGCAATTCAAGACAAGGTTCCAGTGGAGGAGTTAGAGGGGAAGTTGAGAAGAAGAAGACGACCTGGCAGAAGTCAGATGAGAAGATGACGATAACGGCTTCATCGGTTCTTATTTCCATGTGGTTGGCTTTGATAGGATAATTTTAAAGGTGTTTTATTTCCTTTATTCTGCTGTGTTTTCGATCTCGCTTTTTTTTAAATGAAGACATCACAGGATTGGCAATAACGCAATTTTTCGACGAATTATGTGATTCCGTTTCCCAAAGGATCCGGATGCTCCCAGATTAATTCATTGGACTTGTCGCGAGGTCTGTTTGTCTAGTTTTTAGACTCTTTTTTATATGATACGTAGATCCCAGTCTCCTCGCGGAAGCCTTTCTTTCTCCTAATGTAATGAATGTATGTTCTGAATTGCACAATGCTTCAAGATGTTTCTCAAATATTGTCTGGAAATCTTTATTGTGAGTTGCAATTCTTTTTAAGAAGGTACGTTAGTTGTCACGATTGAAACCAGTGAAACAAACCGAAGCGGCAAAGAGAGGTTGTACACTTACTGTACTGTAATCAACCACACACTTATGTTGGTTTTCACGCTACACGTAACCATCATGAATTGAACACGGGCATATAATAACTCAATCATCAAATCATCCTTGCAACCACATGGATTCATTATACTACAGACAGGTTGAGCGTTTCAGAGGGTAAGAATGTTTCCGATAATATGTACTCGTAGGACATACAAAGTAAGACATTTCAAAAAGCCCCCCCCCCCCCACACAAAGAAAAATAAACAAAAAACCTGTAATTTTTTTTTACTCCATACTCAATACCCCCAACACGTAACCTTGACTTACTT
>Ga0115005_10005490_pt1 | contig 10038 bp, 2 predicted proteins | sample ArcOceMetagenome_FD_87163 | JGI IMG/M metagenome (GOLD analysis project Ga0115005, IMG submission 87163) | Marine eukaryotic phytoplankton communities from Arctic Ocean - Arctic Ocean - Greenland ARC118M Metagenome | ecosystem: Environmental > Aquatic > Marine > Oceanic | place: Arctic Ocean... | reverse complement strand
CCATCGCAGGGCCCGGTTGAGCACACTTCTTTTTCAAACCAAGCCGGGCATCCTTCCCCGCCCAGTTTCGGGAACCGGTCCACGGTACGAGAACGTTCGTACGTACCTGAAAATCAATTTGCCAAAAAAATGTCAGTCTTGATCATACTCGTCATTGTAGTTCAAACATACAAGAAAAAGATCAAAAAGATCAAAATACAGACTCGGATCAATGCAACATTCAACGTGATCCGAGCATGTCTTTTCATAGTGCGATCGGTACTGAAAGTTCCACAACGAGTACAACATGCATCATAAACACGTACCGCCGGGACCGCACGGTGCACTGCAGTTGGACCAATTGGACCATTTGGTGACTTCGCAATCGTTCATTTGTGGGCAAGACGCACTGTGTGTTCGCAAAAAAAAAAGAAATTCCGAAAATATTGCAATCAGTCTACATGACCATGGAAATTCACTTTTCCTGCTTCTGAAGAATGTTAACGCTGCCAAATCCCTTATTAATCGCCCAAACAATGAAAAAAAAATAGAAAAATAATCTCACCTTCCATCTTGCGCGTTGACCACCGAACCTGGACCAACGACTTCAATGGACGCAAAACCACTGCCGTTGGTGGCACTTGGTCTCCCTCGGTACCTGGCCATGATCGTCGCGGCGTCGGCTTCTTCCTTGCCCGTGTCGGTGGTGGTGGTGGTGTCAGGTTGCCGCAACGCACCGACATAAATGTAAAAATCACTGGCGGTGGCCACCGTGCCATTGGCACCTAACACGGGGTCAACACCGTTGGGAAACGACACCGTCAAATCTTCGCACCCCAATGAATCCACAAAAGTGATGCGATCTTTGTCGACCGTGATCGTCATGTTGAAGAGTCGGGGGGTCGGGTACGGCAATTTATCGTCGGCCGACACGGTTTGGGACAATATTTTGGCCTTGATGGACTGTAAATAGCGTCGGAATTGAATGTGGTTTCGGTTCACTTCTTGCCGCGCGATTGATGTTGCCGCGTTTTTCAAGGAATTGGCATGGACCAACAAGACCTGAATCAATTCTTGGCGGGTAAATTGTGGGTAGGAATCCTGCAATGTCTGGATGGAACTGTTGGAGGGTGGCGATCGGGCGGCAATGGCTATGTCAAGCGCCGTTGCATTGAGTGGGGCGGGTTGATGTCGTTGGTCAAAAGCAGGACATTTGCCTGTTGCGGAGGTCATGGAAGAGCCACCAATGATGGTTTTGGTCCCACAATCGTAGACAAAACGAATGGTATCGGGGTGTGGTTCACTGTCCCATTTGTAATATTTATCCGTGCTCAACATCACCACATGGTTGCTGCAATCGGAATCGATTTCACCTTGAATGTGCACCGTCGAAGGGGCGCGAAATGTTTTACGGCTGCGAATGGTGGAGGCACCATTCATGTCACCGTAAAACCGGACCATTGATTGTTTTGAATTTTCTTCGACCGTGGACATAGACGTACCAAAGGCATAACCGTAAGGTTTCAAAGTGTCCAACACCGGGTAACACCAATCCCTTGCAATTTTTTCCGCACCAAATTCCAAGGAGGACAATCCTTTTCGTTTGGCACCCACATACACCGCCACATAATCGACCATCCAAGTCGGCAAGGCCATGGTGTCCTTCGTGGTGGCACTGGCATTCAATGCCGGTGGTTGCCACAACCGAAATTTCGCGGTGGCCCACAGACCACTGTCGAAACTGACATCGGGGCGCATTGTATCCAAGTCGGCTTGCAACAAATAGGTTTGGTATTCATTGGCGGAATCGTCGTAATAATTACGAATGCTTTGCGTTTTTCCCCCATCGTCGGAATAATTGTACACGGAAATCAGATCCTCGGTGCCACTGGCCGCGGTGGGGTCGGAGGTGGCGTCACTGATGATGGCCAAGTCTTTCCATGTGTTGTTCATGTCATTCAATGTGTATTGAAATCGAATCGTCACGTCACCTTCTCGACGTTCTTGTTCCACTTGTTCCACTTGTTCCACTTCGAGTAGACCGCCGTTGTTCGTTGCTGCTCGTTTCAATTGAATTTCAATGGTTGCACCGGTTGATTCCTCGTCGGCACCACCCACACCAATCGATTTAGTGGTCAATTCAGAACCTTTGCCCGTATACAATTGACCAATTTTATCAGCACCCCCAAACACCATAATCTTTCTCCCCGTCGCATTGTCCGTGGTTGGGCGTCCTGACGTTTCAAACATGTTCCATTGTGCTCTGGAGGTAGCAAATTTATCGTCCGTATCAAAATTATCAAACACCGCAACGTTCTGTTCCAAGGTGGGTGCCAATGGTTTGGGTTCAGACGTCAATTCAAACGCACCAATGGCCCAGTGGCCAGTTGCTGCACCCATTGTACTTTTAACCATTTGACGAAATCGAATCATTGTATGGTCCGTCATGGCCAAAGGTGCGGTATCGTAATCCACGAGCACTGTCATGTTGGCAAAACGATTTTTCAATAATTTTTGATTTGTGTTCGTGTTCATAAATGTTTCAAACGTGATCCACGTCAGACCACGATCCACACTGTATTGCACTTCAATGCCATCTTTCGGGTGCATGAAGCCCAAGCAACTGGTTAAATCTTCGGGGGGTTCTTCCCCCTCGTCTTCGTCACTGGAACCAGCAGTGGCATCGTCTTCTTTGTCGTCGTCGTCTTCTTCATGAATTTTTGTGGCACCGTCCCACCCAAAAGACAACAAAAAGGAAATTTTCCCACCGTACTGCATGTCCAAAGGCAATGTCGTTGCCACGTCCATGACATTTTCAATCAAGGAACCAAAATGAAGACTTGTCGTAGGCACACCTGGCATTGCGGCCGGAAGATCACCACACAAGTTGTCCACCCGCGCGGTCGTAGTAATGGTACCGTTTCCATCGTCCATCATCCAGATACGACGGTCCATATCACCATGAAAATCAAAACGATCTTGCATGACAACAGGCATTGACCAAGTCGCGGGTGTGTCGATGACTTTCAGCGTCACGTAATTGAACATGGATTTCATCCCCGCAACATCCCCGTCCGCCCCAATGTACACGTACATTTTATCACTGGATTGAAACGGGTTTGGTTTCACAACAATGGGAGTGCACAGATTGTCTTCAAAGGTCAACGACCACATTTCAGTATTGATTTCCACCGAATAATCACCTTGTGTGGCACATGGAAAGGATACACTGGGTGTGTCGTCGTTGGTTGGGGTTTTAGAATTGTACAACACTTTATCGTCGCAATTCCAACCCATGACAACTGTCGTATGCTCGGAAGTCTTCGCTGTTTTGGCGGCTGCAACACTCAGACCGTTGCCCTGAACGCCCCATTCAAATGTATAATTTGGATCGGTAGACAAGACAATATAATGTGAATTGCATTTGTTGTTTTTGGTCAAACCAATCATTGCGTTCATGGCCCATCCTGGAAAGGTTCCTCTTGTTCGCATTTCTTCGTTTTCTCCATCCTCCAACACCCATTTTTTTCGGTTGGCGACAAACCAAATGCCACCGGTTGATCCTTTCGACGCATCCTCTTTGGACGCCTCCATGACACCCCACGTGTTGGCTTTCATTGCTTTCTCCGTAGGTGTACGCCATGATTGCATCGTTTTCGTCAACGATGTAAATCTTGAAGATAATTCTTGCACGACAGGAATCTCTGGGGCACGCGTACGGACATTGAGTTCACGAAAAGTGCTTTTGCCTTTTTGATCTTGGTCCGCACCAAGGTACATGTACAATGGTCCAGTCACGCCCAATGGTCGGCCACCGATCTCCAAAGTACCACAATGATCGTCTGTAAATTTAATGGAAGTGGCCGTCAATTCAATTTCTAATTTCAAAGTACCAAGAGTGGCACATCTTGAATTTGGTGAACCCTTGGGCGGTGTTGATATTGAAGGTGAATAAATGGTTTTGTCGTCACAATTCCAAGCCAACACTATTGCATCGTCGGATTTTTGTTGGCCCCATTCCCAAGTAAACGAAGGATTGGAGGAAAAAACAATGAAATGATTGCTGCATCGGTTGGGTCGATCAATGGTCAATGTAAGCAACACATCTGGGTACGGTATCGTTATTTTGGACCGCATAGGACCATGACGCTGATAAGTACCACTAAACCACACCCCATTTTCACCAACACCGTGTTTAGGAGGAAACATGTTTTGATCATTCTTTTCTTCATCTTTTGGTACATTCCACAAGCGTTTACTGATGGTTAACATATCGTCTTCCATAATGGATTCCGAAAACGGTGGAAGTGTGAGAATTTCAACGTTGTCCAATGCCCAATGCCCACAACATTTCTTGTGTTTTTTGTGGGGGTTTTGGATCCAACGCAATCGAATGCCCTTCGGCAAAGGTGCCAGTAAATCGTCGTTCGGGGTTGTGCTGCTCTTTGCTTCTTTGCTTTTGCGAGATGCCATGGCAATGGGTCCATCTTTTTCAAGACGCACGGTTATTTTTGAAAAATTGGACAAGATGTGATGGAAATCATACGCCGTGTATGTTGCCAATGTTTTATACTCCCCGGCTTTGTCGTCCGTCGATTGATATTGGAGTTCCACAAATTCACCCAAGTCTTTTTCATTTAATCCAGTGCAATCGGCGGATACAACACCATGGCTTTCACCACCACCAAAACGAAGGCCAAAATTAATTTCAGCACCGCGATCGACGTTTAATGTTTTTGTAGTCACTGATCGTTCACCTTCTTTGCCCATGTGCAATGAACAACCTGTAATACCACCACAATCCTTATCAACACGACCACCAACGATGGCGTCCCACATTGATTTATCGTGTTTGCATCTGAAATTAAAATCATCGGCCAATAAAGTACTGTCCGACGCCACTAAACCATCCACTTGTTTACGTCCTAAGATTTTAATGTTACCAAATTTTGATGGCATTGCTTTTGTACCACCACTTGCACCAAGATACATGTACAATGGTCTTCTCTTTTTGATCACTGGATTGGGTGCATACAACGTGCGACACCCCAAATTATCTTTAAAACTAAGCATGGAACCACGCACAACAACATTGATGTCGATTTCTTTCATGCCATCATTGACACAGTCCACTTTAACTTTATTTTTGTAATCGGTGCCACTTACAATCCATTTGGATTTACAATCCCAACCAATAGTCATGGTACTTTTCCCACCCATTTTGCTGTAATGATAATTTTTACGTGGTGTAAAGACCATAAATTGACTGGGGCAAGAAGGTTCCAGGTCACTCTTCAACGAGGTGTTTGTCATTGTATTCAAACTCACGGATACATTGAATGGAATTGTATATCCTTTGCGTGAACGAATTGTACGACTACCATCACTGGGTCCAAATATATTTAATGTGCCATTGTTTGTGCGTTGGTCCATTGCCACCGTATATTCCATGTCGCCTTCCTCCATGGGTGCATTTTCACCCGGTGGTGCTAAACTCCATGCATTGGCGTTTTTGCCGGTAGCATTGCCATTAAAATCATCTTTCAATATCGAATGGTTCATCGATGTCGCTCCCGTATCTGGGTACAAAGATACCGTGAAATTTTCAAAACTGGAATAACTTGATTTTGCATTGAAATCAGGGACATAATCTTGATCGGCACCAAAAAACAAATACAATGGATCATCTTCACTGCCACCACTGCTGGCAAACGGCAATTCCATGTCTTGGCATCCGCCATCGTCTTTAAACTTAATTTTATCCGGTGTGACATCAATTTGAAGTTTGTACATGCCTTTCTTTTTGCAATCGACTATTTTACTTTCACTGCTGGTGTACATTACTTTATGGTCACAATTCCATCCAAATTTAATGGTTTTTTCTTCACTGCCCCAATTGAAACGATAGTTTTTATTGGAGGACAACACAATCATGTGGTCGCTGCATTCGTGCGTTTTGTCCACAATGGAGGTAATTCGAAGACCGGGACGAATGGTAAACATTCGTTTTGCTCTTGGCAATGCCTTGCCTCCTGCTTTACCACTGAATTCAACACGGCATTTTTCTGGCAAAGGAAACATGGCAAAATTACTGGGTGATTGATCAATGTCCGTTTGAACATTGCCATAACCTTCTCCTTCTTCGCCGTACCCTTCTTCACCATAGCCCGCCGGTTCTTCCAACGAGGCAGGGACGTCCCATTTGGTGGACAAATCAGTGCAAAAGGAACGTTGAATCACTGGTTTTAAGATTGGTGCCGGTGCACTAATGATTTTAACCATATCAATGGCCCAATCCCCACGCGGTGAAGTCAACCCAGGCAACAATTGTTTCCAACGAAGGACAAGTCCTGGTGAATTCATCAATGCTTCGTTGTGGTATTTGTCTACTTTGATACGTACTTTTTTCCATGTGTTTCTCATATGTCGACCGAAATAAGCACCCGGAATACGCCATAATTTTGAGTACGACTCGGTGTCGTATGGTGAACCACTGACCGAATATTGTACCACTACACCATCGTTGTCGTACATGTATGCACAATTACGAAGATCTTCCGATGTACCAACATAACTTGATTGCGTTGTTGTTTCGATTTCCAACAAAGAATTGGATGAATCGGTCTCTTTTTGATCTTGTGCATCGTCTTCCTCTTTGCTTTCTTGCGCAACAAGTGGCAAGGATCGTTTTTGATGTCCCATGCGCATCCAAAATTCAATCACACCACCACGACCAAAATCAAAATTAGTGGTAGTCGCAAAACGTTGGCCGTTTGGACCACCAAAATACAAGGATGTTTCTGTAACAGGCAAACGTTCTTGTACCGGTGTGTTTTTCATTTTTGCGGAACCACAATTGTCACGAATCGTACCACCACGTAATAAATCCAATGTCCACATGTCTGGGTCAACTTCACCACCGTATCGTGTAAATTCATCGTGAATGTTGTCTTTTGTCGCTGGGTTTGTGTTGGACGGCGGGCCAAAAATTTGAAAGGAATACACTCGGGCTTCGACCGTATCCACGTGCGGGGATGCACCAATGGTAATGTACAATGTAGCATTTTTATCAAAGGGTGATGTGACCACAAGTTCATCGCAGGTACCATCTGAAAAAGAAATGGTACCATCCATTTTGACATTCAATGCAATTTGACGTCTACCCAGTTGTGGGCACCGAACTTTTTGCACATTTGGTTTTCCCACGGACGTCATGTCATATTCGTCGTACTTATTTTTAGTTTCCTTTTTATCCAACAAGACAAAAGACGACAAAGTATCACAATCCCATGCGAAACGAACAATCTGTTGCGAAAGAAGGACAAAAATAAAACAAACAGGTTAAATCAGTGCTTCACTATTAAACCAGTCAACAACAGTGTATGTGTTTGAAAACGCCAACTTACATCGCCCGTGGATGGTGTCCCAAAATTAAAATCAGCGACTTTTCTTGTGGACACTAGAAAAAAATGATTGTTGCATTTTTGATCTTTCAATATGCCAGAAATCATTACAAAAGGTGCTTGGAATGGACGCCGCGTTCGTACGGGTACCAATGAAGTATCATTGAAGATCAATACTCTTTCACCAGTTTTTTCATCGATTTCAACACGATTGTGGCCTTTTACTTCTTCTGATTTCCATGCAGCATGTTCATTCTCTTTTCCAAAACTGTCCGTAAAATACAATTCTGAATTTGGCATAACGGCTTGACTTTCTTCGTCCTCAATTTGAACTTTTCGATTGTCAACATCGATTGACAATGTTTCAAACACCGTTTTTCTTGTCATCGGTTGGTCTGAAGTTGGGTACGCACCTGCGCCCATAAACACGTAATAAATACCACGTTTTGAAAAATTGGAGGGCAATTCAATGTCCGCACATAATTTTTCTTTTTTGTATTTCTTTGGTGCAGTTTCCTCGTCGTCCTCTTCAAGACTTGGCAAACTCCCGAGACCACTGTCGCATTCTTCGGGGGTATTTTTTAAATCTTGGTCTGTTTGAGTACTAAATATCACTGTATTTGGTTTACTGATCATGTCCAACGAAATACGGTGACGGCCTTGAATGGGGCAATGTTGTGTTTTTTTAATAATACCAGTGGCACCAATGGCCAGACCGATTCGGGTATTGCAGCCCCATCCCACGACAATCGTTTCAGGATCAAATTTATCGGGTACCAATATTTTTACGACGATGAAATCAGAAAAATAAGATCGTAAATAACGACCCGCTCCTTCGACTTGATCATCATTGGTATCTTCAGCATCCAACGTAACATTGTTGGTCTCGTTGGAGACATGAACGCGACGTGTTACACGAAGATCTGTCGCGGATGTGTCTTGCGTGTCTTGCGAGGCACCCAAGTAGACGTAGAATTGCGAAGACAATGTTGCTGTGGTGGTATTAAGAGGTGTGGTGGTCATAGAAGAACATGGAAAGAGAGTTGAAAGAAAAAAAATAAAGGGGTTAAAAAAGAGTGTCCAAAGAGTGTCAACCACCACTACCACCACCACCACCACCACCACCACCACCACCACCACCACCACCACCACCACCACCACATCAAACTTACATTCACCCTTCAAACTCAGAGGTGGGCATTTTAAATCATCTTCAAATGTAATAAAACTACTGGTGACTCGGATACGTAGTTCTGTTTTTCCTAATGTGGAACACGGTGCTTCCAAGGAATTGCCTGACGAGGCGTAAATGACTTTGGTTTCACAATTGAATCCGATCACAATGGCACCTGTCTTTTGTGCTTCGGAACTTCCCCAACCGTAATTGTATTTGGGGTCATCCGTCAAGACAACAAAATGATTGGAACATTTGTTGTCCTTGTTGATTTTCACTTTGATCATTAAACCACCCAATTCATCCACACCACGGTCCAACATATCCGACATTCTGACAAACGTTGCGCCGTTTGCTGGTCCGGCAAACCACAACCCAGTGCCTTGCACCTGGCTCTGTTGTGCTTCTTTGGTTTTTAAATCCGTAGGGTTGGTGTCAACGCGGGCTTCGTCTTTTTTCCAAGGACGATCCGGGCCAGACCCAAACCCGTAATGCAATTGCGCAGTGGTATGGGTTGGATTGTTTGCGCGACCAAAATATTTGTCGCCCATCGCGTGCGGGTAGATCCACGCTGAAAAATCAGGACGGTACAATGGATCACGAAACAACACTTCTTTCTTTTCCACCCCGTTGGTAAATTTTTTCGAACGCGAAATGGCGATCCAATGGTTGGAACACCTGGTTTCTTTCCGTATTGTTGTCCCGACTTGAATTGCACCTTGAAATGGCCGTCGTACTCGCAACGAATAACCACGATCCCCGTCAAACCAAAACACTTCTTTGGCAACACCCGATTCACCGGTTGTAGCACCACCAAAACCGTAGGCCGGGGTGAGTTGAGAAGTGGCTTCTTCGCTGACTGGTTTTTGAACCGCCCATCGTTTGGACAAACGACGCGTTTCAAAATCTTCAAAAAAATCATGTTGCAATTCACTGCGGGATGGACGATGGGCGCATTGAAAGAACCGATCGATCTTTTCAGAAACAACCACCGACGTAAAGACTGCCCCGTCTGCTGTCGTCAAATTGGCCAATTTTTCAGTATCGACCACGATTGTCGTGGTGGTTTCGTTGGTCAATGGATCCATCTCTTCCATTTCTTTGGTGGGTGTTTCTAAATCCCCGCCCAAATAGACGTAAAAACTGTCCGGCGCCGTAAACGTAGCCACACGATCTTTGTCTTCCAAATGCAGAGGCGCGTGGTCATTGGCACACCCCGTGACCATTACACGACCATCCCATCGATTGACTTGAATTTGAAGGGTGTAATTGGAAGGCAACGCGCATGGAATGGATCGACGTTCGTTGGACCCATACATGATTAGACGGTCACCTTTCCAGGTGACCACCACGTACTTGCCCTCGCTGGGCGGAGGCGGTGGTGCCTCCTCGTCGGTCGTTGCTTCCTCGACGGCACTGGCAGCACGGTGGGTACTGTTGGCACTCGACGCAGTACTGTTGGTACTGTTGGCACTCACCATT
>Ga0115005_10005488_pt1 | contig 10039 bp, 11 predicted proteins | sample ArcOceMetagenome_FD_87163 | JGI IMG/M metagenome (GOLD analysis project Ga0115005, IMG submission 87163) | Marine eukaryotic phytoplankton communities from Arctic Ocean - Arctic Ocean - Greenland ARC118M Metagenome | ecosystem: Environmental > Aquatic > Marine > Oceanic | place: Arctic Ocean... | reverse complement strand
CAACTGAGGGCAAATGTTAAACTACTTTTTGAACCTGGAGGTTTCCCTTGAGCTTGCTCAACATTCCTCACGCATGGTCTTGGCATTTCACAAGCCGCCTTGACTCGTGCAACCCCCCCACCCAAACTCCATGACGTGGAAGAGGTGGCGAGCCCGCAGCCTCATTGCTACTAACAACACATCCATAGTGTTTACACAATTTTAAGCGCTGGGTGTGCTGCAGTACTAGATGGTTTCATCACAACATATTCATATAGAGTAGAGATAGATGTCTTGTGGAAAGTGATCAAGTTAGGGCAGAGTCCATAGCACACTTTTGAGATGAAAGCTTTGAAGAAATTGAACGATGGTGATAAAAGACCACCGGCTTCCATTCCAGATTTGCAGAGTGTTGGCCGTGAAAATTGAGAATGAGAAAAAGAAAAATAGTGAAAGTTCCTGCAATGATGATCTATCCCAGAGGTAAATGCAATACATATGAACATTTTAGGCTCTTGAAGGACGTTGGCAGGGAGGATACAATCAATGTGGTCGCGGAAGATATCCAGGGTGGGTTGAATTATGCTCACAACAAAGGCGTAGTGCACATGGATGTCCGTCCTTTGTACATTACTATATTGTCTGAAAAGAATAGGTTTGTCCTTATTGATTGGGTGTGTGCCCGTGACGAGGATGCTGACTACGATCTTTTAGTATGGGATCAAAGATGTAAGCACACGATGATTTCTTCACGACAAAGGATGCAAAAACACAATACGATTGGATTCCGTATTCATGCTATGGAATAGAGGACAAGTACCTTGGAGTGGGGGGGGGTTAATAAATAATTCGTCATTGAACGGAAGACGTGTGTTACGAATGCGCCAGGAGAAATCGGAAGTCCTAAAAACTACAGAGAAGCTACTGACGTCAATTCCTTTGTAATTATGACGGCTGACTCTGCCTCTCTATAAACTGACCATTTATTTGAAGTCGATGCTGAGCTGATGCTGGCTGAAAGCTCTACTATTGCATTTGTTTTTGTTTTTTAATTTGATTTGGCGCGAGATTGAAGATGCCGCGAAGAGTTTTTTCAAATTGTTAGTAGGCGCGACAAGACTGAGAAAGATAGAAAGATCCACCGAAACACGAGACATCAACATTCGAATGCGACGTATGGAGATACAACTAGAGATGAGGGATTGAGGATTACAACAGTACACGTACTACTGTTTGTAAGCAACTCTCATACAGGGTATCTACCGGTACAGTATCTCACATCTCTAGCTAGAGAAAGCAACCAGTACAGTAAATACTGCGCGTGTGCTTACAGTATACTATCCAATATTAATTAATTTCAAGAATGATGTTCATCAGTCATGGCCTAGTAAGCGTGGCAATGGTCATTATCGCCACTCTCGCTCTCTCAATGCCTCAGATGACGATTGGATTCACAATCACGAGCAGTCCATGTCGTCGTCACGGTGTCCTTCTTCCATCCAAGTCTAAAATGGTATTAACAATGGTCAACGATGACAACAAACCTAACGATGTCCCTTTCTTTTCAATGCCGGATGCTCCCACAAACAAAATGACTGGCATCGAGAATGAAGTCCTTGCCGCTACGCAAGCAAAATTAGATGTCAAACGCGTCAAGAAAGCTTTGTTGGGGCAACGCAGTACCATTGCTATCAATGATGAAACCGATGATGCATTGGCCGCAGCTGTTGCAGAAACTATAACCCCACCGCCATCCCAAAATAGCATCGCTCTCGCTGCTGCTTCCTTCCTTGGGTTTCTATCCTTTCTCACACTTCAAATACCACTCTTATCCCTTGGTGTATTCCTTGCCACTGGATACATTGCAAGTCGAGATCCCATCAATGATGAAGCACTTGTAGAGGGAGATATTAGCGGACCAGTCACTCGTATCGTTGGAAGGGCCACGCTCAAATCGATAGAAAAGAGCAAGCCCACTGTGCAAAGAGTTGTTCGAGCTGTCGTTTCAGAAGATGAATTTGATAAGTTGCAGTTGAAATATGAAGAATTGGAAAAGGAAAATCAACAGATTAAGCGCGAAGTGGAACAGCGAGAAGCTGTCGAGGCCCAAGCTAAGAATTTCACCATGACAGAATTGAAGAATATCGCGAAAAAGAATGATGTCAAGGCTGGTGGCACAAAGGCAGCACTCATGACGCGACTTGTGGAAGCTGGATTCTTGAATCTATCGGATTAGAGGAGGATGGTTGCACTGTCATGGTTGGTGTAGGGAGAGAGTGCTATCATTTCTTTCAACATCCATGATGTTAACTACGAGAAGTCAAAAATGGAGTACGTGCGTGTAGTCTGTGTATAGATGAAAATAGAGCACAACGACTAAGAGATACGCGACTACATTCATAACATGTATTCCTGGGAAAATAATAATAATGGTCTTTATAACGACAAGCGATAACGAAACCTTTAAAAGATCACTTGCAGTACTAACTTGCAAAGCGGTTTCCGTAACTTAGAGTGGGGCGATTCGACTCGTATCACCTCGCGTCGATACACCCTCTAAACTCTGAAATGTTAAATACTACCGACAACTTGGCCACCTGGCAAAGCGACCAATGATAATACACTCTCAATCTAATATCCGGTGTCCTTAGTCCACCGATTCTTCGTTTCTGCAGCATCATAGTATTGATCAGCGTCATTTTCTTCTTTCGCCTCTGCTTGATACTTGCATTCTTCTTCAATGATTTCATTGTCTTCTTGAAAACTTTTGCTTTCAGTGCAAGCATTCTGGTTCTCGCCTCCTCTTGACCTAATGTAGGCGTAACTAACCTTATGATGCATCACAAGTTCTTCGCCCACGAAATAAAAGGTGTCACTCTTTGATTCGTAAGGATTGTCCACAATACTATCGATTTGTTGTGGAGAAAATGCAGGCGTTTCATAAACCGCTTCCCAAGTGTTGATCGAAAGTGGAATGACAAATCCAAATTTGAAATCGTAGGTCTTGACTACATTATTGCCAAAATAATGGCGCTCGATCATGCGGAAGTCTTGGAGTGGTTTCTCGCCGTTTTCGAAAGTGAGGCTTTTGAGAATAAAGTATGGAGCGAAGGTGAGAAGGAGGAGCACGCATGGAAATGTTCAAAAGGCATTAGTATGATAGCTATTCGAATGTATTGGGGTATGATTTGCAATGCATTATGTATGATACAAGGAATTCATACGGCATAACATATTCAACTTACGACGTGGCGACGAGTGGGAGTTTCAAGATATCCTCTGGCAAAACGTATTTGATCCCCCGCCCAATATCTTCTATCTCAAAGTTCTGACTTTCGTCAATCTCAATTTGGTCAGATTCGGTATCAAAAATTGTTGCCTTCGAGTCGTAGTCAGTAATAGCAAAAGATCTGAACGTGATACCATACGTATTTGCAGAAGCGGGACAGAGAAACCCCTTCGAGGGTCGGTCTAGGTTGTAAACGTCATCGGGAGTCATTTCGATTCTTCTCGATCCAATTGAAATGAAGTTCTACTCTCTAGAGAGATGCTTCAAATTTGAAAATTGAATCCCTATTGCAATTCAAGATTTGAAAATTGAATCCCTTGTTGTCACGGTAAAATACAAAACACGTCATGGAATCTCTCCTCCAAAATTCGCTAACTAGCACCGCATAAAAAGTAGCATCTAAATTCCATCTCTCTTGGCGCGGTTTTCACATACCTGTCACACAAATACTCAGCAACTAACTGTGATGTGGTAAGCTGACACTGAGATCCGATCTCAACTCTTTATGAGAATAGTACACGCAACGTAACTGACACCACACCCTTTAAGCCCATAATTACTAGTATATCACCAAACAACATGAAGACCACCGCTCTTATCATCGCCTCTACTGTAGTTGCAGCTTCTGCTTTCTCTCCTTCGCCAATGAAGATGTCTACCGTAAGTTCAAAGGAATTGTTGTAATGAAGGAAGAAACCGAGAAAGAGAGATAATATCCATATTGGTGCTATTTCTTGTGTTCACTTGATCAAGTCGAGCAATACAATACAATAACAATTCCCCTCACTCTCCACTCCTGTTTTAATTTGTTGTTGTGTACAGGACGGAGTAAGCGCTCGTCGTGACTTCTTCAAGACTGTAGGAGCTGCAGGAGTTGTAGCTGTATCCACCGCTGCATTTCCCTTCGTTGCATCTGCAGAGATTGAGGTACCTACCCAGGTAACTGATTACCCTTTCCCTGAGGACTGGGGCCTTACCTTCAACTATGACCAGGATGCAAAGAAAGTCAGAGATCACATGTTTGTTGCTACTGGACTTGGAAAGGGAGCAACCAAGATGGAGGACTATGGAAAGAATATGAAGAAGGAAATGATTGATTTCGTTTCATACTACCGTCGTTTCCCCAAGATTGCTGGAAAGCCTTCTTTCTCCACTCTTTACACTTCTATTAATGTTCTTGCTGGACATTACACCTCTTATGGATACAAGTACCCTCTTCCCGAGAAGCGTAGAAAGCGTCTGTATCAGGAGTATGCTGAGATTGAGAAGTCTCTCAAGCGTGGCCGTTAAGTGATATCATATTTCTTACAGCGGTCGAGGACGACCTTGATACCTGCAAACCTTTTACGTATTGCATATGACCAGGAGCTAAAGCACAGCTCGTGAATCTGGTACGAATTGGTGTGAGGGCCATAACTTTGATAATATGGGAACTATGCTACGTGAATCCTGTCCTGCTGATGAATGAACTGTAACATATTAAATGCTTTGATTTGCGTTCTACTTTTTTGACAATGCTTATGATACTAATTTATATGAACTGAACAATGATAAGAAGTTGAAATTGCATCAACTGTGCCGTATTTTTGCAAAGCAAAATTAAGCAAACCCAGTGCAGGGTGTACAAGTGCGCATTGAATAAACGGTACAGCAGCTCAGTCCATCGTGAAATCATATTCTTTGTTTTCCACAACAGTAAAGTAGAAGACCATGCCGAACGCTTCTTGAACAAACACACAAACCTCAATGCTCTACTGCGGTGCGCGACAAAAGACAAAACTGTAAGCAAGAAACGAGAATTTTGTTTTTATAACATTCCAATTATTATATAACAGCGAGATGATCCGATTGGACAAATATACCGACCACCACACAAAATAATGAATTATCCAGTACGCCTCTTCGCCTGTCTTGAAGACCTGATCTTGGCATAGGAGTAAAGAAAACCTCCGCACATACTGACTCCAATAAAGAACCAAGTCTGAGGAGTAATTACAGCATCGAACAAAGTCCATCCAAGAAGTGCAGTAGGAATCTTGGTTAAAGATCCAACAATGGCGTATGTCGTAGGACCAGTATTGGATACACAGTTCAAACTTGCAAAGTTGAGGAAGAATCCAATAAATCCTGCAAAGGTATTCTTCCAGAAATAATCCAAGTTGTGGATAGTAGGTGTGTTGAGGAAGGTCATGAATTCCCCATTCATCAGGGTGCAAGGAAGAAGAAAAACGGTGCACAGAACGTTGTTGTAATACACCATTCCAAACTTTGTCAACTTGACATTCTTTGTGGCGAATTTCATGTATAGAATGTATCCTGCAGTCGCCAAACAGTTCATGGCCATCCAGAACAAACCAACAAAAGTGATTGACACATCATTCTTTGCTGCAAAGATTGCTCCTGAGAGCATGATTCCAAATGCTGCCATGACTAGTCCTTCAACCTTGGATCCAAAGAAGTAAAAATCTCCAGCGGTTACAACAATATTGGTAATATTCTTGAAGATAGTCACCATGGGTACGGAATTATGCTGCAAACTGGCCATTCCTGTGAAGAGCATAGCGCAAAACATAATGTTTACGGGTGCCCATTGTTTAGCGGTTGCCATGTTGAATTTGGGGTATTCTACCCATCCAACCATTTTGCAGAAACTGACAGCCATGACCGCAATAACAGCTTGGAAAACGACAAGAAGGATATTCAAGTCGCCATCGATGAGATGATTATAGCTATACAAAACGAAGAGAGCGGAAGCATGAGTAATTTGCGCACAACGGATGGTTCTCGGGAATGCTCTCCACGAAATGACAGCAAATAATGACATACACGTCTATACACATTATACATTGGCATTGTATTGATTACTGACTGTATCATACGTGTATTAATATCGACTTTCTTCAAGAACCTGAAGATCATCAGTAGAATAATTTAAATCTGAAATAACAAAATCATCCTTACCTTGAAGCAAGACTCTTGTTCACGAGAACCATGGAAACACTGCAGGACGCATACAACGCACAAGAGTAAGCGGCTTTGGTAAAAGAAGCAGCAGCGGCGGCCTTTTCCTTGGACGTATCGATGTCATTGTCCAGAAGCTTCTGCGCTTCGGGATCCTTTGCAGAAGACATATTTTTGGGTTATTGCAGTCGGTTCTAGAGCAAGAGCAAACAGTTACTATCTGTTATAGCTGATGCAGATGTGAGTTAGTTGGGGTGATCTCCGCTTGTTGTAGCTTTGCTGTTCGTTGCCTGGGATTCTTTTTGGGTTTCTCCGTTACCAACGGTCAACGGTTCAACCTTGATGGGAAGGGATTCAAGATTTTGAGAGAATGAGGAAAAAAATCAAAAGAAAGTTCAAAGTGAAGCGCTGTGCATACGTCTAAATAAACAAGAAAGCATGTATTGTAATATAATTCTATTATTAATTGTGATAGGTTCACCAGAAAAGAGGGGCGAATGCACACGCAAGTTGACTTCTCTTTCGCCAACATAGCCATTTAGTAACATTCAATATTGGAAAATCCAACAGTAACATAAACGCTTTTCGTCACGGTTTTGTTCATAAATATATAAAATGTGTTCGATACTCACTATGGTAGGTCAGGTATTGTACATTGGGTAGTACATGCAGTGTGAAGTACAGCAAGGCTGTGATACAGGTATCATTCACTTCGAACCTAATGCAATGTGTTGACGACTAGATTTCATCCTTGATGTGCAGTTTATCGATAAAACAATAAAATTAAGATCGCACATTCAAAATTGTTCTTTTTATAGCATTGTTGAAAGTCTGCTCGTGCCTAAGCCCATATGTCTATTGCCCAACATCTATTCCATTACATGCATGCGCAAAGTTCATTCTTTGCACAAGACCCTTCTAAGACACATTTAAAGTCTCACACGGGGTTCGATAATTCAGCATGAAGGAGCCTCAGCAGTCGTACGAAAACTTGGCGTCAAAACAACCAGCAAAAATATCTGCAAGAGTGATACACCCCTGATCTCCGCTCGTGCAATGTACTCATCCTTTCTTCGCCTGCTTTGCTTCCCTGATCTTGGCATAGGAGTAAAGAAAACCTCCGGACATACTGACTCCAATAAAGAACCAAGTCTGAGGAGTAATTTCGGTATCAAACAAAGTCCATCCAAGAAGTGCAGTAGGAATCTTGTTCAAGGATCCAACAATGGCGTATGTCGTAGGACCAGTAGTGGATACACAGGTCAAACTTGCAAAGTTGAGGAAGAATCCAATAAATCCTGCAAAGGTATTCTTCCAGAAATAATCAGCAGTGTGGATATCACCCGTCTTGAGGAAGGTCGTGAATTCCCCATTCATCAGGGTGCAAGGAAGAAGGAAAACGGCGCACAGAACGTTGTTGTAATACACCATTCCAAACTTTGTCAACTTGACAGTCTTTGTGGCGAATTTCATGTATAGAACGTATCCTGCAGTCGCCAAACAGTTCATGGCCATCCAGAACAAACCAACAAAAGTGATTGACACATCATTCTTTGCTGCAAAGATTGCTCCTGAGAGCATGATTCCAAATGCTGCAATGACTAGTCCTTCAACCTTGGATCCAAAGAAGTAAAAATCTCCAGCACAAATGCCAATATTGGTAATATTCTTGAAGATAGTCACCATGGGTACGGAATTATGCTGCAAACTGGCCATTCCTGTGAAGAGCATAGAGCAAAACATAATGTTTACGGGTGCCCATTGTTTTGCTGTGGCAATGTTGAATGCAGGGTATTCCACCCATCCAACCATTTTGGAGAAACTGACAGCCATGACCGCAATAACAGCTTGGAAAACGACAAGAAGGATATTCAAGTTACCATCGATGAGATGATTATAGCTATACAAAACGATGGGATAAAGAGAGCCATGCAGTGAGTAAAAATGAACAAACAACTGGTTCCCGGGAATGCTCAACGACGGACAACAAATGATCGAACAACATCAAATGCATTGTATTGATTGCTGAATGTGCGTGTACTGAACTCAGCTGACGCTGAAGCTCACACAATAATATACTATTATTACTCCCTTACTTACCTTGAAGCAAGACTCTTGTTCACGAGAACCATGGAAACACTACAGGACGAATACATAATACATGAGTAGATAGCTTTGATAGAAGATGTAGCTGCAGCCTTTTCGTCTTTGTTTTCTTCGGGCTCCTCAGGCGAGGTCTCATGCTCCAGGAGATTTTGCACTTCGGGGTCCTTCTCCTTTCGAGCTGACATAATGATGTGATTGTAGTCGGGTTTTGGGAAGCACAGCAAGCGACAAGAGCAAACAGGTCAATCTTTGTAGTTGTATGAGATAGTAAGCGTGTTTACGTGTGATGTAATGTATTAGGTTTCCACGATATCACGATATCTGATGTCGTTTGTCGTTTGGGTCAGTTCAGTCGCAAAACGCAAGCTTGCCAAGCTTCCTAGCGTTTTGCCGGAATAAGGCCTGTAAAATTGCTCGAATCTGGGCGCTGGCCACTTTTTGAACTTGCCATCCACTGTTATTTTCGCTGGACCCCAGGTAGGTCCACATCTGAACCTCTCGGTCTGTTGGCTCTCATATAATCCTACTAACAAAATAAAAAGGCTTGATACAGGGTTGAATTCTGTAGCTGGTATTTGCAACAATGACCACCAAAAAAGGTTTTATCTTGGGGTTGTTGTTGCGTGTAACCTTTTGTTCCGCGACGAGCATCGGTAGTAGTATAGGAGTATCAGCATCATGGATTGGCCACTAGTAGCTAGAGTGGTTGAAAAACAGATAGTGCGGTTCTTGATATAATGCCAGCATTCATGCAAATAGCTAAAAATGCCGGACCGCCACCTGAGGAGCAGACAAGCATTATCTTGGTCTCAAACCTGGTCCCATACACCCAGGACCAGACATCAACATGACAGTAGTAGGCGTACTTCAAAAATCAGCTTACAAATATCTCAAAGGAATCTCGCCTTCTACACCTGTACATTGAATATATCCATTGACGGCCTATCAGATCCTGAAAAGTGTATTGGTAAAAAGACATAATTACGCAGCCAACACAGAACCCAAAGTACGTTAGCAACCTAAGAAAACACTTCCTTTTGTTGTCTTTGGACTTGTCAGCTACATCATCGCAACATTGCTGAGGTCGTTTGAATGAAATGTGTTTACATTTTTCAACACCATTTGGAATTCGCAAAGCTAATCAATCACACTGGTGCCCTCATCAAAACCTTTGATGAATTCTACCCACAGGATATTTGGAAAGTCTAATTCACACACTCCCTCCCACCCAAGACTGACGCGCAGGCAACAGAAGGACCTTGCCTCAGATGGAGTGATACTATAAATAACCATTTGACAAAAAAACAAAATTTAGATGAATTCGCAAGTATAGAATTAATAGTATCTGTCTTTGGCTTGAGTTGACACTTCTCGGAGGCCTTCAAACCTTTCAAGGTGTCTAAGATGGCTTCTCCGAAGCCTGCCGTGTAGCCTATCTGGGGCCAGCTGATCCGTATGTGGGATTGCTGATCACTCAGATCTGTCCAGACTGATCAGCGAACCCTATATGGGATCACTGATCACTCTGATCAGATAGCATCTCTCGAACCTTATGTGGGACTCGATTGATGCCATAGGCTACTGGCAGACCTCTCCTGTCTCCCAGAAATCCACTCGTGGATAGGGATCTGCTGAGCAAACCCAGATGCATTGGAATCTTTGTAGGATTCCTTTGTATCCGTTCTATCTTGGGGTGGGGTGGGT
>Ga0115005_10005486_pt1 | contig 10040 bp, 3 predicted proteins | sample ArcOceMetagenome_FD_87163 | JGI IMG/M metagenome (GOLD analysis project Ga0115005, IMG submission 87163) | Marine eukaryotic phytoplankton communities from Arctic Ocean - Arctic Ocean - Greenland ARC118M Metagenome | ecosystem: Environmental > Aquatic > Marine > Oceanic | place: Arctic Ocean... | reverse complement strand
ACGAATATTGGAATTACCGCAGGTGCGCCATTGTTAGAGTAGACTTTATACTGAACAGTTTAAATTGATACTGTTCAGTTATAATCTATAATTAAACAGTAATTTAATGAAACCCGCATAAATATAATTTATAAAAAAATACATGTGACAAATACCCGATATAAGGTATTAATTAACATGTAAATGTTTTATATATTTGATTTGCAATAAATAAAATCTATAATTCCAACAGCAGATACAAAATATAAAAGCACAAGCCAGAATCGGCATCCAGCTTGTCCAACTCGAAGTACTTTTTGAAAGCTAGGTACTTCATTTCACAATTTTAGAGAGCGCATTTATAACACTACCAAAAATTAGTATTGAACTGGCATCAGTTCGGTCTTTAAATCTGTACGTGTATGTATTGTTATAATATTGATACATACAATGTCAGCATGGCGGAGCTATGTCAAAATCAGAATTAAATTATTTCCTATAACCTGTTTGTTAAAAGGCAAACAATAAATTTATTGATATGAAATCCAAGTACAATTTAAACGTATTATTAATTTTCCTATTTTTTATTCTTGTTCTTCCCGCAAGTTGGTCGGCAGTAAAAGTAGATGTACAAGAAAACTCAATTACCGCAAAAACAGATAGACACGGAGTAGAAGGATTTCAAGGGGAATCCTCTATGGAATTAAGATCTGTTCCTGCATATATTTTTAGACTCTATAAACTAGAAAATTTAGCATCAGTAAAGGATGAGTGTGATGAAAAAGGGGACGATAAAGGAGATGCAAAAAGAACAAGAGGTAATAACTCTTTTTATCAATGGATTTTGGTAGAAGAAAAAACCTCAATAGATAATGAAGTTATATTTGAAGAGTATTCTAAGGGAGAATTTAAAGTCATAGTTCTAAATGGGGAGATTAAACAGGGACAAAAATTAGAAAAAAATAATCCCAAACCAATAATTCAATACAACCAAGAAGAAGCCAATTTTACTATTGGAAAACCAATTATTGAAGATGATAAAAAGCATTTGAATAAATATAATACAGACTCCGAAATACTTTTCAAAATTTTCCCAAATCCAACAACAGAATTAATAACAATCCAAGCTTCTGGAGAGCTTAAAAATTATTCAGATAAAGGATATTCTATTGAAATCCATGATTATTTAGGAAGATTCGTCAAAGAATTAAAATACCCAAATATAACTTCTCAACCAATAACTATTGGTGTTAAAGGTATGCCGTCAGGAACTTATTTTGTCAAAATAACTGCTCAACAAAAATTATTACATCAAGATAAAATCATTGTTATCAACAAAAAATAAAGAAGTTTCATTCTTAAATCACTCTATTTTTAAACAAAAAAATATAAAAAATATGAAAATCAATAAGGTTTTTCTTTTAATAATTTTATTCCTTTTTACAATTCAAATAACTCATGCACAATTGATGGGAGGAAGTGAGAATGGTTCCTCTCCTGCTCAAGAAGTGAAAGCAGGTTCAATCACTTCAGGTGGTGTAAGCGGAGATGTTAATCTTTTTTCAGGAACATATAATACCTCTCAAACATTAGGTTCTGTGTCTACTCCTTCAGGCTTAAGTTATACAGCAAATCTCTCCTATAATTCTTCTTTTGCAGCAGGAGATAATTTAGCTCAATCCTCAGGTATTCCTTATGGAGAAGGTTGGAGTTTAGACATTCCAACTATTTCTATTTCTACAGAAGATTATAACCGTTATACATATACTGATTTGCCCAAAATGGGACAGATTAATGGGCTATATTCTTGCTATAATGGAGCTAATGCTAGTGCTTCTTTTAATGAAGATGCATCGGATTGTTCTAACGCTACAGGAGCTCCGGCTACTCCATTTTTTTATGACCCAATAGAAAATGATTGTGATAGAGCATTGGAAGAAGGAAGGTTGTATTGGTTTGCGCCTATGCTTAATTTACCTGGTGTTGCAAGTGGTAGATTAGTTTTTAAAGAAAAAGAAGGGGATGAATACGTCTTTGTACTTCATAAATTTGAGCGATATATTGAGGCTCGATTAATCAAAGATAATGTTAATGCTTGGGAACATTGGAAAATTATAGTAGATGATGGTACTCAATATGAGCTAAGAGCACAAACAGTCTCACATAGACAAGCTTCTAATCAAAGAGTTCAAACAGCATGTAATACAAATCAAACAAATAATAACAATAAAGATGTCTTAGCTAACTTAGTATTACCAAAAACAGAAATCTTAACATGGTACTGTAATACCATAACCCATCCTAATAAAGAAGGAGCAATCTCTTTCACGTACAAAAAATTAGGAGAGTTTGATTATTTTAAATTACTTTCTCAATATGAAGATGATAGTTACATAAATAGCGAAATAAGCAAATATTTCTATTCCTCTTCTTCTTCAAAAAAACGCAGAGATGTAACTTTTAAAGAAATTTTGTTAGAAGAAATTAATTCTGGATATGAAAAATTAACGCTTAATTATAATAATATTTTAGAAAATGGATTTCAGCCTCAACTCTTAAATGATGGATATAAATTAATAGCTCCTACTTCAAATAATCAAAAAGATGGAGGATTATATAGTTTTGAAACAGTAGAAAGTTGGGGAAACATTCAATTTAATGGTTGGAATCGGTATCTTCATACCAAAGGTACTTTGTCAGATGGACAAATAGGAGCCGATCCTAATTCTGCATCGTGGGGTTCAACATCACCTACGAATCCTTATATTTACACAAAAGATCAGGGAACATCACCTAAACGTGTGTTAAGTAGAGAGTCAGCAACAAGTACTACTGGAGGTCTTAATTTTACACATGACAATCAATCCTACGGCACAGGAACACAAAGAACATTCAGAACGGGATATTTAGAATCTCCAAGAATTAACGGGACAGAGTTTATTCCTGGAGATACTTATGAACTTAAGGCAAATGTTATTAATGGAGGAGGAAGTTTATATGATATAAATTTAGCGACAGGTGATAATTCTACTTTTCCTTCTAGTGGATTATTTCCAAATGCAGATTGTTATTCTAAAGCAATGGGGCAATCTGTCTTCACTACTTTTAATCAGGGGATCAAATGGCAGGGAGGAAATATTTCCAATTTTTTTGTTATGCCTAACCACCCATTAGAATTCAATGGTTTTCATATTCAAGTTGGCCCATCTAATAGTGATATTAATTATAATTATTTATATAATTTTGGTCAGCCTACAAATACACCAGGCGTTCTTCAAAATCCTTTTTCATGTAGCTCATATTTTAATAATGGTGGTGCATTTCCGACAGGAGGAAATTATGGGAATATGTGTTCTGAAGGAGGGCTAAATTCTAATATTATATTGAGGTCAGGACATTCTATACCTAATAATTTTGGAATTGGCTCACCTTGGTGGGGATTAGAAGACTTCTATAATGATGAAACTTCAATACAACATTGCAATTCGCCATTTTGGTGGAACAAAGATCCAAGTCTTTATCAATGGAATAATCAGCCTACAGCTGTTTCAGAAAATGCAAAATTGGATAATGTAGAACTAATTAGATACACAAAGAATCCTTATATGCTTACATCTGTTGTTTCTCAGTCACTTAATAAAAATGGTGCTTGGGCAACGACTAGTAATATAGCATTCGAATATGGGGTTCATCGAGTAAAACGTTTTGTTAATTCTATAAGTAATGACCCTTGTGACGAGGACAATATTCAGTCTGCTGCGACTAATAGTTATAGAAATATATTTGTATTAGAAGCAATTCAGCAATTACCAGTTGGAAATACTCAATTTGGTAGTGATGCTTCTGCTCCAACTACTCGGTTCACGTATACTACGGGGGATTTACTAGATCCCTTAGCAGTCTTCAATGAATCAATACATAATACTAATTTTGTATATTTGACAAACATAGTTGATGCTCTAGGAAAAGAAACAACAATTAAATATTATCCTCTCGAACATAACTTAAGTTCATCAGCTGGTAATATTCCATCCAACAAATCTTATTCAGTAGAAAGTCTAATTTTAAAAACCCGACCAAAAACTGATAAGCAAAGTCCTTCAATGTCTGGAGATTGTGACCAAAATTATACACCTATCCTTCCAGCTCACCCATACGCTTACCAAGTATATATGGTAGTCGAATCTAAGCGTGTAGAGGATAAAAATCAAACACTAGAATGGAAGTATACATTTAGTAGCCCTCATAGGTATTCTGCCTCTCCTGCAATGAGTCTTCATTTTGCTACAGATGCTTCTCCTTCCTATAAATATGGTTTTGGTAATTGTAGAGTCCTTGGGCCAATGAAAGCAGGAACTACCGCAGGGCCAATGGCAATATATGACCACCATACAGATATTTTAAAATGGGGAAAATTATACAATATAGTCTCAACAGATATTAATAATGTCACTATTTCTAGCACAGAGATTGGGTATTCCGATGTTTTAGCCTTTGATAAATTATGGGATGATCATGATGATGATGGTACTAATGATTTGTTTTTTCCAAACTTCGAAGCAACTGATAGAATGTATGATGTTCCTTATTTTTACGAGACAAAATATGTAACTGAAATAGAAGCTAAATATTCTGATTATTTCAAAAGTTTTTTCATCAAAAAAGATTATGAAATCACTAAAAAACATGACAAAAACGGTCAATATATTTCTTCTCAAACTCACTATGACTATTATGATAATGTGTCATCCGTGGGTTATAGTGTTTTAGGAGTAAATCAATGGGGAACAAACGAAGATAAAAAGATCTCCTTTTTACCTTACAAAACTAAAACCTATTCTGCAGAACATGGAGGAGTTAGTGGTGCTTATACTCAGAAAGAATATTTCTACTTATTCGATTTACCTAAGTTGTCACAATATAATTCCTCTACTCCTTTTTTTAATACTTTATTAGATAATGGAATGCGAAATATTCCTTTTGAAGTAAGAACTACTCAAAAAGGAATTGATGATAATCCTATTACCCAATCAACTTATAGTATATATACACTTGATGGGGGAAAAATACGATTAAAAGAAATAGCTAGACAAGCAGAAGATGGGTTAGGAGCATTAGTAAGTTTTGATGCTGCTATGACTCCTAGTTTTCCATTTGAGACACTTACCACAAGTATTACACATTCTTGGAATCAACATAATCAGCCTACATTAATAGAAAATGCAAAAGGACTTAAAACATATTATAATTACTATAATAGTATTGGATTTTTGCGTTACCAAATCGTAGGTTATGATTCACCCAAAACCTTTCTAACTCTTTATGGATATTATAGTGATAATAAGCTCTGGTTTATCCAAGCTCCAAATGCAGTTAGAACTTACTATAAATATGATGGCTATAAAAGAGTCAATAAGATTCAGCGAGGAACTAAGATCATTCAAAGTTTCGATTATAGCAATTATGCAGATGAAGAAGGAGGTTCTTTTTTAAGCAGAGCAAAAAATAATTTTGTCAATATCTCTAATTTTACTGATAGTGGTAGTGGATGGTCTGAAATAGCTTACGTTGACCCATTAGGCCGAAATTTAGCCAATGAAAAGGAGGGAACTATTTTTGGGTATAGTTTATATGATACCTGGGGAAGAGCACCGCTTGTATTAAAACCTGAGGCAGCATCTAGCTTTACAGCACTTGAAAGTAATATGGGAAGCCCAGCTAATCATGCTGAATTTACATTTGAATCTGCTCCTAGAAGTAATGCAGTCAAATCATCTAAATATGGAGAATCTATTTCTGGAAATCATATTGTTACCTCAGAATATTCTATAATTTCAGGGGGAACTTTAAATAGTTTGTTATCTCCAACAAATCCAGCTTTTTTTCCTTCTGGAGGAAAATTCCATCGAACTGAAACTACAGATGAAGATGGAAAAACATCCATTAGTATAACGAATGCTGTTGGGCAAATAGTCGCAACGATTACTAACAACGGTACTTATTCTACTGTCTTTAAATATGACAGCCATGGAAATGCAAAAAAAGTAGGTAATCCTAAACAGCAAATTTCAGAATATTTATACAATTACTTTGGTCAGATATATAAAAAGATAACTGTTGATGCCGCACCTGTATTTTATGGATATAGTCCAATAGGTGAATTAATAGTAGAAAATGATGGAACTAGTAGGGTATATGAATATGACCTTTATGGGCGAATGATTAGCCAATCTAAAGCAAGTTCTGTCTCTAGTTTGACTAGTAATGAGGGGATGGCTTGGGTAGGAAATGCTCAATTTGATTCTCAATATGAAGCAATAATTAATTCTGCTTCAAGTAGTGGTAGAGAAAAAGAATGGTTTTATGATAACTATGATCAAAGTAGATGGGGAGAGTATTTTGCTAACACCCAGTATTACTTAACCAATAGCCTCTCAGGAAAACATGGACAACTTATTCAAACAGTAAGTTATGATTTGAATAATGAAGTATCCGAATACCGTTTCTTCTCTTATAACAATGATGGATTTGTTAAATGGGAAATGATGCATTATAAAGGAGTAAGTGTTGATGATCCAAAAGGATTATTAGTTCGAATTGATTACCCAGAATATAATTATCAAGGTAGTGTACTCAAGCAAAATGTCGATATAAATGGGGATCATACCTTAGATTTCCAATATCAATATGACTATGATGGGCAAAATCGTTTAAAGGAGGTATATGCTAATTATGATGACCCTAATGGAAGTTACGGTTATAAAATAGCATCTTATATTTATGACGATATTAAAGGAGTAGTCTCTAGTATGGATTATTATGGGGGCGGAGCAGATGGATGTAATTCTGTCGATCATTTTGATTATACCTATGACATTAGAAGAAGATTAACAGATATTCAAAGTACGCTATTTACTCAGAATCTTGTTTATGATGGGAAAGCAGCTTTATCTGGACATACTATAGGATACACCAATAATTATAATGGTAATATCAATGCAACCCAAGCTAGTTATACTTTTACTACACCAGGAATTACAATTACCAATGCCCCTCAAAACATATTTGATGGAGCAACTATTTATAATTATACTTACGATGACCTCAATCGACTTACTGATGCAGCAGCAAGAGTAGAAATGGTAAGTGGAATTTATGTACCAACATTAGGTAATGTAGGATATAGTTTTGATGCTATTGGTAATATTACTTCCCTTCAGCGAAAAGCACTTAACCCAATTAATCAAGTAATATTACAAGACTATACTTATAATTACTCAACTTCTAATAATAAGTTAAACTCGATTAATGAGACTGGAGCATCCACATTACTTCGATCTTTTGGCTATGATGGTAAAGGAAATTTATTGTCCGACAGTAAAAGGGGAATAGCGACTACCATTTATGGACGATCTAATTTACCTTGGACAATCAATATGAATCATCATCCAGATGACCCATCTTCAAATGGGTATCAAGTTTCCTACCTCTATGGTGTAAATGATAATAGAATATTCAAGGAAGCCGATGGAAAAAGCGAATTATATATCCGAACTACTTCAGGACAGGAAATAGGTATATACGATATAACTGCTGACCAATTGACTTGGTATGTTCATGGTAACCAGAGAATAGCTAGTATCATCAATCAAGTTCCTTTGGAGTTTTCAGACGAAAAAGCAGATGAAGGAATAGAACCCTGCCCTCCAATTAGAGGAGATATTCCATTACCTCCTAGAGATAAATGTTGTCAGGATCTTCTTCTTAGTGATAAAGAAGAAGACCTTCGTAACCTGCGTACAAGCATGGCTACCAAAGATGCAGTAATGGTTACCTATCCTAGTCAACTTCATCGGATTAGAGGTTGTGAAGGTCTGGAGCTTAATACATTTCAAGAAGAATTGGATGCTAATCCAATAGAACATGAAATTTTGGCTACCGTTAATATTAATAATGCTAACCAAAAGTTTAACTTAGAGTTGTCATCTGGAACAACTATGTACCAAGTAGGTTTGGAAGAAATGTTGCAAACAAGAGTCATGGATGAAAGGGTTAAAATAGATGGATATATTGACACTCCAACAAATTATACACCTACTGACCCTTTTAATTGTGACTTGGAAGAAACGCCTAATCCTCCAACTCCTGATGCAGGATATTACGTATATGACCATCTAGGTAATACACGAGTTCATTATAAAATAGATTGTACATCAGGAAATCTACAATATACATTGAACCATGTAGTAGATTATTTTCCTTACGGAAAAATATTGCGAGAATTTCAACCTAATAATGCTGAGAAATTTTTAACTACTCAGCATGAACGAGATGTGGAAACTGGATTGGATTACCGAGGGGCGAGGTTTTATGATAGTGATATTGGGAGGTTTTTGAGTTTGGATCCTTTGGCTGCGGATTTTGCGAGTTGGTCGGCTTATAATTATGTTTTGGGGAATCCGATTTCGTATGTTGATCCTGATGGAAAGAAACCTGATGACCCACCAGGAAGAGAAATAACTTTAACAGATAATAAAGATCACTCGATTCTTACAGAAACTGCAACAACATCTGTCAGGAAATATAATGAGGGGCTCGTGAAATCTAAAGATCAGAGAGTAACTACGATAAATCATACTGTTACTACAGTTAAACTTTCTCCAGCAGGTGAAATACTTTCTAAATCTTCTACCAGTTTTTCGACCAAATATAAAGGATGGGGAAAAAATAAAGAAAAAGTCAAATCAGAAGTTATAGGTTCTAAGCAAGGTGATGAAGTTGAACTTTCAAATGAATCAGAAAACTTGATTGAAACGGTTAAATATTATTTTGAAAAAGCCGACGGAGAAGCAGGAGAGAATACACATGTTAACTACGTAAAATCAGGGAAAAAAAGAGCTGATAGAGTAGGGACACGTGCTACTCTAATAGGTGGAGGAGCAGCTATTGCCTTCGAATTGAGTAGGAAGGCGAAGTGTATTCCCTGTGCTGTAATTTCTGGTGGTGTTAGTACCATTGCTACTGGAGTAGGTGTGGCAGCAACATATGCTAAGTACCAAAAAACCGAGACTTATTATTACATCAAGAATAGTCGCATAAACGATTTGACAAAACTGAGATGGTAATATTATTATTAGAATAATAAATAGAATAAATTATGAAAAATATTGATAAAGCAGTAGAATTAGTATTTTATTTACTTTTTGGAGCTTCTTTTGTTTCTTATTTTTTAGAAATGAAAATAGAGTGGATATTTTATTCAACAATTATTTTTTTTGTTTTTGCCATAGGTTATTTTATTTATAATATATTGATAAATAAAGCAAGTAAAAATAGAGTTTTTCTCCCTAAGTATTATTACTTGATTTTTTTGATAAATGCAATTCTGTTTTTATTGTTATATATTAATCAATCTCCTAAGGAAACATACAATTTAGTATTAAGCCTTTTTTGGATTTATATTTGGTTACAGTTGATAAACTTGAAACTTACTAAGTAATGCTAAAAAATAACCAGCTGGCACGCCCCTGCTGGCACGCCCCCTGAGATCGTCGCTGGCGCTGATCCTCTGGATCGTGTCTACTTTTAAGCGATTATATAGTGGTTAGCAAATTATAGCATTCGATGAAAAATAACGAAGCCGCTTACAAATTCCTTTGTAAGCGGCTTCTTATCAAACATAATTCTTGAAATTAGCTATGGAGTAATAATAAAGCAATCAATCTTTTGAATGGCAGATGATTTCATATTTGTTTGTGTACCACCAGGACTACCGCTGGCACGCCCCTTGCAAGGAACTAAAAAGTAATCGTCGCTGGCGCTGATCCTCTGGATCGTGTCTACTTTTAAGCGATTATATAGAGGTTAGCAGATTATAGCATTACAGCAGGAGTAGATGAAAAAACAATAAAGCCGCTTACAAATTCTTTTGTAAGCGGTAAGCGACCGTCAGCGCATCAATTTTGGCAGAAAGATAATCATCCAATAGAATTATATAGTACGAAAGTGATTTTGCAAAAATTAGATTATATTCATAATAATCCTATTCGAGCAGGGTGGGT
>Ga0115005_10005485_pt1 | contig 10042 bp, 7 predicted proteins | sample ArcOceMetagenome_FD_87163 | JGI IMG/M metagenome (GOLD analysis project Ga0115005, IMG submission 87163) | Marine eukaryotic phytoplankton communities from Arctic Ocean - Arctic Ocean - Greenland ARC118M Metagenome | ecosystem: Environmental > Aquatic > Marine > Oceanic | place: Arctic Ocean... | reverse complement strand
TTACTCGCCCTGCGGCAATCCAACGCTCCATTTCTCGGCGTGAACCTACACCCGCACGGGCCAATACTTTTTGAAGTTTTTCGTCGCTGGTTTTTTGTTCAGCAGCATCTGCAAGCTCTTCCAAGGGAAGGTTTTGATCTGTCATGATAGTCCCATCAATACAGTTAATGTGTTTTACTATTATAGCTTAATGTATTGGCTCAGTCACGACCTCGATTTCTTGCTGTTGTGGTTGTTTTAATTTGGCTGGGGCCATGGTGGCTTCATCCCACGAAGCTAACTCATCTAGGGCAGGTAAATCACTCAGTTGCTTAAGACTGAAGTGATCTAAAAATTCTTTGGTGGTGGCAAATAATTCAGGCCGACCAGGCACCTCTTTGTGCCCAACACTGCGTATCCATCCACGTTCTATCATAGTGTGAATAATCGGAGAGCTCACTCCTACCCCACGTATGGCTTCAATTTCGCCCCGGGTAATAGGTTGCTGATAAGCAATGATAGAAAGGGTTTCGAGTAATGCTCTGGAGTATTTTTGAGGTTTTTCCTGCCATAAACGCGCCACCCATAGTGCATAATCTTGATGCACTTGAAAACGGAAACCAGAAGCCACCTCAACCAGTTGATAACCGCGCCCCACATAGCTGTGCTGGAGGTCCCTTAAGGTTTTTTTAATGCGCTTTTTGTCAACACCATCATGCTCGTCGAATAACTGACCCAAGCGTTCCACACTGAGGGGTTTATCTGCAGCTAACAACACAGCCTCCAATACTGGCGCCAGTTCAATAATCATAGTCCAAGCTCCTGATTGGGGGACTCATCCTGCCCCCCTAAACTGATGTGAATGGGCCCGTATTCTTGGACCTGAACCAACTTAATCAATTTTTCTTTAACTAGTTCCATTAACGCCAAAAAAGTAACGACCACACCCATGCGCCCTTCTGCAATGTTGAACAAACTATCAAATGACATAAATTGATGTTCTTGTAATTGTGCCATTAAACTAGACATGCGTTCACGGGTAGACAATCGCTCGCGGGATATGATGTGGTGCTCATACATATCGCATCGCTTCAGCACATCAGTATAAGCGGCTAACAACTCCTCCATCTGCACATTAGGTTTAGGGCGAACCTGTTTAACATCAGGCATGTCCATGCGTATAAAAAAGTTATCTCTTCCCATGCGCGGCAATTCAGCCACTTTTTCTGAGGCGTATTTAAAACGTTCATATTCTTGTAATTGTTTTATTAACCTTACTCTTGGGTCTTCCTCATCATCATCTAAAGCTTGAGTGCGGGGAAGTAAACTGCGGCTTTTTATTTCTGCTAATGTCGCCGCCATTACCAGGTATTCACCTGCCAGTTCAAATTGACTAGACTCCATCAGTTCAATATAGGCGATATATTGGTAGGTGATTTTAGCCACATCGATATTAATTATATCTAAGTTATGGCGTCGGATTAAATAAAGCAATAAGTCTAAAGGCCCTTCAAAAGTAGTTTCTAAGATAACTTGTAAAGCATGGGGTGGAATATAAAGATCCACGGGCATTGCAACCATTTTACCTTCTACCCTGGCCTCCATATTAAAATAACTCCCAGACAGGCTTACACGCTTTAGGCAACTTAGGGTATTGACCCAACTTGACCCACCGATAGTCTGGGTTATGAAAATCACTGCCGACCGAGGCATAGAAACCAAATTCATCACAGACCGCAGCCATTTCTTCAGCCACTCCTGGCACTTGGTTGCCAGCACACACCTCAATGGCCTGCCCACCAGCGTCTGCAAAGTCAGCCATTAGACGGCGGCGCTTGGTACGGGTCATTTTATAACGACTTGGGTGTGCCAGCACGGCTATGCCCCCAGCCGCATGGATCCACTCAACAACTTGCTCCAAATCGGGCCAAACATTGGATATGTCCCCCACTTTACCGGCGCCTAAATACTTATTAAAAGCCTGACCTACACTTGAGACTAAGCCTTCTTCGAGCATGTGCTGAGCAATATGAGGACGCCCAACTTGGCCCTCGCCAGCCAAAGTCATTGCGCCTTGAGTAATGTCGGGGAAACCTCGCTGGGTTAACTTTTTGGAAATGGTTTTGACTCGCTCTAGACGTAACTGTGTTTGATGAACTACGGCAGTTTTAATCGCTGCTGAATTAATATCAATATTTAAACCGACAATATGCACACCCATATTATTCCATTGGCTAGACAGCTCTATGCCTTTAATAATACAAATTTTATCAGATGCAAAAGCGGCTTTATTTTCAGCTAACTGTATGTGAGCTTTCACTGTGTCATGGTCTGTAATTGCAAGGTGAGTCACACCCCGCTCAATGGCTAACTCAATTAGTTCTGTCACAGATAAACTGCCATCGGAATACTTTGTGTGGCTGTGTAAATCGTATTTAGTCATTAGCATAGTTTTTAATTTAAATTAAATAAAGATTGAGTTATTATTATGCAATCAATTAACAATCAAAAAATAGAATGTTAATTAATAAACCCATTTATAGTTATCACTTAAATTAAGACCCTTAACGTTAATTAAGGTCATTATTTAAAATGAAAAGCCTATGCACTTACTCAGTGCAACTCATTGTGGAGCCATTATGACTGAATTTTCTGAAATTACCCGTAATAAAAGCCGTTTTCGTGCTGCCTGTAAGGAGCTTACCATTGCGCAGTTAGAAACTATGGCCAATCATTTATCTGAGTTTATCGAAAAACGAGCCCAAGAAGAAGCCATACGTGCTGAGCAGTCCGCTAAAAAGAATGCAGAAAGAAAAGCCATACTGGCGGCGATTGCAGAAGCTGGACTAACCGCAGCAGATTTTTTCTCCACTGATGCAGCTAAGGTCAAGAACGTTCGCAAGCCAGTCGCACCCAAGTACCGCCTGACTGATAAGCATGGCGTCAAGCACGAATGGTCTGGCCGAGGTCGCACTCCTAAAGTCTTTGACCACTATTTCAACAATGGTGGCAGCAAGGACAGCTGTCTTATTTAAGACTGATGTCTAAATACATGATCTAGCAAGCCTTCTGTAGAGGCGTCAAATTTGACGTCTTCAGTGCTGGTGGTGCCTGCCTGTCTCTTTTCAATAGCGCTGAGAGTGGTTTTAGCGATCTGTTTACCCAACTCAACACCCCACTGATCGAATGGATTAATATCCCACACCACGGCCTGCACAAACACCTTATGCTCGTATAAGGCGATCAATCTTCCAAGATTCTCTGGCGTCAGTTCGTCAAACATTAAGGTCGTAGACGCGTGGTTGCCAGGATACAAACGATCTGGCGAAGTGGCCATACTTTGGTCCCAAGCAAGCACATCATCGCCCAGCATCAGTACCCTCGATTGCGCCACGCAATTAGCTAAGTTTAACGCCTGCTGATAATCTAACTGAGCCCGGGTGGCCTGAGTATATTCACTCGACGCAGTGCGCTTAATAGGCACAATAAAGTCTGCATAATAGGCTGGGGTACCTTGATGCAGTAACTGAAAAAAAGCATGCTGGGCATTGGCTCCTACATCACCCCATATGACTGGGCTGGTATCAAAATCTACATGTTCACCTGTGTTGGTTACTGACTTGCCGTTACTTTCCATTTCCAACTGACTGAGGTAATTGGGCAATAACTTAAGGCGCCCATCATAGGGCAACAGCGCATGGGCTTTTAACCCTAAAAAGTTAATATTCCAAATGCCTGTTAGGGCCAGCATGACGGGTAAGTTCTCTTCAGGCTTTGCATTTTGAAAGTGATCATCCATGGCGTGAGCACCTTTAAGAAGCTGCTTAAAACCAGCCATACCCAACTTAATTGCAATAGGCAGGCCTATGCCACTCCACAATGAATAACGCCCCCCTACCCAGTCCCATAATGCAATTTGATTTACTGCGGGTATGCCCCAGGCCGCCATCCGTTGCGGAAAAGCGCTGCAACCTACCAAGTGGTGCTGGCCAATAATACTATCACTGGGTATTCGTTTACGAAGCCAAGCGCGAGCAGTTTCTGCATTCGCCAAGGTATCTATGGTGGTGAAGGTTTTAGAAGCAATAATAAATAAGGTGGAGGCTTGATCAAGGTGTTGCAGCATCTCGGCTAGCTGACTACCATCCATGGAGGACACAAACATTACCTCAAGGGGAAATTTGGTCTCCACGCTAAACTCATCGAGGGCATGACACACCATATGAGGCCCAATATCAGAGCCCCCCACACCAATATTAATGACCGTAGTAATAGGCTGACCAGAGTACCCTAACCATTCACCCTGTTGAATTTTAGTGGCAATTCTTTCCATATCTAGCAAGTTATTAGCCACTAGCTGGTTCACTTGTTGACCATCGATTTGAATGGCATCACCTTGGTCTGAGGGTGTCACTCTTAAAGCCGTATGCAAGGCTGGTCGCATCTCAGAACGGTTAACTTCACCACCACTATAAAGTGCTTTCGTCGCTTGCCCTAAGCCCTGCTGCTGGGCCAAATCAATCAACAATGAAAAAGTATCGGGGGTGAGTTTCTGCTTCGACAAATCCAACAATAGTCCATCGGTAGCTACCGAAAGGTCGTTAAAGCGCTGGGCACCCGCATTATTAAACAGTTGCTTTAGGGAGTAAGGCAAAATATCTTTGTGCAAGTGCGCTTCTAAGGCCTGCCACGCAACACTTTTTTTTACCGTCATGGGAACACTATTCCTTTAAAAAAATGGCCTCTAGCTCACCGCCTATGGAAAGCCTACTCAATTACTGGGGAAAGCTTAGCAAGCTGTTCTTGGGCATCAGCAATCATTTGTAAAGCTTGAGACTCATCGAGCACTACAACTTGTAAATCTTGCGCTTTAACTAGCTTAGATCCAGCTTTCTCTCCCGCTACAAGGTAGTCAGTTTTTTTTGATACGCTTGATGCTACCTTGGCCCCCAGCGCTTGTAACTGAGACTTTAACTCATCTCTGGATAAGCTTAATAGGGTGCCAGTCACCACAAATGAAAGCCTCATAAATGGCAAGCTGTGTTGCTGAGACCGAACCTCTTCAGGATCAAATTCAGGCCAATGCACCCCCGCACTTTGCAACTCGTTAATCACAGCAAGGGTATCTTCATCGGTAAAAAAGTGAAGTATACGGCTAGCCACAATTGGGCCCACATCATCGACCAACATTAAATTGTCAAGGTCTGCCACTTTAATGTTATCCAAGCGGCCGTAATGGAGTGCTAAACTGCGAGCCGTGGTCTCGCCAACGTCACGAATACCTAAGCTAAACAAAAACTTAGCTAAATTAGTAGATTTACTTTTTTGCAGAGCGCTTAACAGATTGCTGGCAGACTTCTCTCCCATACGCTCCATCACCATTAAAGCATCATGATCCAAGGCATATAAATCTGCTATATGTTTTACTTTGCCCTTTGTCACAAGGGCCTGTACTTGTTTTTCGCCCAAACCGTCAATATCCATGGCTTTACGAGATACAAAGTGTTTGATGGCCTGCACAATTTGAGCGCCACAACTTAACCCATTAATACACCTTAATGCTGCTTCACCCTCTCCCCTTTCTACAGGGCCATTACACATCGGACAAGTTAAGGGTGCCTCTATGACTGGCGCATTAGCTGGTCGACGTTCCAGTACTACTTTGACTACCTTAGGGATCACATCACCGGCACGCCTTACAATCACCGTATCACCAAGATGCAAATCTAAGCGTTGAATTTCGTCCATATTATGTAAGGTCGCGTTGCTTACGGTGACGCCTCCCACGAATACAGGTTCAAGCCGAGCCACCGGTGTCACCGCACCTGTGCGCCCTACTTGAAAATCAACCTTTAATAGGCGTGTCATTTCTTCTTGGGCAGGAAATTTATGAGCAATAGCCCAACGTGGCGCCCGAGCAACAAACCCTAAACTCTTTTGTAACTCCAGTTGATCCACCTTGAATACAATGCCATCAATTTCGTAGGCCAGATGGGTGCGCTTTGAAGCCAGACCTTGGTAATAATCTAAACAGGCGTCAATGCCTTGCACCCGACGCATTTCAGCATTGATCTTAAAACCCCAAACCTGCAACTGATGCAAAATATCAAAGTGTTGCTGCGGTAATACATTGTCATCACTGACCAATCCAATGCTGTAAGCGCAAAGTTCCAGAGGCCTTTGAGCTGTGATCTTACTGTCCAACTGGCGCAAGCTTCCAGCCGCCGTGTTACGCGGGTTGACATAGGTTTTTAAGCCTTTTTCAGAGAGTTTTGCATTAAGGGCTTCAAACCCAGCACTGGGCATGTAGACTTCACCACGGACTTCTAAAATTTCAGGCCAATCTTTACCCAGTAAGCATAAGGGCACCGAATCTAATGTGCGCATGTTTTGGGTAATGTCTTCACCACGACTGCCATCACCGCGGGTAGCCCCCGTCACTAACAATCCATTTTCGTACGTAAGACTGACCGCAATACCATCTAGCTTAGGTTCACAAGCGTATATAATGGGTTCTTCTAGTGTGCGTTGAGTTAGCTTATTTAAGCGCTCCCTAACACGACGGTCAAAAGCACGTAAGTCATCTCCATTAAAGGCATTATCTAGGGACAGCATGGGCAGGGCGTGGGTGACCTGCTGGAAACCCTCTAGGGGTTTAGCACCCACTCGTTGACTTGGCGAGTCTTCTGTCACCCATTGCGGGTGAGCTGCTTCTATGCTTAATAATTGTTGCATCAGCCGATCATACTCGGCGTCAGGAATATTGGGATCATCCAATATATAGTAGCTATGGTTATGTTGTCGCAACTGGTCTTTAATGACGTTTAGTTGCGCCATGGAGGCATTTAACATTGATGACTTCAGACGAGTTGTGAGTTAAAGCTGCGCACGGCGAGTCATATTGCGTCGCTCAAATTCACGCACTTGCTGGCGGCAATGCTCGATGGTCTGAGGGCGCATTACACTGCGCTGCTCGTCAAGCACCTCACCACCAAGATTACTTGCCAAACACTGGGCAGTTTCAAGCATGTAGTCAAACGCCTGCATACTATCCTGAGCCGTTGGCAAGCCTAAAAAGAAAACCACACCTGGGGTATGCAAGTGATCCATTGTGCTTAGGTCAAAGGTTCCAGGCTCCATCATATTAGCCATACTGAACTGAGTCTTACCTAACCTTAACCCATCTTCAAACCGATGGAAGATATTCATGTCACCATGCACTAGGCCACAAGCTTCAACCAACTGTAACAGCTGTGGGCCATAAAAACCCTGCCTATCGTTTGCAGTAACCAAGATGCTGATGACTTGCTCTACATCGGCTACTTGTTTAGTTTGTTGTTCTACAGCCGCAAGTTCAATCGCTTCCTGTGCAGCTAATCGCTTACGACTGAGTAGTTTTTTACCAAAAGTCATGGAGGTAACTTTAGCTAATCTTGTAGACAGGCTTTTATCTTGCTGGTCTTGTTCGAAGGCTTCAGCTTCACCTACAGAAGGATCTTTTGCATATAATTCTTCTATGCCCGTATCGCTAAACAGAATATCGTCGCTGGTGTCGAGCAGTTCATGAGCCACATGACTTTTAACATTGGCTAAGGTGGAGAGATCCTGCTCTGCAAACAAGTCACTTTGCACCATGGAGTTAGTTTCTACCAACTCGTGCACTGGCCGCGTAGGATCAAACTCTAAGGACGTTGTTAAGGTATCAACTGCACCATCAAGGTTTGAATCATCAGTATCGTTACTGGTGGTTAAAGCCACTATTTCTTCGGCTGTTAAGCTTACTGGGGCACGGTCTAAGGCAAAGGTTTCTTTATGAGAGGCGTCATCAAGTGGATCTGGCTTTTGAGAGGCGTGCAGACCCGCTGTGTCATGTTTGAGCGCAACTTCAGCCTCACCTACCTTGTCAACTGGGGCCACAACCACTGGCGTATCGGGCAACGTATCTAGGGTTTCCAGGGCTATTTCTGGGGCTATTTCTGGGGCTACTTCAGCCACTTCATCTTCAGCCTGGAAATCTTCCACAAGTAAGTCTTCAACAACTAAACTGGCAACTGTTAAATCTTCAATCACTAACGCTTCGACGACTAGTTCTTCAACCACTAGCGGTTCGACCACTAATTTTTCAACCCCTATGGTTTCGACCGCTAACTGCGCCTGCGGCAACTCCACCGATACTGGGTTAACACACCACTCGAGGTCAGTCTCAGCCTTGCTATTAGCGAGGGTATTGATCACACTGACAGGGGCCACCACGCGTGCGCCACCATTAGGCAGTTCGCTGGGATATTCATCTTGAGGCAGACCACACAAACTTTCGTCTATATCAATTTTCAACGCTGCATGGCTTGCAAACATGCGCCTTAAGCCATCCATCACTATGGCTGTAAACGTTAAACCACCAAATATCAATAACCACGTTGTTAATGCCATAGGATTGTAGATCTTTGAAAAAATTATTATTATGCTGCAAAGCACTCAAACTGGTAGATTTAGACTATACCCCGTAAATAATAGATATAAAACCTTTAGGCGTTGTTTTTATAGACTTATTTAATTATACCCCCCTAAAACTCGATAAAAGCGAAAAATAGTGACTAAATAAACCTTTAAACTGATAAAGCGTGATCTGTCATGCTGATGGCCTGAGTCATATCCACGGTTACCACTCTTGACACCCCCGCTTCTTGCATCGTAACACCCAGTAATTGAGTTGCCATTTCCATGGCGATTTTGTTATGACTGATGTAAATAAACTGCACCTGGGCTGACATTTCTTTAACTAGGCGGGCATAGCGCTCCACATTAGCATCATCAAGAGGGGCGTCGACTTCATCTAACATACAAAAGGGTGACGGGTTAAGCTGAAAAATTGAAAAAACCAAGGCAATAGCAGTCAAGGCCTTTTCTCCACCTGACAAAAGATGAATGCTACTATTTCTTTTACCCGGTGGCTGCGCCATGATGGTGACCCCCGTAGACAACATGTCATCATCTGTAAGTTCCAGTGAAGCGCGCCCCCCCCCAAATACCTTAGGAAATAACGCATTTAAACTTTTATTAACCGTATCAAACGTTTGTTTAAACCGCGCTCGGGTTTCTTTATCAATTTTATTAATTGCTTGTTCCAAACTGTCTAATGCTTCAATCACTTCATCATACTGCTGGTCTAAAAAGGTTTTACGTTCTTGTTGTAGCTTATATTCTTCAATCGCAACTAAGTTAATTGCGCCTAAACGTTTAATGCGACTTTGGCACTGCTCTAGCAACTGGCTTAATTGTCGTTGATCCATTGTATCGGGCAGAATTTCAGCAAGCTTTTCTACCAGTACATTTTGTTCCTTCATCGATTGTTTAATATGCTCAGCACTGACTTCTAATTCACGTTCAACTAGACGCTGGTCTTGCAGCAGAGTATCGGTTTGTTGGATGTCACTGTCTTGTTTTAGCTGTTCTTGTTCATATTGGCGAATGCTCTGCTCCACCTGATTAATCGTCTGACGTCCCTGTTCCATAGCTGTTTCGGCATCAAGCCGAAGCACCAGTAGTGCCTGTAGCCGATCAGTAAGACTGGCCTCAGTGCCATCTTCTAGATGTTTTTGGTTGCTGTCTCTAGACTCTATTTCAGCTTGCTTATCGCTCCACTGCGCCCGCTGCTCATGCAATCGATCAACAGATCGCCCCAAACTAGTAATCTGTGCCAACACACTATCCGTACGCGCCTGCATTTTCATTAGTTGTTGTTGTTTTTGATTAAATTCAAGCTTTGCTTGGCCAAGCTGAGTTTCTATGGCTTCTTTATCTGCTTCTAGTTCAGGCAGATTCAATTGCGCGTCTTCTAACACCCCCTGCTGCTCACTCAACTCTTCCTGCAGCAATGCCATTTCTTCATCTAAATGCTGCAAGCGCTGAGTTTGCTGTTCGATGCGCTGCTGTAATCTATGCTGCTGCACTAGACCCTGCTGGCTTTGTAGCTGCAATAACGCCAATGCTTGCTGTTGTTGTTGATACTGGTTTTGACCCAACTGCCAGGTTTGACGCATTTGACTTAATGCCTGCTCTGCTT
>Ga0115005_10005484_pt1 | contig 10043 bp, 8 predicted proteins | sample ArcOceMetagenome_FD_87163 | JGI IMG/M metagenome (GOLD analysis project Ga0115005, IMG submission 87163) | Marine eukaryotic phytoplankton communities from Arctic Ocean - Arctic Ocean - Greenland ARC118M Metagenome | ecosystem: Environmental > Aquatic > Marine > Oceanic | place: Arctic Ocean... | reverse complement strand
GCCATCGTCTCTTCTTCCTCCTCCTCCTCTTCTTCCTCTTCCTCCTCCACCACCACCACCACCACCACCACCACACCCCCACCACACGTACAGCTACGTTTCAACAGTCGGGAAACCATGTCTTGCGTGGGTGGTCCCTACCCCTCTCATTTTCCATTGCACCAAGGTGGGTACACTTTATTGCCCTACCAATCCACGGTTTTGTCCGGCATGTTGCAATCCGCGGCCTTGGGCCAAGATGTGTGTTTGATTGGTGCACGAGGGGAAGGCAAAACATTGGTCACCAAATGGTTTGCAGCAGCGTTGGGGTACGTGCAAGTGGAATCGTTGTTTTTGTTTGAAGACATGACAGCCCGTGATTTGTTCAATCGAAGGTCCACCAATGACGTGGGGGAATCGATCTGGTTGCCAACACCCCTGACCAACGCCATTCGTTTGGGTCGTTTGTGTGTGTTGGACGGTTTGCATCGATTGCCGAGTGGCACGATCACGGCATTGGTGCGATTGTTGCAGGATCGGGAAGTGACCTTGAACGACGGCACTTCTTACGTCAGTCCACGGCGTTGGTTGCAATTGACCAAAACATTGACCGTGAAAGAATTGCACCATAGAAATGTGTACCCAGTGCACCCAAGTTTTCGTGTCGTTGGTTTGGCGGTACCCAGGGAAAAAGTAGCACGTCGGTGGTTGACCAATGAAGTCATGCAAATGTTTCATTTTTTTGTCATGTCACAAACCACCAAAGTCCATTTGGTGCCCTACATACAAGCGGCGGTGCCACTGTGCCCCATCAAAGTGGTGGAGCAATTGGTCCATGTCCGTACATCATTGTTGCGTGCGGCAAACGACAAAGGAAGTCCACTGTGGGTGGGGAGCGAGGACATTGCGAAAGAACAATACAAAAACATCCGAACAGTGGAAGACACTTATGTGTTGCCCAACACAAATCCATACAACAGCCATGAAAAACAAATTTTGGAAGACAACGTGGCGTTGGAATTGCCGGCCGGTGCTCAAGCCACCATTTTGAGTTTGAGGCAAATCTTAAGAATTGCAAGACGTGCCAGTGCGGCACCAAAGGGCACTGATTTAAATGCAGACGTGGGTGCTACTTTGGAAGCGGCCCTCATGACTGAATTTATGCCGAGACCGGAAAGATCAGCGGTGCGTTCAATTTTGCGGGAACATGGGTTGGATTTGGAGGCGCGTGCTTTGAAAATAGCCGCCGCTTCCGGCATGAAAATCATCGAAGCCAATGTCGACGACATCATGGACGACGGCAAAACGGCGTATGTCACGGTGGGGGATGTTGTTGCACCGGTTGTGCCCCCTTCTGATGCCGCGTTAGTGCCCTACACGTTGTTTTTTGAAATTCCACAACATAAATTGGTGTTGCGGGATATGATGCGTGACGTGATGACGAACGATCACATGTTGTTGATGGGCAATCAGGGTGTGGGTAAAAACAAATTGACGGATAAATTATTAATGTTGTTGCATCGTGAAAGAGAATACATTCAATTGCATCGAGACACAACGGTGGGGACATTGACGTTGTTGCCCAGTTTACGGGATGGTGTTGTGATCTTTGACGATTCACCCTTGGTGAAAGCCATGATTCATGGTCGAGTGTTGGTGGTCGATGAATTTGACAAAGCCCCCACCGAAGTCGTGGTCGTCTTGAAAGCATTGTTGGAAGACGGCGAGATTCTTCTGGCCGATGGTCGACGGTTTGTCAAAGAAGATTCACCAATGTTGAGTCAAAATGCCACCAGTCAAAACATATTGTCCATTCATCCTAAATTTTTAGTCATTGCATTGGCCAATCGTCCAGGTTCGTTTGGTTGTTGCCGCCGACGGTTGCTGCCGGTGGTTGTGCGTGGTTGTGCTCGGTTGTGCTGGTTCTGACTCTTTTCTTCTCTTTTTATCTTTGTTTAGGTTTTCCTTTTTTGGGAAACAATTTTTTTCGTGAAATGGGCGATGCCTTTGCTTGCCATGCCATTTCGAATCCAGACCAACAATCGGAAATGGCCTTGCTGCGGCAATATTCCCCCAATTTGCCCGAACAACTGTTAGAAATGTTGACCGGTGCGTTCAAAGATTTGCGGCTCCTGACCGATTCGGGTAAACTCACCTACCCCTATAGCACACGTGAATTGGTCAATGTCATCAAACATTTGACCGCCTACCCCAACGATTCCGTCAGTGCGGTGTTGGAAAATGTGTTTGCCTTTGATGCGTATGACCCACAATTGCGCGCACTGTTGTTCGGGGTCTTTCGTAAGTACGGCATTCCTTTGGGTGTGGATGCCAGTGCGTCGCAATTGAAGGGTGGTCGGGGAGACCGTTCACTTCTTGCTGCCAGTCGTCCTTTGCCACCGGCACAAAAAGTTGGGGACGTGGTGGAAAGAAACGAAACAAAGAGCACCAACAAGAGGATAATCACGTCGAATCTCTGACATGCAGCTGCTGTTGGTGGTGGTGGGAGTGGTGGTGGCCGTCGTTCTGAATTGCAACAGAAACACACTACAACCAACACCAGCAGCATGAAAAGGAGAAGTGAACAGACGACGAGTACAATGGAACAATTATTGAATCGTGAACACACCTCAAGCAGTGGTGGTGGTGCCATATTGTCCTCGACGATCAACCTGGCCCCAGAAGTTGCTGTGCCCTATGCGATACATGGCGTAGAGTGTCATTCTTTCATAGCCTACCGTGGGTTGTCGCCTGAAGATTGTGAAGCGTTGGGTGGTGTTGGTATTGAATTTACAACCGGTGCCAGTGGTGCGGAATGGGAAGAATTGCAATGGCATTCAAGTCGGTCGGATTGGTTTACGGAAGAAGAAATGTGGTACAGAATTGGGTGTGTCACAAGAGAGGGTGTATTGATTGAAGGGACCGATCCAATGCGAGGATCTTGGTTGGGCGACATGATTGGAATGCAATCGTCCCAAGGGTGCATTTGCATCTTGAGTACAATGATGGTCATGTATGTCGCGGATCCGGTGGCAAAACGAATGAGAAAAATTCCGATTTCAGTGGGTACGGGTGGGTTGGAACATCGTGCACAGTACGCGACCAGTGGCAAAGGGCGGCAAGACCATGCGTTGTTGAAATGCAAGGACATTGAGCCCGTCGTTGTCTACGACCATCGAAACGGGGCGTTGTTAAAAATATGGCCAAAGGATGGTCGAGTGGAAGCAATTCATGTGCAACGACCCAATGGGTTGAAAGACCGCAACGGTCTTCCGTTGGAGAAAGATGTGATATGTGCGGGCACGTTAGCCACTGCACCTGTTGCGGTGTATTTTGCTTTGAATGGTCAAGAAATTGTGCTGGTCAGTTTAATGGTGAATGCCTTGGATTCAACCACTGCTGTCGTACGAATTCAGTTGGGTGAACATTCTTTGCCCGGTGCAACACAGGTGGGTCTTGTTGCAATCTCGCCGGTCAGTCCAACACAACTGATGGTGCAATGCAGCGATGGCAGTGCCGTTGAAATGACGTTTGAAAATGTCAATGTTGATTCGTCGGCGTGGTCCTCCACTGCGGTGGCTGACTTTTTACATCGACTCTCACAATCAACGGTGGTACTTCGTCGGGTGCAACTCCAACGTGGGGTAGCCCGTGGGGTGGCCGCCCGTGAGAAGATTCCAGGAGCAACCACGGCAGCAGCAGTACCCCTTGGATCAACTCTACAATTAAAACTTTTGTCCTCCACGCCCTTGCCGGGCCACACAATTCCTTCGTCCTTTGAAGGTGGGAAAGCATTGAATCTCCATGTGACGGGTGGAGCACCATCCATGTATGGTGCTTTCACAGTGGGTGCCGATCGTCGATCGGTGAACAACGTTCCTATCATGGGTTATGCTCGTACAAGTTCATTGAAACAAAGTGTGACCGACCAATTGAATGGAAAATATGAACACCAGGAAGAGAACCAAAAAGAAGAACAAGTGGACACGACTGGTGTGTTGATGGCTGTACCACACACAATGGTTGATCCAAATGTACAATCGTTGGAACAATATAAAAAGGACGAAGCTACTTATCATGCAGCACGGTTGAATGCCAATTTACCACCAAGAAAATATCGGCCAAGAAAGAAAACCAATGCACCTGCTGGTTCCATTGCTGCTGTGGCGGGTGCACCAATACGAAAAGGTACCGTTGACAGCGATGGTCAACTGTATGAAGTGGTCAAAGTCAAAGATTGGCACGGTAGAATACAAGAAAAACAAGTGTTGATTGCCCAACAAAATCAAGACGTGTCGTCCATTTCATTTTGGCATGCTGCTTCGAAAAGCATTGTCAACTGCATTGCTGATGTGAGCAGCACATGGAACGCTCCGTCCAGAGATGGTGCATCCACCATCAGTCAAGCCGCCTCTGGTTTAAACGTGGCCCATGGCATTGTGTTGTTGGAAATTGTGGATGTGCTTCAGGCTAGCATACGGCGCATTGCTTTGGGGCAAACACCTGGCGAGGGTGCTGCATCCACTTCCAGCAATGGCAAGGGAGGTACGGGTGGTGACTTGACGGGTAGAAATATGTTGGTCACCGATGCCCAAAAATTAAGAGATGCAACCATGAACGTCTCCAAATTAGGGATGCCAGCTTGCGTGGGGTTATGTGAATTGGACACAACGGGTCAATTGGTGTGTTTGTTTGCGGACGGCCATGTGCGTTTGCTGGAGTTAAGAACAGATAAATTGTCCGTGGAAGAAGCATTGTATAGAGGATTGGTTGGTGGTCATGTGGGTAAGGGTGAATTGTCAATGGATGACATTAATTTAAACGGTGAAGATCAAGGTTGGGAGGGGGAGGACGAGGAGGAGTACGACGAGGAGGAGTGGGAGGACGACGAGGACGACGACGAGGAGGGGGGTGACGATGCGGAGGAAAGTGACCATGAAGGGAAAGGAAGAGGCAGAGGGAGAGGGAGAGGAAGAGGGAAAGGAAGAGGGAGAGGAAGAGGAAGGGGGAAAGGGAAAGGGAAAGGGAAGGGTAGAGGGAAAGGACGTGGTGGAAGAAAATCAAATGAAACGGAGGAGGAAAAAATCAAACGAGTAAATGCTGAAGAAAATGCTAAGGACGTCTTGCGCAAAGCAAGGCAATTGGTCAGTTCGGCTTCTAAAAAATCAAGAGCTGAATTGAACATGGTTGACACCGATGAAAGTGTTTACGATGAATTGTATTCAACTGTTGAAAATGAAATCACACAATTACGGGTTGTCCTGCAAGCCGTTGAAGCGAAAGAAAAGGAAAGAGTCTGGTTGCGTGGGAAGACATCCGGTGAAATGGATGACACTAGATTAGGTAAGGATGTGTGGTTTGTATTGATGGTGCGGTGTTTGTATGGCATGGCCATCATTTGTACTCAACCCCAATTTGGTTTCTTTTGATTTCTTTTTGGTGGTTTGTTGTTTGTCTCTTCTTTTTTTTTTGGTGCACGGCTTCAATTTCAGTTGATTTGGCCATTGGTGAAAAAAACGTATATAAAAAAAGAGGGCAAAAAGAAGAATCACGGTTGGTGCAACGGTTGCCCAAACGATTGAGTTTTGTGGTGGACGTCTCTGGATCAATGGCTTATTTCAACAGTGATTTACGGTTGGATCGTTTGTGTGCAACCGTTGTCATGTTGATGGAAGCCTTGGCTGGGTTGGAACATAAATACGTGTATGAAATAGTGGGCCATTCCGGCGAAACTCATCACTTGCCTTTTGTGGACTTTGGTCTACCACCACGTAATTCAAGAGAGAGATTGGCTGTCGTGCAAGGCATGGTGCAACATGCTGGGGAATGTGCATCGGGCGACAACACATTGGCTGCGGGTTCCAGAGCCGTTCGAGACATTAAAAAAGAAGACGCGGACGATTATTTTGTGTTTTTGATTAGCGATGCCAATTTAGAAGGGTACGGGGTCAGTGCTGAAAATTTAGCCCTTGCGTTGACCAGTGATCCTTCCGTGAATGCCTATGCTTTTTTCATTGCTGAACCGGATGTAGCCAAAGAGATGACCGAGAGAATGCCCAGTGGAAGAGCGCATTGTGTCATGGAAAATGATGGGATGCCCATGTTGTTTAAAGATATTTTTTCTCGGGCGTTGCTTTCGGCAAGGTCAAGTTTGTAGTTTGTAGTACATGTAGGGTAAACAATTTAGAATTTTAAAAAAGCATGTGTGTGGAATAAAGAAGAGTTTTCTAGTTCTTTTATAAATTAACACTACCCTTCTTTGTCATTCATTCTGAAGTGGTAGACGACGACGACGACGACGACGACGACGACGACGACGACGACGAGGCATTGAGTACTTTTTTCGATTCAGTCGCTTGCCTTTTCAATTCTAAATACATTTGATACGGTGGATTGATGGGCCCGGATACAGGTTCGTGGTATATGTATGGAGTTGCGGTCGAGGGTGCCGAAGATATGTCTCCCGTTGCCGTCGTTGCCACTTGCGTCCTTCCATTGGCCGTAGCATCACCCTCGTGTTGTAGACCACCCAATGATTTAGATGGCATTTCCAATGGGTAAGATTGATCGGAATCAAAACCAGATAAATCGCCACACGCTAAAAATGGTACGATGACGCGTTCCACGCCAACCAAACTGTTGACCCCTTCTCGGTATTGTTCGTCCATCAATGGTCGTGTCATGGATGGAATGAAATCTTTGGGCAATTTAAAGCCTTGACAAACCACAAAGGCTTCAATGGAGGAATTGCGACTGCTTTTTGGTTTGCAACAGGACACTCGATCAAAAAACAAATTGAGTTGTGAATACAACAATGTCACGTCTTTGCCACGAAAGATTTTTGCCACAAAGGTACCCCCAGGTTTTAAGACGTGGGTTGTAATGTTTAAAGCCGCCAACAACAATTGTGCTTGCACGTATTCATCAATGTCATGCAAGCCAGTGACGTCGGGGGCACCGTCACAAATGACAAGATCGGACAATTCACCAGAAAAATAAGAAATGATATCACGTGCGGTGGCTTCGGAGGTGATGTCGCCTTGAATGCATTTGACACCGTCGATGGGTGCCATCTCTTGTAAATCCACGGCGATGACGCGAACTTCGTCTGTGGCAGTGGTGGCAGTGGTGGTGGCAGTGGTGGCAGTGGTGGCAGTGGTGGCAGTGGTGGAAGTGCGAGCTTTTTTGGTCGGTCGAGTGGAACCATCGGAGGAGGAGAAAGAGGAGGAAGAAGAAGAGGAAGAAGAAGAAGAGGAAGAGGAAGAGGAAGAGGAAGTGCTGTCGTTGGTGGTGTTGTAATTGGGATGCAAGCGTCGCGACAGCACTTGACTCCAACTACCTGGCGCAGCACATAAATCAACTGCTTTGGTAACGCCTTCGAACAAATGAAAGGTCTCGTCCAATTGAAGAAGTTTAAAAGCAGATCGTGCACGAAATCCAACTTCCTTGGCTTTGCGATAGTAGATGTCCCGCTTGTCTTTGGAAAATTTACCCATGTTTATGATAACCACTGGATTTTAGAGGTCGGAGTGGTCAAGAAGTTTGAAGAAGGGGGCAGAATTGGAGTCTTGAAAAAGTGAAAATGACCGGAATCTTTTGTGAGAATTTACTTCTTTCTCGCAACAAAATTTAACAGAACTGCCCACATAACATTAACATTAACATGTCCAGCAAAACCTACGCTCCGGCTAAAAAAACCTGTGTCATCATTGGTGGTGGCATGTGCGGGCAGAACGTTGCCACTGCACTTGTCAAACAAGACATCTCGGTCATCATCGTCCAAGCCAATGCCTTCACCGAGCAACCGGTTCTCCAACCTTGGTTTCTCACGCGACCCGACATGTACGCCGGCAAAGCACACACCAAAAAAGGCTCGGTCGCGAACCTTGAAACGGTTGGTATCGAGGGCGTCCGTTACGTCGTTGGTACCGTGGTTGGACTCACCGACGCCAAGCAAATCACCTTTGCCGACGGTCGCAAGCTTGATTTTGGTGTCCTTGTCGTCGCCGCCGGTTGCCACTACCCAGCCCTCATGGCAACGCCCTCCGAAACCTTTGACGAACGTCTCGCGTTTGTGAAAGCATTTCCGGGCAAAATACGTGCCGCCAACTCAATTTTGGTCGGTGGGGCTGGACCTGTCGCCTTGGAGGTGGCGTCCGAACTTCGCCGCTTAAATCCCAGTGCGAAAATTCAGCTGGTCACTTCGGGAACCCACGCTCTGCACACTTGGACTGGCACCCCGCGTGCCGTCATTGCTGCCCGATTGGCCAAGACGAACATTGGAGTCGTTGCAGGTGCCAGAGTTGTGCTTCCTGACGACGGTTCGTACGTCCAAGGATCTGCCGTGTACGAGCGTGCGGATTACACCTTGTCGAATGGAAAGACCATCAAAGATGTGGATATTTTTTTACCGTACTTTGGACTTTCTCGCACTGGCTTTCTTCCCCTTTCCATGACGGCTGCACGGGGCAGAGTGAAGGTCAATGCGCACGGTCAATCCTCGGAAAACAGCAGTGTGTTTGCTGTCGGTTGTTCCGATAAATATCCCGTCATTGTGGGGCCCGTGATACAAAAGGAGGCGGCTGTCGTCGTGGCCAATGTCATTTCCATTCTGAAAGATGGTGCCGACAGCAGCAAGAAGCTTGCCGCGTCGCTTCCTGAACTTCCCGGAGAAAAGTCTCCCATGTACGCGCATCTTGGGCTTGGACAGTACACGGCGATGAACTTGGAGCAGAAGGGGTGCCTTCCCGGGCTTTGTGGGCGTTGTTGTGGGTGCTGCAATCCGTTTTGCCCGTGTTGCGCGTGCTGCGGTTGGCCGTGCATGTACCCGGCAAGTGAATGTCAAGGCAAATGTATTGGGAAAATGTTGTTGTCAGGTGGCAACATGCATCCGATTCATCCAGCAAAAGCACCTGTCATGGCAGAGATGACGCGTTAAAAGTGAGTTACCTGTTGTGTTACATGTTCAAAATGTATTAAAAAATTTACATGCGCGTGTATACTAGTATAACACATGTTCAACAAGTTGAGTACCCACACAGTTGGTAATCCTTTCAATTGTTTCAAATTATATATATAATGAATTACAGAGTTAGAATATATATTATATACATGTAGTACTATACGCACAGTTTTTTAGAAATAAACAACACACTGAGATGTATGTCGGTATGTCGGTCATCACAGTCTTTATAATCTCTGAGTCCTCTCTACATGTAATGCACTCATCGTGGTGCATCGCCATGTGGCTTCATCTTCATCATGAATGTGTTGGACATTTATCTTCATTCCAATTACCAGTCATCCAATTCTCGCAATGAACAGGTCAAAATAATAAACACCATTATCACCACCACCATCACCACCACATCTACCCATTCGATTCTCTGGTGTACGTACCCCATCGACCAACTCCCTACAGACGAAGCGATGTTCCTGATGTTCCTGAACCGATACCACTGTCTTTTTCTTCTCCTAAAATATTGCCATCCATGACAATTCCTGCTTCTTCGACGGCCTTTTGACACACCATTGCATCTTGCCCCGAACCTGCTCGAATGTATTGTTCCATGATGGAACACGACACTAAACATTTTTTGGCATCGATTGATTTTGATAACACCATGCCGTGGCAGATTGTGCTGCTTGGGTATTTCTGTAAACTGTTGCCATAATTTGTCCGCAAGTAACCAGGGTAAGGTACATTGTCTTCCCCCGCGTCGGTACTGGTAAATCCTTCCCCCGCGTTGTGAACACTGGCCCACGCCACCCTTTCACACAAACACATCAGTCCCTCCTTTTCATGGCATTTGGACAGATCACAATCCATGACCGACTGTGGTTTTTTGGAATCAGACATGGAAGGCACCAATCCTGCGAGAGTGGTCGAGAACAAGAAGGAGTGCAAAAGAAGAAGAAGCATTGCTCGATAATGCGACGATGAAGTCAACTTTGCAGCAACGAGGAATCGATTGAAGGGACAGCTGATCGGCGGTGGAACGATCGCGATCTCCCTGACAGCTGAGGACCCATCGAGCAACCATAGCCCCCTAAAACAGATCATG
>Ga0115005_10005483_pt1 | contig 10045 bp, 9 predicted proteins | sample ArcOceMetagenome_FD_87163 | JGI IMG/M metagenome (GOLD analysis project Ga0115005, IMG submission 87163) | Marine eukaryotic phytoplankton communities from Arctic Ocean - Arctic Ocean - Greenland ARC118M Metagenome | ecosystem: Environmental > Aquatic > Marine > Oceanic | place: Arctic Ocean... | reverse complement strand
CTTTTTTTGAAACGTTAAAAAAATGAAAATACTTTATTTACTGCCTCTGTTAAAAAATACTGGCCCCTCAAATGTCGTTGTATCTTTAGTCAATGGCATGAAAAACACTAATCACAAAATTATCATCTGTACTTTTTTAGGTGTTGAAGACAATTACCAAGATATATTCTCCAATAGCAATGTCACTATTATTGAGTTAAGTGGTTTTAATTTAAAAAGCTGGGTTGCCTTATGGAAGCTTATTAAAAAAGAAAAAGTCGACGTATTGCACAGTCATGGATTACTTCCTGATTTAGCATCTGCAGCATTATCACTCGTTAGCACGGCAAAAAATATTTCCACGGTGCATTGTAATTTACGCGACAACTACAAGAATGAATATCAATACCCTAAAGGCTTTATTTACTATCGACTACACAAGTTAGCTTTATTTTTTATCAAAAAAATCACCTATGTTTCAACAAGTATTACTTCGTCATCAAGCGATACTGTCATTTATAACGGCATCAGTAAAAAAGAAAGTACAATTATCACCAGTGACACGATTAATTTAATTTATGCTGGGCGATTAATTCCTAGTAAAAACATTGCCTTTTTACTAGATTGTCTTAGCTATATTAATAGTCATACCGATAAAAAAATCATTCTACATGTATATGGAGATGGTGAGATGTTACCTTTTCTAACTAAACAAGCTCTTCCTAATGTTATCTTTTATGGTTTTGTAAAAAACTACCTGAAGAGTATTCCTGAAAATGCCATCATGATTAATCCTTCTTTATTTGAAGGAATGCCAATGGCGGTTCTTGAAGCTTTATCAGCGGGAATGCCAGTTGCCTTATCAAAAATTCCTCCACATCACGAAATCAATAACAATATTAATTGTGGTATTGCTTTATTCGACAATACTCCGCAATCTTTTCAATCAGCAATACAGTCACTTATAAATAACGATGGTCAAATCGACTTTAATAAAAGTCAGATGGCAGACCAGTTCGCCTGTAAGTTTTCAGATACCAGTATGGTTAATCAGTATTTGACCGCCTACTCAAGCTTATGAAACAGCTATTTCATTTTTATCACCGGTATTTCTCTTAGCTATGTTGCCTTATTTTGTCGCCAATATATTAGCCGTAAGCTTTTTCTTTATTAGTCATCATTTTAATTTTGACCAAATAGCTGTGCGCGCAACAGCTATTTTAGCGGCTTTACCCTTAGTTGCTATTACAGGTTTTAAGCATATAAAAGTAGGGACCGATACTGGAAGTTATGTCTATTACTTCAACAAAATACAAACATTTTCTGATGTACTCATAATTTCGGATAAAAATGGAGAGATAGGATTTTGGCTGCTCAATTACTTAGGGCATTTACTTACGGATAATTATTTTATCATTTTTACATTTAGCGCCATAATTATTGTCACTTGCTATTTTTACGCTCTGAGTAAATTTAAGCTGGGCGCATTATCATTAATTACCTTATTACTCATTGGCCCATTCTATTTTCAAATGAACGGTAATCGTCAAGCTATAGCTATTGCTATATTTTCAATTTCAATAATTTTTATTATAAAAAAACAACCACTTAAATACATATTATCTATTTTAATAGGTTTTCTTTTTCATAAATCTATTATTATTTGTCTACCACTATATTTTATTTTCAAAGATGATATAAAGCTGAGAAAAATGACTATTATTACGATTATTTTTATTATCGTACTCGTGTTTTTCCAAACTTTTGTGAACTTAGCAGCTGGTGTTGATGACCGATATTCAACTTATGGAGATCAACAAGACACCCATGGTGGCGTTATTGTATCTCTTTTCAATATTTTATTATTTTTTTGGTTTTTACTTTGTCGCCATGCAAATAGCCATAGATTAGCCAATCGAAGTTTTGACATTCTACTCGCGTTATATTTTCTTGGAGTCTTAATTAGTTTATTATCAATCGTATTAAAAGTTGATCCTTCAGGTTTTTTAAGATTAAGCCTGTATTTTATTCAAATGAATATTTTTCTTGTTCCTATAACAATATTAAGTTTCAGGGACGATAGTACACGCTATATTATTAGTATGGCTGCTGTATTTTTGATGACTATATATTTTTACATGACGACGTCAACATTCAGTAATTTAACTCCTTATAGGTTTAATCCAATAATAGAGATCAACAATGAAAGTTAGCATAGGCATTCCCTTTTTTAATCCTGGTGAATACTTTGAAGCAAGTATTCAGTCAGTACTTAATCAAACTTATTCTGATTTTGAATTAATCTTACTTGATGACGGATCTACTGATAACTCATTAAGCATCGCTCATTCATTTAAAGATAGTCGTATTAAAGTGATCAGTGATGGTGAAAACAAAGGACTGCCCTATCGATTAAATCAGTTAATTGATGTTTCAAAAGGCGAATACATGGCCCGTATGGATGCGGATGATCTCATTAGCTCAACAAGAATCGCCAAACAAGTACGGTATCTAGATTCACAAAATAAAATAGACTTAGTGACCACTGGATTATGCTCAATAACCAACGCTAACGTTGTGATCGGGTATAGAAATCCGCGTAAAGTAAGTGCTGATAATATCTCTCTAGAAGATACAATTTTTGGAAAAGCGGATATTGCTCATGCGACTATTATGGCAAGAAATGCATGGTATCAGCGCAATAAATATAATGAAAAAGCAAAATTAATGGAAGATTATCAACTTTGGATAGATGCTGCGTTAAAAAATGACTTAAACGTCGGTTACATTTCTGCTCCACTTTATTTTTATCGGGAAGAGAGTAGTGTTTCGTCACGAAAAGCGATTATCGCTTATAAAAACCAATTTTCAATTGTTTCATCACAATACTTTAATTATCTTTCTTTTTTTAAAAAAATAAAATTTAGCTTATTTTGTTTCACCAAAATTGGTATTGTTTTTAGCTTGAACATTTTTAAAAATTCCAACAGACTCTTGGCCTTAAGAAATAAAAACACTAAGCAAAATCAATCCAGCATCATTGAGCTTCAACAAGAGTTAGATCAATTAAGGCAAAATAATGAGTAAAATGGTCTTTGTTACCGCTGTTCCAGAAACAATAAGTTCTTTTTTACTTATTTATATTAATTCACTTGCTGAAGATCATGATGTACATATTGCCACTTCACTTCCAAGCGGAGAAACCGTTAGAGGCTTATCACTTGCAGTGACAACACATAATGTAAATATTGCTCGTAATCCTGATGTATTCTCTGACGCAAAATCATTGTGGCAATTATTTTTGTTTTTCAAAAAAGAAAAATTTGATGTGGTGCATTCATTTACGCCAAAAGCAGGGCTACTCGCACAAATAAGTTCTTTTTTTGCCCGTTCTCCTATTAGGTTTCACACTTTTACAGGGCAAGTTTGGGCGACAAAAACAGGGATTGCGAGAACGCTACTAAAACAATTAGATAAAGTCACTGCAACATTAGCAACGTTTTGTTTAGTTGACAGTGTTTCACAACAAAATTTTTTGATTCATGAGGAAATAGTTACTGAAGTTAACTCTCAAGTACTTGCTAACGGTTCTATTTCAGGCATAAATATCAACAAGTTTTCTTTTTCTCAGGAAACAAGACAGAGACTCAGAGATGAACATAATGTAAAAGAAGATGAATTCGTTTTTCTTTACGTTGGACGTTTAAAGAAAGAAAAAGGTATCCCTGAGCTTATTAATGGATTTACAGCAATAAAAACAGAGAAGCGTATAAAGCTATTTATTATTGGTTCAGATGAAGAAAACTTAGCACACCTTTTCGAAAACCATAGCAACATTGAATACATTGGCTTTAAAACAAATATAAGTGAATACTATTCTTTTGCTGATACATTATGTTTACCTAGCCACCGAGAAGGCTTTGGCAATGTCATTATAGAAGCAGCGGCTTGTAATTTACCCGCTATAGCATCAAACATTTACGGTTTATGTGATGCAGTAGAAGACGGTTATTCAGGGTTATTGCATGACGTTAAAAATGAAAATTCGATTACTTCATCAATGGAAAAAATGGTCAATAATGAAATAAATCTCAGTCAAATGCGCAAAGATGCTCGAATGCGTGTAGAAGAGGTTTTTGATGAGCAACATCTTCTAAAAGAGTTTTTAACCTTTTATGATAAGTTCATAGGCCCCTTACAAGTAAGTGTAAAAACAAATGATTAAACGACTTTTTGATATTTTTTTTTCAGCTTTAGCGTTAATCATACTTTCGTTTGTAATTTTATTTTTATACATAATGATTTATAAAAAACTAGGCTCTCCTGTTCTTTTTCGTCAAAAACGCCCTGGATTCCACAATACTATTTTTGAAATGATTAAGTTTCGTTCTATGTTAGATACTAGCGACAAAAACGGTAATGTTCTCCCTGATGATGAGCGGTTAACACCATTTGGTGCAAAATTACGGTCGACAAGTCTTGATGAACTTCCTGGGCTTTGGAATGTATTTAAGGGTGACATGAGCCTTGTTGGGCCTCGTCCATTATTGGTAGAGTACTTACCACTTTATTCAGATGAACAAGCAAGACGACATGACATAAAGCCAGGGATTACCGGTTGGGCTCAAATTAATGGGCGTAATGCAATTAGCTGGCAGCAAAAATTTGAATTGGATATTTGGTATATTGACAATCAATCCTTTTGGTTAGATATAAAGATCCTCTTACTCACCGTGAAAAAAGTATTTTCACGTAGCGACATTAACGCAACGGGTGAAGTTACCATGACAAAATTTACCGGAGATAACTCATGAAAACATTGATTATTATAGGTGCTGGAGGGCATGGACGTGTTGTTGCTGACTGTGCTCAACAGCAAGGAAAATACAGTAAAATCGTTTTTTTAGATGATTGTTTTTTTGAACGCAAAGATAATAGTGAATGGCCAGTTATTGGTGCGGTAAAAGATTTCCCACAACATATTGATGACGCAGATTTTGTTGTTGCCTTTGGCAATAACCGATTACGGAAAGATATACTTGCACAACTAAAAAAATCAAATGCAAATATTGTATCTCTAATACATCCTACAGCCGTAGTAAGCCCTCACACATTCATTGGGAAAGGTGTGGTTGTATTTGCCAACGCGGTAATAAATATCGGCGCCAGTATTGCTGATGGCTGTATAATAAATACCGCAGCAACCGTTGACCATGATTGTGAACTTCACCAGTGCGTACATATTTCACCGGGAGTTAATATTGCTGGTGGTGTTTATATAGCACAGCTTTCTTGGATTGGTATTGGCAGTACTATCGTAGAATGTATTACGCTCGCCGATAATACACAAGTTGGTGCAGGCGCAGTAGTTACCCAATCAACACAAGCAAATTCATTATATGTCGGTGTACCTGCAAAACGTGTACGCTCATTAACTAAAATTTAATAGGAAATCCTGTGCTAAGTACTCCTTTTTCACCATGGCCTAGTTTTACTGAACAAGAAATTGATGCCGTAAGTTCGGTTTTACGTTCCAACAAAGTTAATTATTGGACAGGACAAGAAGGTCGATCCTTTGAAAAAGAATTTGCTCAGTTTTGTAATAGTAAATATGCGGTAGCACTTGCCAATGGAACGCTAGCACTAGATCTTGCTTTAAAGGTATTAAATATAAGTGCTGGCGATGAAGTAATCGTCACATCTCGCACCTTCATTGCCTCAATTAGCAGCATTATCAATGCAGGAGCCACTCCCATATTTGCTGATGTTGAGCTTGATAGTCAAAATATCAGTGCTCGAACGATTACTGAAGTTATAAGTACTAAAACAAAAGCAATTATTTGTGTTCATCTAGCCGGTTGGCCATGTGAAATGGATGAGATAATGGATTTAGCTGAAATGCGTAATTTATTTGTTATTGAAGATTGTGCTCAAGCTCACGGGACTAAATACAAAGGAAAACCTGTAGGAAGCATCGGTCATATAGGTGCTTGGTCTTTTTGCCAAGACAAAATAATGACAACTGGTGGTGAAGGAGGCATGTTTACTACTAATAACGAACAATTTTGGAGAAATGCATGGGCTTATAAGGACCATGGAAAATCTTATGCTGCTGTTTATGAAACTCAGCATCCAGAAGGCTATCGTTGGTTACATGAAACATTTGGTACTAACTGGCGATTAACTGAAATGCAATCAGCTATAGGTAGAATTCAATTAACACGAATGTCTGCATGGACAAAATGTCGTACAGATAATGCTCATCAAATTCGTCGTATTTGCCAAAAGTATCACTGGTTAATAGTACCTGAAGTTCCACATTACATAGATCATGCTTACTATAAATGTTACATACAAATTGACATAAACAAACTCCCCGCTGATTATTCTCGTGACAAGATAATTAATGATATCGTAAATCAAGGTGTTCCCTGTTTTTCAGGAAGTTGCTCTGAGGTTTACAAAGAAAAAGCGTTTGATGATACTCAATTAAGACCTAATCTACCTTTGAAAAATGCTGAATTACTAGGGAAAAACAGTCTTATGTTTTTAGTTCATCCGACATTAACAACCGATGAAATTGATAAAACCTGCCGTATACTTATCTCCGTATTTGACAAAATAGAACAAATGACCAAATAAATATGTTAATAGTTGATGACAATTGTAAGAAAACTTGTAGAATATTTGTTAATCCTTGAGATTATAATAAAAAATAAAAAACATGTGTTCTAAGTTGAAGATGTAATGGTGAGACGAATTGATTTAATCCCTGGTTATATTAAGCTGATGATCGTATTAGCTTATGATTTATTTGCTATTTCTTCAGCATTCTTTCTTTCTTACTTCATTCGCGTAGGGTTTGAGGGTATAAATATATCTGGGCCTGAGCTAGCTGTTTTTTCTATAGTAACGCTCAGTACATTACTTTTATTTTATACTTTTGACATGTATAACTCTATTGTTAGATATTTCAACGCTAAATCTTTTTTAAGAGTTCAAAGTTTACTGATAGTAACAACCGTAATATTTTATTTTTCAGGCTTCATTTTCGAAGCTTTTGTTCCACGTTCTGTTCCTATTGTTTTCTTAGTAATAACAAGTGTAATGATTGCAGGTGCAAGAGCAATGGTTGGCATTATTACTAATAAAAAATTATTCGATGAACGTGAAGGTGTCGTCATTTATGGTGCAAGTAATGCGGGTCGTCAATTAGTCAATGCCTTATCATTAGGAAATAAATATCAACCACTAGCTTTCATTGATGAAAAGAAACGTTATCAGGGACGCACAGTATTAGGTTTGAAGATCTATCCTCATTTTAAAGTTAGCCAGCTTATAAAGAAATATGGACAATTTAAAGTTCTCATTGCCATTCCTCAAGTAGATCCTATCAGATTGAAGCAAATAGTGTCCTTATTCGAACCCCATGCTCTAGAACTACTGATCGTGCCCAGCATGTCTGATATTGTTTCTGGCAAGCGAACTATTGATGAACTTCGAGAAGTATCTGTGGATGAGTTGCTTGGTAGAAAAACCGTAGAACCTATACCTGAATTATTATCCGCTAATATAAATGACAAAATTGTGATGGTTTCTGGTGCAGGTGGTTCGATAGGAAAGGAGCTTTGTAGGCAAATTGCACATCATAATCCCAGTAAACTTATCTTACTTGATGTTTCTGAAGCTTTCCTTTATGAGATACATCAAGAGTTGACGGAATTCTTATCAGAAACAGGCAATAGTTTGATAGTAGAACCACTCATAGGTAACGTTCAAAATGGTATGTTGATGAAGCATATTTTTCATAAATACCAAGTACAAACTATTTATCATGCTGCTGCATACAAGCACGTTCCCATGGTTGAACACAATGTTATTGCAGGTGTCACTAATAATGTTCTTGGTACCTATGAGATAGCACAAGCAGCTATTTTTTGTGAAGTAGAAACCTTTGTACTTATTTCAACCGATAAAGCTGTTCGCCCAACTAATGTAATGGGAGCAACAAAACGTTTAGCTGAACTAGTTTTACAAGGCCTAGCGAAACAATTACACAGTACACGCTTTGTCATGGTTCGTTTCGGTAACGTTTTAGGCTCTTCAGGATCGGTTGTCCCATTATTTAAAAAGCAGATAAAAAGAGGGGGTCCAATAACAATTACCCACCCAGATATTATCCGCTACTTTATGACTATACCTGAAGCTGCCCAATTGGTTCTACAAGCTGGAGCAATGGGTTCAGGAGGTGATGTATTTGTTTTAGACATGGGTAATCCCGTCAAAATAATTGACTTAGCTTATAAGATGACACATTTAATGGGATTAACTATTAAAGATGAAGCAAACCCTGATGGTGATATAGCAATTAAATTTAGCGGATTAAGACCTGGTGAAAAGCTTTATGAAGAATTGTTGATTGATGACCATGCAAAGAAGACGCTACATAAGCGTATCCTTAGTGCAAATGAACGATCACTCCCTTGGGCTGAAGTAACAAAAATAATATATAACCTCAATGAAGCAATGCGAGAAGAAGACGTTGCTAAAATAAAGCAGTTACTTATGGATGCACCTTTAGGCTATCAGCCCAACCCAATTAGTGTAATAAAGCCAAAAGAAGAAGTTAACTCGTTCACTTATGGAATTCATGAAGAAGCGGCTTTAAACGCTGTTTGATTTAAATATCATTTAACTAACATCAACCAAGCCTTCGCATAATCCGGTAAATGCTTGTTAGCTTGGTGATAGTCAGTCCAACCATTATAGCTATTGACTAACATATCTAATTGGAATAAGTTACCATCGAAAGCACCGCCTTGATCAGCTAAAACTCCTATACGTGAGATAATTTCATTTTTACGTTCATAACTAACCATAAAAAGTTTACCTAAACCTAATTGCTTTACATTGCCTGCAAAGGTAACTTGTGGTTTCAGCGCTATCTTATTTTCTTGTTTCTTTCCATAGCCCATGATGCTTGGCACCTCGATAAAATACCAGTATCTCGCTTGCTCACGTTTGCCTAATGCATAGTCATAAGCGATACCATTATTTCGATGGACATTAAAGTAGCTGACTTCACCTTCTACATCTACTACACCTGTACCTTGCAATAAGACATCATGAAGTGCTTCTTCTGTAATCCAAATCAACGGTTCAACATTTTTATTATGCACTAGGGCACCGTCAATAATCTCTTGGCGTGTATATGAATACCGTATAAGTTGATCTTTCTGATCCTCAGCTTGTTCGAGAGAAAGGTTCATTTCGTCAGTAGGTAGCTTATATAAAGCTTGGTTATATTTGTTGGTTTTAACAAGACTTCCATCTAATAACTTGGTGTAATATTTAGTGAGGAATATTTTATCTTCTGGTATGTTATTGAGTAATATGCTTTTAATTTTATTTGTACTTTTTACTGCAATTGCACGTGCTGTTTTTGTATCAGGTATCCAGCGATAGAAGTTGAAATGTTTTTTTATAAAATTTGTATTATGTAAACGACTCTGTTGTTTATTTTTCACATCTTCAAGATAGGTAGTGCAAATAAATGCTAATGTATTTTCAATTTCATGCATTGTTATTTTATTTCGAAATACAGTGCCAGGATGTACCGCAAAGTTATCATCAGATACATTTTGTAAATATTGTTGAGTATTATAAGACACCCCACATAATTCACTCGCTTTGAAATCTGCCAATTTATTAATCTCTGGTTTATCTTCAAGAACGAAATCATAAGCCTTTAATGGGAATGAACAAAATAACATGGGAAATAGTATATAAATCAGTTTTTGCATCAGCATTTTCGTTTGGAATTTTATAAAGTAACTAGTGTAATATAACTTTCTCCTATGTCTAAGATATATATGAATAAGGGTTTACCCTTTTCGCCACATTAGGGAGTAACAGACATAAAAAGTCGTAAAATTATTTTCAAGCAGACAGCAAAAAGCCCGACGCTTTCGAATCGGGCTTCTCTTATTAGACGCCTAGCAATGTCCTACTCTCACATGGGAACTCCCACACTACCATCGGCGCTACTGCGTTTCACTTCTGAGTT
>Ga0115005_10005477_pt1 | contig 10046 bp, 8 predicted proteins | sample ArcOceMetagenome_FD_87163 | JGI IMG/M metagenome (GOLD analysis project Ga0115005, IMG submission 87163) | Marine eukaryotic phytoplankton communities from Arctic Ocean - Arctic Ocean - Greenland ARC118M Metagenome | ecosystem: Environmental > Aquatic > Marine > Oceanic | place: Arctic Ocean... | reverse complement strand
TGGAGGACCAAAGCAACAGACAACGCTGGATATACAACCACAATGCAACCTACAATAATATGAAATGTGGCTTAGATCTTTTAGCACCATCTCCACCCCCGCTTCAGAAACAGATTTAGGTCAACCCCACCGATATATATACACTCCCCCCTTCACCGCGATGAAGAGCCTTTTCCTCCTTCTCCTTGCCACCTTTGCTGCCTTGAACGAAATCAATGCCCAAGACATCACTTCCACCTTGAACGAAATTTTTAAAGGGGCAACACTCGAAAATATGGAGGTGAAAGGGAGCATCACCATGACGTCCGGCAATGACTTTAGCTTTGAAGCCATCACTTCCGTCTCCAACAACGGCTGGGGCTTGGAAACGTCTGTATCCCTGAAAGACGGCAAATGTGATTTTCGTGAAGTGCAATTGGGTGCTCAAATGAATATCATTCCACCCAAATCGGTCCAAAGCGTCATGGCCATGCTTGGTATTCCTTCACCCATACCAGTAAACTCCATCACCCGAACGTTGAGCTTCTTGCCCGAAGACTCCAACGTGACCAGTTTGCCCACCACCACCACGATTGACGCCGTTTCACTGGACGATCCTGCGACGGCACAAATCGTCGCGCTCTTGGGCGCCGACGCCAAGTTCACGATCAAAAACCCCACATTCATGGTGACGGGAATGTCTTTTCAATTGTTCATTCAAGGTTCCGTCATGGGACCCACCGCGGGCGTTTGCGCGCAGCCGTGGGCCGTGGCTGCCTTGCGACAGGCCGCTTCCGACAACACGATCTGTACTGCGGCAGGAGGTATTGAAATTCCGGAAACCAATTTGGGGCAACAATTAAAAATATGGTTGGCCAGTGCCAATCAACCCCATGCTTTCATCGATGCGACGGACGGTACGATTACCATTGGCACGACGGGTTTGTTGTGCAATTTAGACCCGGTGGCGTTTCAAATCAAAGGCAAACCGGGAGAGCAGTTGCAATGCTTGGGCGACCTCGACCAATGCCAAAGTGCGGTCACAGCGGCTTTGGTCAAGGCGGTCAATGCCCAATTGCCATCGGGCTACACCATAGATGCAAGTCAATTGAAAGATTTAAAAATCAATGTGGATCCAACCACTGGCGACGTGACCATTGCTGGAAAGATGTACGCGGGAGCGGGCAAAGACCCGAGTGCCCTGGTGCAAGCATTGCGGGACTATGTCGCCAATGGAGGGGTGTTAAAAATTGACGACCAAGCCGTCGACGTGGACACCAGAGACATCACCGACGACGGCGATTGTCTGGACCACCCCGATCGAGTGGCGGCCTCCACGTGCAGCCCGGGTGCAGAACCTCCTGCCTCCAACATACCGGGAGGCACCAACACCGACAAGAACGGGAACGTGGTAGGAAACGCACCTTCCCCAACGGGTCCCAATCGACATTCCGGTGATTGGAACAAAAAAAACTTCAACGATGGTGGAGACGGCGACAACAACACCATCTTGATCATTGGCACGGTGTTGATTACGTTGGCGGTTGTCGCCACCGTTGTGGGTACGGTAGTGGTGGTCAAAATCGTTCGCAAAAGAAGTGGCACGGTTCGCAACGAAAGTAATTTCAATCGAATGAACGACAACTCTGGATCGTATGGTGGTCATGCAGAATTTGATTCCATATCATTGACTCAACCTTCAGGGTCCGGTAGAGAAGAACCAGCAGTGTGGGGGGATGTCGTCGATGTGACAAATCAAAAGGTTTAGAGTTGAAGTTTTGAATGTTTGACCTGTAACTGTAACTGTATCGATACACCGAAATTGAAAAAAAATACACCCTGCTTTTAATAATTACAATTTTTACAATTACAATTACAACAATGCTTCACTCCCGTTCCAATCCACGGTTGCACCTTTCCAATGTGTTCGGATCACGTGATCGATGGGTGGCGTCAGATCCACTTCTTTCTGTTGTTGGTGGTGTTTCCTCCTGCCGTTCTGTTGGTGTTCTTCCGCCTCTGCTTTGGCTTGTTGTCGATCGTATTCGGGCATGTCCACGGTCAATTGATACATTTCTTCTTGCTTTGCCAATTCATCGTAATAATACAATTGCACCACATGGTTTCCTTTTCTATCCAATGGATCGCTTTGAACTTCTTGAACGTCCGGCGTGAACAAAACACTGTAGTGGCTTTCGCTGCACAGCACCCAAATGGGGTACACGGGCAGTTTCATGTGCTGGCCCACTCGAACATGCTCGTAATGTTCAAACAACGTCAACATCCCGATGTTGGTTTGATTCGGAATCCCTCGCAACAGCATGCCACCCATGTCTTGTGTCCCGTCAAACACATTGGAATGAGCATGGCCGCACAACATTAAATTGACCAATTCTTGACTGGCGTAATCGTGCCGGCCAATCAACGAAGGTGCCTCGATCATTTTATCCATGTCTTGTCGAACATTGTCTAAACCACTGGTAAAAATCAACGAGTAAGTATACAAAACAACACCGTGGCCGGTCGGTGCCATAAATGTGTTTAAATGAGCATCTAAAAAATCCCTGGTGGACGCCATGCTGGTGCACGTGTACAACGACAACGTTTCTGTGATGCCATCGGGTTTATACCCCGAAGTACGTCCAATACGACCACTGCTCGTCATTGCAATGATGGCTTTGGGTGCTGTGCCACCGGAGGAGGACGCTTTGGCAATCCGCCACAATATTTCTGTAAAGGCATTCAACAAGGCTCGTTCTTGATTCAATTGAGTGGGGTGGGACCAATTCTTTCCCTCACTGTTCGGGCGAGACAGTTGGTCCTCGTCCCTTCGTCGCCGGCTCTCCCTGCCGCTCTCCCTGCCTTCGTTTTCTTCCCGTTCATATTGCCTGTCTTGAAACAACAAATGTTTTAAAACATGGGCTTGCACCGCTGCGATGACACCACAAGGCCCACCTTTGATTTGAACCAATCCACAATGAAGTCCATCAATGGCATTGAAATAAAATCCTTGGTCGGTCCAAGCTTTGTTGAAACAATCGATTCTTCGATCCCCAAACAACAATTTGCGGACGTCTGCGGCGTCGTTGATTGCAATGGAAATGGACGAGGTCCGCGAAGCCACGTCCAACACTCGAGGGTTGCGTTCAGTACAGCGTACCGCAGCCTTTTTGCCGGCCAATGATTTGCCAGAGGTTGTGCTGGACGAGGACGTGGAGGATTTGGACCCAGCACTGTAATCAATGCGAAACCCACCGTCGTCTTCTTCGGACCCACTGTCGTCGAAAAAATTGAGGCCACCGCCGCCACCGCCGCCACCGCCGCCGCCGCCAGTGTTGGTGGAAGAGGAGAAGGAGGAGGAAGGATCTGATTTGCCTTCTTTGGAAGAGGACCCATCTGCGTATTTACTGGAGGCAGTGTTGTTGTTGTGGTACGGTTGAGAGGCGGAGGAAGAGGAAGTAGTTGTTCCAGTGGTTCTGTTGGTTTTGGTGTGCTGCTCTCGCAATTCTTTTAATTCCTTGTACTTGTTGTAGCATTCCTTTTTCGATCGATTTAATTTTTGACCTACTTTTCGCCATCGATCGTTCTTGGACCGATCCGCGTATTTTCGAGCGGCCGCTTTGAGTTGGTCTATTTCAGTGGGTGTCCACTTGTCGATGGGGAAATTCATAACAGTCCAAAGTCGCAAAAATGTTTCTGAAGGGGGCGGTCGATCTCTGTCCTGAGCAAACAACAGTTTCACCTGAAATGGACACAGCACTAACACCCCATGTCACACCGGTGATCACCATCAAAGACAATGGCACCATGAAAGAAAACCATCCTCGATTGAGCAGTCTCGACATGAAACAGGTCGAGTCGTCGTACAAAAACTACAAGCCGCTGCCGTCTACTCAAACACCAAAAGTGCTGGATCAAATGGATTTGGAAGTATCCTATCGATCCACCACCAACAGTGCCAACAGTCGCCGACAAGGTTCCGCGGAATCTTACTACAGCAAAACCAGTCAACAATACGACGACGAGTACGATTACGACGACGACGACGATTCCCAATACAACGACGACGAGGCGCAACGGCGCGAAGGACAAATCGATCGGGTCAATTTGTCGGGCAATCTGACCGCAAGAGCACAAGGTTACACCCCTCGGTCCCCAAAACGTGTGGTAAGAATATCACCGCGCAGCCAGAAAACTTTCAACAATTGGAAAAAATACGACGGAATGTACAAAGAAGACCGAAAAAACAATGTGAACCCTTTGTTCATGTCCTCCATGTGCGAATACGACGACCCATGGACCCGCGAATGCAAACAAAAAAGGAAATCAAAGCAGAGATATGTGGGTGGGAAAGAATGGACCGTCACGCCCCACCACGCGGCCGTGGCCAAAAGAGACCACCGTGCGGCACAAACTTCAGTGACGGCACGGGGCCCCTACGTGCCACCCCACGAAGCCCATCGACGATTCTTTTTTGATCGGAGAAAATGGTTGGAAGGGCCTTGGCATATACCCGCACCCAGCGGTACCTTTACCAATCGAGGAACCACATTTGCACCGGCTTCTGCGTTCGAAAAGGGTCGAGTCAAAAATTCAATGCGAGGAAACACCGCGGGAAGAACGAAAGCAAACATCAATCGACGTGGACCAAAAGTGTACACCAAAAGTCCAAGAACCCGCCGCCGTTAACCGTCAAAGTCAAAAGGGATTTAATTTGGGGAAGCGGGGAAGGCTGTGTGGTCAGGTGTGTAAATGATAAAGACAACGTAAATACGAGTGTACAATGCGTTCAAATGAAAAGATCTGTGTATATAAATGATGCCGTTTGTGTTAAACGAGTGTGCGAAGGTACCGTTTTCAAACTGCCAACAAAACATCACAGGATCACAGGCAACATGAAAGATGAAAGAAAACGGTTGAACCAGGATCGGTAAAATGTGCCTACACATGGACGATGTACCTTTAACACGAACTCAACAGAAACATAATTAAACACAGAGGCACACTGTAGCACCTGCCATTATATGTGTGTCAAATCAAAGTATGCAGTTTAATCATTGGAGCCCATTTCAAAGTTTTCTTCTGTTGTTCTATAAATATTATTGATTTGTATATAATAATAAATTCTGAAAATCACCCGATACCGATACACCCAACATCATGTACACACTTATTCCAAACAGATCTGTGTCTTGTCGCACATTTGTTTGAATTTCATGTTGTTCAAATACATCTGTATCAATTCGTCCTCGCGATCAAACATCGTATCACAGACGTCGTAAAACACATTTGGCATGTTGGCACAAGTTCGTTCAAACGCATCCTTCACAGCTTCGTACCCCGAACTTTGATCCAACAAAGCATTGACTTTGGACCAAATAAATTGACAACCGACACAATTTTCACGGTCCGAGACGGACGCCACTTCTCCACCCATTGCTGCACCCGCTGCACTGCCCATTGCCGAACTGACAAAACCTTGATCAGCCACATCTAAAAGTGAGGATGGTTCTTTCTCTTTTTTGTGGTACGATCGAGAATTAACAAGAGGTTGTTTGTCTTGATGTGTTGTGGTCGTTGATGGGAGTAAAGTGGAGGTGGCAGTGGTGAGAAGGACAGCGACGAGGACGACAAAGGAGGAATACATTGGTGTTGGAAGAAATAGGGCGTTGTTCTAAAAGGAGGAGACGGGTGTTCTTGCGGAATGCTTTTTCAGTTTTGAGGTCCTCGCTCTTTTTGGGCCACCTGACCTCCCTGCTGCCTTTCGGCAGAAACAGGGCCGACGTTTGCATTGAAAACTGAAACCAATGAAGGTGGCCTACCAAGGCGAACCCGGTGCCTATTCCGAGCAAGCCGTCAACGAATTGCTTGGCATTGGAGAGCGCTTTGTTGCTGTGGGTTACGACTCCTTCGACGCTGCGTTTGCCGCCACAAATTCTGGCCAAGCGGATTTTGCTCTGGTCCCTATTGAAAACACGTTGGGCGGCACCATCCATGCGAATTGCGACTTGCAATTGCGGCACAACCTGTTCATCATTGCTGAACACAATTTACGCGTGCGGCATTGTTTGATGGCCTTGCCCGGTACCAAGATTACCGATGTGCACAAGGCAATCAGTCACCCACAGGCATTGGCACAATGCGATACCTATTTGAGACAGAAAAACATCATCGCGGAAGCACAGTACGACACGGCAGGCAGTGCGAAAATGATTGCCGAGCAACAACTGCAAGGTGTGGCAGCCGTTGCTTCCAAGTTGGCCGCCCAACATTACGGTTTAGAGATATTGGAAGAAGGCATTGAAGACGATTCCAATAATTTTACACGGTTTTTGTTGCTGCGAACACGACCCATCCATTTACCGCCGGGCATTCAAGCCAAAACATCGTTGGTCTTTTCAATGAAGGCCAACGTCGCTGGTGCTCTGTTCAAAGCGTTGTCCGTGTTTGCTTTGCGTGACATTGATTTGTCAAAGATTGAAAGTCGTCCTTGCAAACCAGATGTCTTTGACACGTTGTCCGCCGCCGCCGTCGCAGCAGTAAAAGATCAACAGGGCAATGACAGTGGCAACGGCAGCAATGTTGTTTGGATGTCACCCCAACGTGGGGCACGCAAACACCAAACAAGTGGTGGCAGCCGTTTCAAATATTTGTTTTACGCCGATTTACTGACATCCGTGGACGATCCCAACACGGCCAATGCTTTGCGTCATTTGCAAGAAATCACTACTTTTTTTCGTGTCTTGGGTTCTTATCCTCGAGACAGTGTCCTTGTTGGGATTGGTGCTACGATGCCTCAATCACCCAGTTTAAAACCAAGAACAAGTGTATCACCAGGTGGTACAGCAACAACAATGTTGGTGCACAGTAAGTTGCGGGTAGGCATATTAGGGTTTGGTAATTTTGGCCAATTTTTAGCTCAAAAATTAAAAGCTACTTATGATGTGTACGCGCATTCCAGATCGGATTATTCCACAAAAGCACAACAGTTTGAAATCAAATGGTGCAGTACAATGACGGAGTTTTTAAATGCTGATTTGGATATTATCATCGTCGCTGTATCAATATTAAGTTTTCAAAAGGTCATTGAACATTTAAGTGTTGAAGTGTTGTCCCACGAGTACAGTCGTAATGCTTTGGTGGTGGATGTCTTGTCCGTCAAATGCCATGCCAAAACAACCATGATGGCATTGTTGCCGGAAGAATGCGACGTCTTGTGCACACACCCAATGTTTGGGCCTGAAAGTGGAAAACATGGGTGGTCCGGGTTGCCCTTTGTTTACGAAAGGGTACGATTAAGAAAGGCCAAACGATGTGAAAATTTTGTCAAATGGTGGAGCAAACAAGGATGCCGCATGGAAGACATGACGTGTGAATTGCATGATAAATGTGCTGCGGGCAGTCAATTCGTCACTCATTTCACGGGTCGCGTTTTGGCTCAAATGTCGAGTTTAAGAACAACACCCATCAACACGAAGGGATTTGATTCGTTGTTGCAATTGGTTGACAATACCTGTAAAGATTCCTTTGATTTGTTTTTTGCCTTGTACAAATACAACCCCAGTTCGGAAACACAATTGTGCGAATTGGAAGAGGCAATGAAACAAGTCGCTGATAATTTGAGAATCGGCAAACGTGGTGGCAGCAGCAGCAGCAACAGCAGCAGCAGCAGCAGCAGCGGCAGCGGCAGTGGCAGTGGCAGTGGCAGTGGCAACAGCAACAATTTGTACCGTTTGAACCCACGAGTTCAAACCATGAAACCATCTGCAACAGGTGTGTTAAACGATAAAACAATTGAACTTAGACGTAATGGTCGTTCTATCATTGGTTTAAATGTAGGTGAACCGGATTACATGCCGCATGAAGTCATTTTGAAAGCGACTGAAGCAGCAGCACGAAACCCAACTGCATTGAAATATTCACCCACTGCTGGTACAGTACAACTTCGTCAAGCCATTTGTGATTGGTACCGTACCAAAAAAAATCTGGAATATACAAAGCAAAATATATTGATCAGTAGTGGAGCCAAACAATCCATTTATCAAGCCATTCAAGTCTGTTGCTCTCCGGGTGACGAAGTAATCATTCCCGTTCCCTATTGGGTCTCGTACCCATTGATTGTCGAAGCAGCGGGTGGAATACCGGTCTTTGTAGAAACGACGGCAGAGGACAACTGGCAATTGACTCCCTCGGTGTTGCGGCAAGCAATCACTTCGAAAACTCGCATTGTAATGATCACGAATCCTTCCAATCCAACGGGTGCTGTCTTGCAACAGGACGCCTTGAATGCCATCGCGGATGTGTTGCGAGAACCTTTTGCTCAACATGTTTTGGTAGTAGCCGATGAAATATACAGTGAATTGTTGTTGGAACAAAATCTTAATGTCGTTCCATTTGCCAGTTTAAAAGACATGAAACACCGTACTTTGACGATCAATGGATTTTCCAAGAATTGGGCCATGACCGGTTACCGTGTGGGGTGGTTGGCGGGTCCAGTTGAAATTGTGCAACATTGTGTCAAGTACCAAAGTCAAGTGACCAGTTGCGCATGCAGTTTAAGTATGGCGGCCGCGCATGCGGCAATCACCCAAGTACCCGATTCTCAATTCAGTGCAAACAATACTGTGTTGAGACAACGAAGGGATCGTTTGGTGGAATTGTTGTCTTCGGTACAAGGTGTTGTGTGTCCTAAAACACAGGGTGCATTTTATTTGTTTGTGGACATCTCCCTTTTGATTGGTCCACAACAACGTTTCAATTCATCGGCGGATGTGTGTTTGTGGTTGTTGGAAAAGGGAGTGGCATTGGTTCCCGGTGAACCGTTTGGAAAACCGGGTTGCATTCGTATCTCGTACACGGCATCCAATGAAATGATTGAATTGGCGGGACAAATATTGAAGACATCGTTTGAAGAATTGCGCAGCGTGTAAATGTGGTACTACAGGTAGATGTAGCTGATCTAAGGTACAAACTTAGCTTCTACCTGTACTTGAAAATATGAAATCTTTTGGAATTTTGTGAAATCTGTTTACAGTACCAACACTACGGTATAAGGTACATGTACGGTACCCAATGAAAGTTTAATTACATGTACGGTACCCCGGGCGTGTACTCATGTACCGCGCTGTACTCTACACGCACTAACACTAACACTATTTCTGTACCCTGCCGCGGGTACAACATCATACCTGTACCCCTGTGCGTATATACTGCACCACCACCTACATGTATGTATCTATGTGTGTACACACACATGTTATGTACATACCGTATACAGGTAGACATCTGTCTCTGCCTCCGGTGTTGTGATGTGAGATGTTGAGTTTTACTACGACACACAGCCGTGGTGTAGTATCTCGCAGTGCTCTTAGATTACATGTAAGATGTTTCATGTACCAGAATGTACTCTGTCTTCTCTACCTGTACCTTTTACCATTGTGCATACTTCGTACGTTCTGCATGTGCCCTCACTGTGCTACATGTACACAACACATGAATGTCATTTTAATTTGTCATCATCGTGCTGATCAAATAAAAATTTATAGTTGTCTTGATCTGATTTTGGAGCACTAAAATCTATGTGATCGCAAAGCAGTCGTGCCCATTTTGTTTGGAGAATTGAAGGAAGACTTCCCCAGGATTTTCCTACCACCACATTGTATTTTTTGGCGTGGTCTTTACACCAATCCTCAGTACTTGGCGCCGATTGCGCTTGCAATCCTTTCATAAGTGCGTCAAATTTTTTCGCACCAAGCGATGGCATGATTGGCATTCTTGACCGAAGAAGTTGTTCGTTGTTTTCTTTCTCTTTTCTCTCTCTGTATAATGCTGTTGCTGTTGCCAAAGCATAAGATATAATAGTAAAAAGGAGAAGAGGCGTCATATGTTCATCATACACTCTTTACTTGTAGAGAGATGGAAAATGGAAACCCGATGCTTGCCGATGCGATCGATCGTTTCAGATCGATTAATTTTCGTGTGGTGCATGTGTGAGTGGCCAAAGTCACAGTTCGAAGTTCCCCACCCCCAATTTATCCATTAACGATAACTGTGCAACTTAACTATTT
>Ga0115005_10005469_pt1 | contig 10053 bp, 6 predicted proteins | sample ArcOceMetagenome_FD_87163 | JGI IMG/M metagenome (GOLD analysis project Ga0115005, IMG submission 87163) | Marine eukaryotic phytoplankton communities from Arctic Ocean - Arctic Ocean - Greenland ARC118M Metagenome | ecosystem: Environmental > Aquatic > Marine > Oceanic | place: Arctic Ocean... | reverse complement strand
TTTTATGTAACAGAGAAAATGCTTCAGCATTTTATCAAGCAAGTACACGATAATAATTTTTTACGTCCTAGTCCAAGAGTACTGGTATGTGTGCCTTGCGGTTCAACTCAAGTTGAGCGACGTGCCATACGTGAGTCAGCGTTAGGTGCAGGAGCCCGTGAAGTTTATTTAATTGACGAGCCTATGGCCGCAGCTATTGGGGCTGGTTTGCCTGTTTCAGAAGCGACAGGCTCTATGGTGGTAGATATTGGTGGCGGTACCACAGAAGTCGCGATTATTTCACTCAACGGTATCGTGTATTCTTCTTCAGTTAGAATTGGGGGTGATAAGTTTGATGAAGCCATTATTTCTTATATTCGTCGTAACTTTGGTTCACTCATAGGTGAGGCAACGGCTGAACGGATTAAACATGAAATTGGTGCGGCATATCCAGGTGAAGAAGTAAGAGAGATTGAGGTACGGGGGCGTAACTTAGCTGAAGGTGTACCACGTGGTTTTACACTTAACAGCAATGAAATTCTTGAAGCCTTACAAGAACCTTTAACCGGTATTGTGTCTGCCGTTATGGTAGCCCTTGAACAATCACCCCCAGAACTTGCTTCTGATATTTCTGAGCGTGGCATGGTGCTAACCGGAGGTGGAGCCTTACTTAGAGACTTAGACCGTCTTCTTATGGAAGAAACGGGTATTCCAGTGGTTATTGCAGATGATCCACTTACCTGTGTGGCCAGAGGGGGTGGTAAAGCATTTGAAATGATCGATATCCACGGAGGCGATCTCTTTAGTTACGAATAATAGGGCCCTAATCTTTATAGTAAACAAGGCGACATCATGTCGCCTTTAGGCAGACAATAATGAATTTAATGTTTTCAAATGGCCCCTCTCTGCCTAACAGGTTAGCTCTGGCTATTTTGCTTTCCGTGTCTCTTATTGTATTTGATAATAAATTTGATGGATTTGGCACCACTCGAGTTTATCTCAATTCATTTGTCAGTCCGTTACAATATCTAGCCAACTTGCCCAGCCAATTACTCAATGCCAGCGCAAACCGTTTTGTATCCCATGACCGTTTGGTTAGTGACAATGCCAAATTGACTCATGACGCCATGCTTATGAATGGCCAGTTGCAGCTCCTCACTTTTTTACAACAAGAAAATGATCGATTACGCAGCCTGTTAAATTCCCCTGTACAAGATAATACCCGCAAATTAGTAGCTGAACTTATGGCTGTGGATAACAATCCTTACAGTCACCAAATTGTCATCAACAAAGGCGCTATGAATGGTGTATTTGAAGGGCAACCCGTTTTAGATGATAAAGGTATTGTAGGACAAATCATGCACGTGAGTTCGACCAATAGTAGAGTGTTACTTATAGCAGATGTTACTCATGCCATTCCTGTTAGGATCGCCCGAAATAATGTACGTTTGGTAGTGTCTGGTTCAGGTAGCTTAGACGAACTATTGATCCAACATGTTGCCCATAGTAGTGATCTAAAAATAGGTGATGTATTGCTGTCTTCAGGCTTGGGGAATGTATTTCCTGAAGGCTATCCAATAGCCATAATTACATCCATTATTCGAGATGAAAGTAGGCCGTTTTCTCAAGTCAGAGCAAAACCCGTTGCTCAACTTGACCGTTTGAAATACTTATTACTGCTTTGGTCAGAGCGCACACTTGACGATGCTCCCCCATTACAGATATCTGTAAAATGAGTATGCGTAATTATTCTATCGCACTAAGCATTGTCATCGCCTTGATACTGCAGATCATGCCAATGCCCGCTATCGCTGATTTGTACCGCCCAGATTGGGTTTTATTGGTATTAAGTTACTGGGCGCTTGCTCTACCTAACAGAGTCAATGTGGGTGTCGCTTTTTTTACAGGTCTAATACTGGATATATTACTGGGTACCAGCATTGGTGTGCATAGCTTAGCTTTGTGTATATGTATTTATGTATTAGCTTCAAATTATAAGCGCCTGCGCAATTATTCTGTTTGGCAACAATCAATCATCATTGGCATTATCGCGGCATTATACGACCTCATTATTTTTTGGCTACAGCATTTACTCACCGATATTTTTTTCTTGATCGACTATCTCTGGCCGGTGGCCAGTGCAATGGTGATTTGGCCTTGGTTATTTTGGTTGTTGCGTAAAGTCCGTCGCCAACTGCGTTTAAATTAAAAGTGTTAGTGCTAGCTTCTCAGTCACCTCGCAGAGCTGAATTACTGACACAAATAGGTATACCATTCAGTCAATATTCAGTGGATATCGACGAAACTGTGCGAGTCGATGAAAAGCCAGAAGAATACGTACAACGAATGGCTCAAGAAAAATCTAGTTTGGGTTATGAAAAAACAGGACCTAAAAAGATAGTATTAGGCTCAGACACAATAGTGGTAGCTGAGGGCCGTATTTTAGGTAAACCAAAAGACAAAACTGACGCAATGCGAATGTTGAGCATATTGTCAGAGAACACTCATCAAGTATTCACCGCCGTTACTGTCACCAGCGCCAAACAACAAAAAACTATAGTAGTTGAAACTCTAGTCTGTTTTGGTCCTCTAAGTACGCAGCAAATGTCACGGTATTGGCAAACTGGTGAGCCACAAGATAAAGCTGGAAGCTATGGCATTCAGGGTTTAGGTGGGCAATTTGTGAAACATATTAAAGGTAGTTATAGCGCGGTTGTCGGGCTACCCTTATACCAAACAAAAATGTTATTAAATGAATTTGGGATCATCAATGAGTGCTGAGCTGTTAATCAATGTTACCCCTTCGGAGTCACGCGTAGCATTAATCGAAAATGGTATTTTGCAAGAGATACATATAGAAAGAAACACCAAACGCGGATTGGTTGGCAATATCTATCGTGGAAAGGTCAGCCGAGTTTTGCCCGGTATGCAAGCGGCGTTTGTAGACATCGGCTTTGATAAAGCAGCATTTTTACATGCCTCTGACATCGCTGTACATAGTGAAGTGGAAGAAGAAATTTCATCCCACAATATGGAAAAACGTGATATTCGCGAACTCGTTAGAGACGGTCAAAATATTGTTGTTCAAGTGGTTAAAGATCAGATTGGTACCAAAGGAGCAAGACTTACCACTGATATCACTATCCCATCTCGCTATTTAGTATTTATGCCAAGTGTTGAACATGTTGGTGTTTCACAGCGCATTGAAGATGATACAGAAAGAGCACGCCTAAAAGCCTTAGTCCAAAGTTTTTGCAGTGAAGATGGCGGCTTTATTTTACGCACTGCGGCCGAGGGCGTAAAAGAGCAAGAGCTGACCCAGGATGCTGATTTTCTGAAACGTTTATGGCAAAAGATTCGTTCTCGAATGAACAACAAATCCCACATTTTGTATGAAGACTTGCCTTTAGCACGTCGTGTACTAAGGGATTTTGTAGGCACTCAGTTAGATCGCATTAGAATTGATTCAAAACTGTCTTTACAAGAGCTACAGCAATTTACCAAAGAATATGTACCAGAATTACATAAGCTTTTAGAATATTATCCCGGCGATAGGCCTATTTTTGATTTATACGATGTAGAAAATGAATGTCAACGCTCGTTAGAAAGAAGAGTAGATTTAAAATCCGGCGGCTACCTGATCATTGACCAAACTGAAGCTATGACCACCATCGATATCAATACAGGCGCTTTTGTTGGTCATCGTAATTTAGAAGAAACCATTTTCAATACCAATATTGAGGCTACTCAAGCTATTGCCCGTCAGCTCAGATTACGCAATTTGGGAGGCATGATCCTAATCGATTTTATCGATATGACAGTGGACGATCACAAACGAAGGGTGATGCACAGCCTTGAAGTCGCTACCAATAAAGATAGAGCAAAAATCAATATCCATGGTTTTACTATGCTGGGACTGATCGAAATGACCCGTAAAAGAACTCGCGAAAGTCTAGAGCATGTTTTATGTGGCGAATGTCCAGTGTGTAGAGGCCGTGGATCGGTAAAAACCGTAGAAACAGTGTGTTTTGAAATTATGCGTGAAATTGTCCGAGTCAATCGTGCATACGACGCTGATAAATTTGTAGTCTATGCTGCGCCAGCCGTTGCCGACGCTTTGCTGGGTGAAGAGTCTCATATGTTGGCTGAACTGGAAGTATTCGTCACCAAGCAGATTAAGGTTCATACTGAACTTTTGTATAACCAAGACAAATTCGATGTCGTTATGATGTAGATAGATTAAAAACGTGATGACCAAAACCCAAAACGCGTCATTTTATGCCGCTTATATTATCAAAAAACTCTGGGCACTAGTTGCCCTGAGCTTGGTTGTGGTTGCGGTAATACTCAGTGTGGTACGTTATTCACTGCCCTATATGAATGATCAAAAACATCATCTTGAGGACTGGTTATCAAAGCAAGTTGGAGCAGAATTAAAAATTGGCGAAATTAGTGCAAAATGGCAAGGAGTTGGTCCATCAATAATACTCCGCGATCTAGAGTTAATTCCAAACACTTCGTTGATTGAAAACACACCATTAACCCAAAATACTCAATCCCCCATTAGCCTAACCATTGCCGAAACAGCCATCGAAGTCGATTTTTGGCAATCTGTGAGGGCTAGACAAATTCAATCAAATAAATTTGATTTGCGGGAAATGGAATTGAGTATTGATATTGCTTCCTTGGGTCAAGAAGAAACCCAATACCCTATAATAGAGGCATTAGAAAATTTATTTTTACAACAACTACAGCTGTTTTCTATTAGTCAAAGCAAAATAATTATCAATACTAGGAACAATAAACAGCAAGTAGTATTAATTGACCAAGTGTCATGGGTTAATAAAGACGAACATCATCAAGGTGTAGGTCAGCTACAAATAGAAGAAATTGCTAAAAATTCTGCGTCTTTTATTCTCGATTTATATGGTGACCAGGAATCACTCCAAGGTACATTTTTCGCAAAAGGTGAGGAAGTCGATTTATCCCCATGGGTTGAACAATTTGTATCCAGCAAACACAAGTTAGTTGAAAGCCGCGGCAGTTTTGTGATGTGGGCGACCATAGAAGACAAATCTCTGCAATCTGTGCAACTCGATTTGTCTAATAGTCGCTTTGATTGGCAAAGTTTAAAAAACAGCAACCCAGAATATAATCTTAAAGTTGCAGTTCTGGGGGGCCAAATTAATGCCCGACCGGTGAACAAAGAATGGCTATTTAATCTCAATAATTTGACCATGCAAATAAACAATAATGTTCTAATATCAGATTGGTTAGGTAGAATTGACCAAACTGGTGCATTGTCTTTACAACATAACCAACCAATAAAGCTGGCGCCTATGTTGCCCATGTTAGCGTTGACAATGGAGTCAAATCAAACCCAACTAATTGAGTCACTACAACCACAAGCAACATTAAACTCATTACACGTTCATCGCACGATAAGCGGCGACTTGGCGGTTAAAGCTTCAATTAGCGATGTCCAGTGGCAGCAGACAAAATTTATTCCTGGTATGGCTGGTTTGGCAACCGAACTAAATTGGTTTAACGGAAATGGGCGTTTAAATTTAAAAGGCAAATCTGGGCAACTAGCGATCAGTCAGTTGTTACCAAGCAATATTGACTACCAGCGTTTTTACGCTGACTTATATATTCAGACATCCGAACAAAATGTCAGTGTTATTGCTGAAGATATGTTTTTTAAAAGCGAGCTAATTAACCTTCGCCCCAGCGTTCTTTATCGAAGCAGTGACAATTTCTTGGCTATTTCATCAACGATTGAAGCTTTTGATGTCGCACAATTACCACAACTTTATCCAACAGAACTAATGGGCGTTAATACTAAAAATTATTTAATCGACTCTTTACAACAAGGGCAAATAGAGAGTGCCCAAATAATATGGCATGGTGCGCTCAATGACTTTCCTTTTGAGCAAAGACAAGGCGTTTTTCAAGCACAACTACAAGTGGCTAATGGGAAATTGAAGTTCGCCCCACGATGGCCTGCACTGACCAATTTTGATGTCAATTTACTGTTCGAAAACACAAGCTTGACCATGACCAGCCAAAAAGGGCAGTTATTAGGTGTAGAGTTAAATGACTTGTCTGCAAAAATTCCTGAGCTGGCTGCAAATGCCGTGTTGACTATAGATGCAGATGCTCAAGCCAATGGGCAGCAGGTTACTGATTTGATGCTGCAAAGCAGCCTTGCTGATACGTTAGGTAAAACCTTACAACAAGTAAAAGTGAGTGGGCGGTTAAAAACCAAACTAAATTTACATATCCCTCTGACTGGCGAAGGTTTGGTTGCAAAAGGCAAGGTGTTGTTGGTCGAGAATAAAGTAGAACTGCCGAGCTTAGATATTGTATTAGAGCAAACCAATGGCACAGTGAGCTTTATTGATAATAAGATAACTGCAAACGGTCTTAAGGCCCAATTATTACAACAGCCTATACAACTTGCATTGACTGGTACGCAACAAGACAATGGTTATCAAACTGATATTAATGTTAAGGGGGATTGGCAGGTTACACCTTTGCTCGCTTCCTTCTCAGATGGCTTAACAAAATATCTTTCTGGAAACACTAGCTGGACAGCAGATATTGCACTGACGTTGCCAAGTGAAGGTTATCAATATTCAGCAAAAATATTCAGTGATCTAACTCAGCTAAGCTCAGATTTACCCTCTCCATTTGCCAAAAAATCAGAGCAGCCATTACCCCTTTTAATCACCAGTCAAGGTAATCAACAAGCCTCTTCAATTAAAATTACGTTAGGCCAGGATGTTGAATTTAACGGTAATTTACCCCATCAAGATATGCAGTTTTCCCGCGCGCACCTAGCAATCGGCCAATCGGATTTAATAGGTATGGGCTTAGGTTTTAGTGTTTCTGCCAATATGCCAGAATTAGATATTCGTCCTTGGTATGATCTCATTAATATTCTCATCAATGACTTACCTGATAACGATAAACCATTACTTGGGGCACCTAAACGTATTTTTATCAAAGTAGACAACGCTTTGATCGCATCACAAAGACTTACTGGATTAGAAATGGTAGCCAAAAATACTAGCGATAGTTGGCTTTTTGATATCAATGCCAAAGAAACTCGGATGGAAGTCGCTCTATACAAAGATTGGTTGAATAAAGGTGTTGATATTAATGCTGATTTTATTGAATTAACAAAATGGCAGGAGACTCAGTCAGATAATGACGGGACACCTTCTGACTCCCCTATTAAATTTGCTGCCAATATTGATACTTTGCCACCTGTTAGCTTTTCTTGTACCCGCTGTCGTTTTCTGGATAACGACTTAGGCAAAATTGATTTTAATCTGTCTCGCTCAGCCACCGGTATGAAGATAGAACAGGTGCGATTGAACAATGCTCATGGGCTTTTTTATGGATCTGGGGACTGGTTTTTAATCAACGGCAAAAGTAGTACACGTTTAAAGGGCGAGTTTAGCAGCTCAGATTTTGGCGCATTTCTCAAAGATTTAAAATTTGATTCTGGGATCAAGGACTCAAAAGCCAGTTCCACATTCGACTTAAGTTGGAAACGCGCACCTTACGAATTTAACTTCGACACACTTAACGGCCAAGTTGGCTGGCGTTTAACAGATGGCTATTTGACTGAAGTAAGTGACCAAGGCTCACGAATATTCAGTCTGCTTAGCCTTGAATCATTGGTCCGTAAACTACAGCTCGATTTTAGAGACGTATTTGCCAAAGGATTTTTCTACGACAAAATCACAGGCAGCCTGCAGCTAGAAAATGGCATCGCCTATACTCAAGATACCTTAGTTGATGGCGGAGCCGGCGAAATAACAATGCAAGGTTATACTGATTTAAACGCCCAGCAACTCAATTACCAAATCGAGTTTACTCCAAATGTGACTTCCAGCTTGCCTGTAATAGTTGCATGGATGGTTAACCCAGCTACAGCATTGGCAGCACTAGCGCTAGATCAAATGCTGACGTCAGCCAAAGTAATATCAAATATCAAGTTTTCATTAACTGGCCCGTTAGACGCACCACAACTCACAGAGTTAGCTCGAGGTAGTAAAGAAGTATCTTTACCGGTAAGGGTAAAACCAGAGCCTAAAATAGAGATCCCAGGTCAGTCAATTGATCAACAATTAGACACACCGGTTAGTATCCAAGTACCTGCCGAGGAACCAGTTAGTGGATAGCGCCTGCCCAAATATCGTAGCGATTCAAATGAGCTCTTCACCCATGGTTGAAGATATCCTTTTTTTTGTAGAACAGCAGCTCAAATTACTGCCTCCTCAAAGACCTTGTTTGGTGGTATTGCCCGAATGTTTTCTTTGTTTTGGGGGCGGGGACAAATTAATTATGAATATCGCCGAAGACTTGGGTCTAGGGCCAATTCAGCAGAAGCTAAGTCAATTCGCTTGCGAGTATGGTGTTTGGTTGGTCGCAGGCAGTATGCCGATAACCTGTGAGATAGCAGATAAATATACAGCGTCATGTTTTCTAATCGACGACCATGGTGAGTTCGTTGAAGAGTACCAAAAAATACATCTTTTCGATGTGCAGGTCGCAGATAACACCGGTACATATCTGGAATCGCGACATACTAAAGCAGGCACAAAACTGATTGTTATCAATACACCTTTCGGTAACTTAGGGTTAGCTGTTTGTTATGACATACGTTTTTCTGGAATGTTTGTAGCCATGAATCAGATTGCCCAGCTAGACGTGTTAGCATTACCCGCTGCTTTTACACAGCAAACGGGACAGGCTCACTGGCATTCACTGCTAACCGCTCGAGCAATTGAAAATCAGTGTTATATCGTAGCTGCTAATCAAACAGGCAAACATCGGAATAAGCGACAAACTTATGGTCACTCCTGTATCATCTCGCCTTGGGGCGAAAAATTAGTTGAGTTACCCCATGATACCGGCATGATACATGCCCAAATTGATCACCAATTACTTGCTGATATCCGCTCTAAAATGCCAGTTAATCAGCACAACAAATTCAGGAGTCACCTTGTCTAATTTGGTAGAAGAAAACTTACTAGATGCATCGAATCTAACCCGCTCCGCATTAGAGACCGCACTAGATACCATATATAAACACGACAACGATTTTGCTGATTTATATTTTCAGTCAAGCCAACATGAAACTTGGGTACTAGAAGACGGTATCATTAAAGAAGGCAGCTATAATATTGAACGAGGCGTGGGTGTAAGAGCAGTAAGCGGTGAAAAAACCGGTTTTGCATACTCTGATGAAATCTCCCCAGAAGCGCTAATGAAAGCGGCAAAAGCCTCACGCAGTATTTCAAGCTCTATTGGCAAACAAGGCAAACATAAAGTAGCGTCACTCAAACAAAGTCACCCTGCCAGCCGATATCATGCCGAAAATCCACTTTTGGGTATGCAAGAACAAGAAAAAATCGCTCTATTGAGAGCTGCAAATGAATACATTCGCAAGCAAGAAAGCGCTCTTAGCCAAGTGGTTATAAGTATTAGCGGAGTATACGAGGAAATTTTGATTGCGGCGACAGACGGTACTTTTTGTACTGATATTCGTCCACTTATCCGCTTTAACTGTTCGGTATTAATGGAAAAAGACGGCCGCCGTGAAAGAGGCAGTTCAGGTGCCGGTGGACGATATGCCTATGATTATTTTGTTGCAGAAGACGATGGCCGTCCCCGCTACCAACAAGTAGCAGATGAAGCCATACATATGGCAAGAGTGAATATGCAAGCTGTGCCTGCACCTGCTGGACAAATGCCAGTGGTGTTAGGCAGTGGTTGGCCGGGCGTATTGTTACATGAAGCGGTAGGTCATGGTTTAGAAGGTGACTTCAACCGTAAAGGCGCATCTACCTTCAGTGGTCGTATCGGCGAACAAGTTGCTTCCAAAGGCTGTACAGTTGTAGATGATGGGACATTAGCTGACAGACGCGGTTCACTTAGTGTCGATGATGAAGGCACACCAACACAACACAATGTGTTAATCGAAGACGGGATTCTTAAAGGCTACATGCAAGATAAACTTAATGCCCGTTTGATGGGTGTTGCTCCAACTGGCAATGG
>Ga0115005_10005468_pt1 | contig 10053 bp, 8 predicted proteins | sample ArcOceMetagenome_FD_87163 | JGI IMG/M metagenome (GOLD analysis project Ga0115005, IMG submission 87163) | Marine eukaryotic phytoplankton communities from Arctic Ocean - Arctic Ocean - Greenland ARC118M Metagenome | ecosystem: Environmental > Aquatic > Marine > Oceanic | place: Arctic Ocean... | reverse complement strand
TATGGAAGAATTATACCAGCAAGGGCTCAAGGCGTTTATCAGTTTGTATTCAAAGAGCCAGTTGGAGTTGTAGCAGCTTTTACGCCTTGGAATTTTCCACTTAATCAAGTTGTTAAAAAAGTAGCCGCAGCTTTTGCTGCAGGATGTACTGTAATTATAAAGGGACCTGAAGAAACTCCTGCAAGTGTTGCTGAATTAATTAAGGCTTTTAATGAAGCTGGTATGCCTAAAGGTTCAATAAATCTTGTTTTTGGAATTCCTGCAGAAATTTCTGAGTATTTAATTTCACATCCAATAGTTAGAAAAGTTACTTTTACAGGATCTACTGCGGTTGGCAAACAATTAGCTTCACTAGCAGGAACGCATATGAAAAGAGCAACAATGGAGCTTGGAGGTCATTCTCCTGCTATTGTTTGTGCAGATGCAGATGTAAATGTTGCAGTTAAAATTTTAAGTGCAAATAAATTTAGAAATGCTGGTCAGGTTTGTATCTCTCCAACAAGGTTTTTAGTTCATGAATCAGTATATGATCAATTCGTAGAAGGGTTTGTCAAAAGTGCAGAAAGTTTGAATGTAGGTAACGGACTTGATGAAGGTATCAATATGGGACCATTAGCTCATGATAGACGATTAACAGCAATAGAAGGATTTGTTGCTGATGCAGTTGAAAAAGGAGCAAAGATTTTAACTGGAGGTAAAAGAAAAGGTAATAAAGGTTATTTTTTTGAACCAACTGTTATGACAGATGTTAGCAAAGATTCAAGAATAATGAATGAAGAGCCATTTGGACCATTAGCTCCAATAAACTCTTTTAGCAGTATAGATGAAGTGGTAGAAGAAGCTAACCGTCTTAATTATGGTCTTGCAGCATATGCATATACTAATTCTGCTAAAACGGCTCAGCATTTAGGTGCAGCAATAGAAAGTGGTCAAGTTTCTATTAATCATCATGGTTTAGGTTTAGTTGATACTCCATTTGGTGGTGTAAAAGATTCTGGTTACGGATCAGAAGGTGGTCCAGAGGGATTAGACGCATACATGACTACTAAATTGGTTTCTCAAACTGGTTTATAAGTTTATTTAGACAAATATTTAAAAAGCAGTCTTTATGACTGTTTTTTTTGTTTAATTAATCAGACCAATTTGTAAAGGAGTTAAAAGAAAATTTTGTGTTCAAAGAAAATCAATATTTATGAATTTATATTTATAATTATGAGGCTGAAGCTACTCCATCTGAAATTAAAATAACAAACCCAGCAGCGTAACTTTTTAATAACTTATTAAGTTAAATCAAAATAAGTTCAAAATAAACTTATAATATATATTGATTTTATTATGTGTTAATAATGTCAGACATTTATATTTTTGCTGGAGATTTTTTTGGAAAAAGAAAAAGAAAAAGAAATAAATTTTATATTATCAAAATATATACCTTTACTAAAAGAGCATTATGAAATTCATGAACTTAAAAAAGAACATCTTTTAAAAAACAAAGATCATGACGAATGCTATATTATCAAAAAGGGCACTATATTAGCCAGAAATGAAAAAGGTAAAACTTTTACTTTGGAACCAGGAGCTCCAATTGGTGTTGCTGAGGCTTTAGTTTCTAAACCATATGACCTAAACTACTTTTTAAAAGAAGACGTTACAGTTTTTGCTTTTAAAAGTTCAAATCTACGTAAATCTTTTGCAATCTCTTCATCTTTAACTCGCGGTATGATAAAATATTCCTTAGATAGAGTTTTTCATAATAATAAGAGTAAAACCTATCATCTAATTGATGACGGTTTTTTATCTAAGCAAGAAATTAAATTTCCTATCAAAGATTATAGTAATGATGAAACAATTTTTATGAGAAATCAGAAACCTAAATTTTTCTTTTATGTTGAGGCAGGTAAAGTAAAACTTGTATCAAAGCTAGATAAGGTTATAGCTACTTTTAATCCAGGAGATTCGTTTGGAGAAATGGCTTTGTTTACTGATCGAGTAAGGTCTGCAACCGCCAAATCCGTTGGTAATACTACTTTACACGTAGTAGGAGTCGACTTTATTAAAGATTATTTTGAAAAAGAGGATATTTTAGTTAAGTTTTCGCTTATTTGTGTTTTGGAAAGATTAAGAGCAATGAATAGTATGAGAAGCTTAATCAATTAAATTTTTAATCTTCTTTAATTTATAATTAAAAATATAATATATTATTAAGGAAAAAGTTTGAATAAATGGATTGCTGTAGACTGGGGTACAAGTTCCTTTCGTGCCTATTTAATAGAAAACAATATAGTTTCTGATCGTATTGAGACAAAAGACGGGATGAAATTTATAAATAATAACAGTTTTGAAAAAACATTTATAAGTTTAATCGAAAATTGGTTAGTTAATGATCAAACTATAGAAGTCTTGGCTAGTGGCATGGTTGGTGCCCGTCAAGGGTGGGCTGAAGCACCTTACCAAAAAACTCCTTGCGATCTAAACAATATTAACTTTATAGCACCAGTTCTAAATGACAATCGTATTGCACTTAAAATCTTTTCTGGGATTTCACAAATTGATCAACCTGATGTAATGAGAGGTGAGGAAACTCAAGTTGCAGGATTTTTTCATGAAAACCCTGATTTTGAGGGATCTATTTGTTTACCAGGAACACACAGTAAATGGATTAAGGTAAAAGACACAAATATAGAAAAATTTCAAACTTTTATGACTGGTGAATTGTTTGAAGTGATTTCACAAAATACAGTACTTATGCATAGTGTTAAATCTAATAAGACCGATCAAGAAGAACTTATAAAATCAGTTGATAAAATTTTTAAGAACCCAAGTCTTTTTGGAAATTCCTTATTTCAATTAAGGGCTGACGACCTAATAAACTCAAGAGATAATATTATTTATAAATCTAGGTTGTCAGGTTATTTATTGGGTCTAGAGTTATTAGGTAGTATAGATTATTGGAAGAAAAATAAAGTAGCATTAATAGGAAATAAAGAATTAATTAAATTATATAGCTATGTTTTAAAAGATAAAGTGTCATCAATAATTTTTTATGAATCTGAAGATATGACACTAAAAGGTTTAAAGTTTTTTAAAGAAAATATAAAATAAGGAAAAGTTTTGTTAAATAAAAATAATATCTTTAATTCAAGAAGACCTCTAATTGCTATTTTAAGAGGTATAACACCTCTAGAAGCAGAAAGTGTGTCAGATGTTTTAATTGAGGCAGGTATAAAAATTATTGAAGTTCCTTTGAATTCACCAAGACCTTATGAAACGATTGAAAGAATGGTAAAATTTCATGGGGATAAAGGTGTTTTTGGAGCAGGAACCGTTTTAAAAGAGGTTGAGGTGTCTATGGTTGCAGATGCAGGTGGTAAAATCATAGTGTCACCAAACTCAAATCCCTTAATAATAAAGAAGACAAAAGAATTAAATATGTTAAGTTTTCCTGGAGTTTTTACAGCATCTGAATGTTTGCAAGCTCTAGATGCAGGTGCTGATGGTTTAAAATTTTTTCCTGCTTCACTATTGAAACCTGAAAATTTTAAGGCATTATCTGCAGTGTTACCTGATAATATTATTTCAGTTGCTGTTGGAGGTATAGATGAAATAAATTTCCCTTTTTGGATAGAAGTTAATATTACCGGTTTTGGTTTGGGCTCAAATTTATATAAGCCCGGTATGTTATTAGATGATATTCAAGCTAAAGCGGAAAAAATTGTTAAAACTTATGATAATTCTGTAAAGTAATTCTTATTAAATTGTTAATGTAAAAAAAATGTCTAATCATTATAAAGAGAAGAAAATTCTTAAAGAAAATTTGAACTTTCTAGAAGATTTGCTTCATCCGATAGAATTAAGACGCGATTTATTAATTGAACATTTACATGTAATTCAAGATTTTTATGGATTTCTTTCTGAAAAAAACCTCACAATATTATCAAAATTACTTAAAATCAGTAAGATAGAAGTGTATGAAGTAGCCTCATTTTATGCTCATTTTGATATAGTTAAAAATGATGAATCTCCTCCCCCTAATATGACTATTAGAGTATGTAACTCATTATCCTGTGAACTTTCTGGATCTAGGGAGTTGGAGGCTGAGTTGCTTGAAGAGTATAATGGTAAAGAAGTTAGAATTTTAAAAGCACCTTGTATGGGCAGATGTTTTGCTGCTCCAACAGTTCAAATAAGTCATTATCATGTAGATAATGCAGATATCACTAAAGTTAGAGACGCTATTAAAAATAAAAGAGTAAAACCAGTAATTCCAGATTATGAAAATTTTGAAAGTTATATAAATAAAGGAGGCTATAAAAAATTAAAGGAGATTATTTCTAATATAAGCGATGATAATTGGTATGATAACTTGATAAAATCTGATCTTAGAGGATTAGGTGGAGCTGGGTTTAGAACTGCCAAAAAATGGCAAATAGTCTCTAACGAACAAGGTCCCAGATATCTTGCTGTTAATGGAGACGAAGGTGAACCAGGTACTTTTAAAGATAGGCATTATTTAGAAACAGAGCCACATATGTTTTTAGAAGGAATGTTAATGGCTTCATTAGCTGTGTCAGCTAAAAAATGTTTTATTTATATGAGAGATGAATACCCAGCTATTTTGAAAATACTAAAAAAAGAAATTAGAAAACTTGAAGATAATAAAATTATAAGTAAAAATTTTATAGATGTTCGTAGAGGAGCGGGAGCTTATATATGTGGTGAAGAAAGTGCCATGATTGAGAGTATTGAAGGTAAAAGAGGTTTACCCCGCCATAGGCCACCTTTTGTTGGCCAAGTAGGTATTTTTGGACGTCCTACATTAGTTCATAATGTTGAAACACTTTATTGGGTATCTAAAATTATGAGAGATGGGCCTCACATTTTTAACAAAACAATAAAAAATAATCGTATAGGTTTAAGAAGTTACTCCGTCTCAGGAAGGGTAAAAAAGCCAGGTCTATATCTTCTTCCTTCAGGTTCAACTATTTTAGATATAATTCATTCAGCAGGAGGAATGGCTGAAGGACATACTTTTAAGGCATATCAGCCAGGTGGAGCATCTTCAGGGCTTTTACCAGCTTCATTAAATAATGTTCCTCTAGATTTTGATACTTTGAACGAATATAACACATTTATTGGTTCAGCTGCTGTGGTAATACTTTCAAATCATGATCAAATCAGACAAGTTGCTTTGAATATGATTGAGTTTTTTAAAGAAGAAAGCTGTGGTCAATGTACACCTTGTAGAGTTGGTTGTGAAAAAGCTGTAACAATAATGAATGAAAAAGAATGGGATATTGATCTTCTGGAAGACCTTTGTGAAGTAATGGAAAGTTCTTCAATTTGTGGATTAGGTCAAGCTGCAACAAATCCAATTAGATCAAGTATCAAATATTTTCCAGATGAGCTTAAAAAACATGCCTGATTTAATTAAATTTTTCATTAATGGTAAAGCCGTTACAGCTAAGGAAGATGAAAGTATATGGGAAGTTTCTAAAAGCGAGGGTAATTTTATTCCTCATTTATGTCATAGTAATAAATCAGGTTACAAAGCAGACGGTAATTGTAGATCTTGTGTAGTAGAAATTAAAGGTGAAAGAACATTAGCTGCATCATGCATAAGAAAACCATCTAATGGCATGGAAGTGATAACAAATAATGACAAAGTTAAAAAATCTCAAAAATTAATTTTAGAACTTTTGTTATCTGATCAGCCAGTAAAAGAAAAGTCTCATAATCAAAATAGCCATTTCTGGGAAATGATTGAGACTAATCAAATATCAAAAACAAGATTTCCAAAAAAAGATTCAAAAATTGTTCCTTTATTGGATAAGAGCCATCCGGCTATGACTGTTGCGTTAGATGCATGTATACAGTGTGGTTTATGTATCAGAGCTTGTAGAGATATACAGGTGAATGATGTGCTGGGTATGGCTGGTAGAGGAGCAAACAGTTATCCTGTTTTTGATTTTGACGACTTAATGGGTTCAAGTAGTTGTGTTGGTTGTGGAGAATGTGTTCAAGCTTGTCCCACTGGAGCATTAATGGAAACTGCTCTATTAGATGACAATAATGTTCAAACAGTTTTCCCAGATAAGCACATAAAAAGCTTATGTCCATTTTGCGGAGTAGGTTGTCAGACTAAAGTAAGTGTAAAAGATGATTCAATAGTTGCAGTAAATGGCGATAATGGACCAGCAAATGAAAATCGATTATGTGTAAAAGGTCGTTTTGGATTTGATTACATTAATAGCCCATCAAGGTTAACAGAACCTTTGATCAGAATAAATAAAAACTCAAAATCATGGGATTTAACAATAGATAGTAAGGATGTTTATAAATATTTTAGAAAAGCTTCATGGGAAGAAGCTTTAAGTTATTCATCAAAAAAATTTAATTCAATCTTAAATAATAATCCTGTTAATTCTTTAGCAGGATTTGGTTCTGCAAAAGGTTCTAACGAAGAAGCTTATTTATTTCAAAAGTTAATAAGAACTGGTTTTAAAACTAATAATGTCGATCATTGTACTCGTCTATGCCACGCATCTTCTGTAGCCGCATTACTCCAATCTGTTGGCTCTGCTGCAGTAACGGCACCATTTACAGCTGTTAAAGATGCCGAATGCATTATAGTAATAGGTGCTAGGCCTGAACAAAATCATCCTGTAGCGGCTTCATATTTAAAACAAGCTGTAAAGAAGGGCTCAAAATTAATAATAATAGACCCTAGAAAGCAAAACCTTTCTCGATATGCAACTTACCATTTACAATTTAATCCAGGGCAAGATTTATCATTATTGAATGCAATGATTTATACAATTATTGAAGAAGGACTGATTAATAAAGATTATATCAAAAATAATACAGAAGGTTTCGAACTTTTAGAAAAACAGATCAAGGATTTCAATCCTATATTAATGGAAAAATTATGTGGTATAAAAGCAGATATTATCAAAGAAGTAGCAAGGTTATACGCAAAATCTAAAACTTCGATTATTTTTTGGGGCATGGGTATTTCTCAGCATATACATGGAACGCAGAATGCCTTTTGTTTGATAAATTTAGCTTTAATAACAGGACAAGTTGGAAGAGACGGAACAGGATTACACCCACTTCGAGGACAAAACAATGTTCAAGGTGCTTCAGATGCTGGTTTGATTCCTATGTCATACCCTGATTATCAAAGAGTAAGTATAAACAAAAACCAATTAGAAATGGAAAGCTTTTGGAACGTTACCTTGGATCCTAATGAAGGTAAAACAGTAGTTGAAATCATAGAAGATATTGCTTCTAATAAAATTAAAGGATTGTACGTTCAAGGTGAGAACCCTGCTATGTCAGACCCTGATCAAATTCATGCAAGAAAGGCCTTGGCCAAATTAGAACATTTAGTTGTTCAAGATATTTTTATGACTGAGACAGCATGGCACGCTGATGTTATTTTGCCGGCATCGGCTCATGCTGAAAAGAATGGGACTTATACAAATACTAATAGACAAGTTCAGTTAGGTAGAGCTGTTGTAGAGACACCTGGAAATGTCAAACAAGATTGGTGGATCATTCAAGAAATAGCGAATCGAATGGGATTAGAATGGAATTATAAATCACCAAGAGATGTATTTAATGAAATGAAATGTATTATGCCCTCTTTAAATAATATTTCATGGGAAAGACTAGAAAGAGATGGTTTTGTCACTTATCCAGTTGAGAACGAATTTGAATTAGGCCAAGATATTATTTTTAATGATGGATTTCCTACATTAAATAAGTTAGCAAAAATTATTCCTACAAAATTAATAATGCCCAATGATGAGTTAAATGATGAATTTCCCATGATTTTATCTACAGGAAGATTATTAGAGCATTGGCATACAGGAACAATGACAAGAAGATCTTTAATATTAGATGAATTAGAACCTTACCCTATAATTTTTATGAATAGGTCTGATTTTAAAAATTATAATTTTGACATAAATAAAAAAATTAAAGTCGAAACAAGGCGAGGTAAAATTCACTTAAATATCAGATTAGATGATGATCTTCTTCCAGGTATGATTTTTTTGCCATTTTGTTTTAAAGAAGCTGCTGCAAACATTTTAACAAATTCGGACTTGGATCCTATAGGCAAAATACCAGAACTTAAATTTAGCGCAGCAAGAATAGCTCAAAATTAATTTCTATTTCAATTATAAAAATATTATGCTTTTATTGTCATTAATATAGTCAATTTTGAGGTATATCTTGGAAAGTAATTGGCAAAATGGTTTGTATAGAACCTTAAGAGAAGCTGATATTAGTATTTTTAGCTATGTTCCTGACGCAGGACATAAAATTTTAATAAATCATGCTATTAGAGATAAAGATGTTATCGCAATTTCACTAAGCTCAGAACAAGAAGGAATAGGAATAGCTGCGGGTTCTTATTTAGGTGGGAAAAAATCAGTGCTATTAATGCAAAGTAGTGGTGTAGGCAACTGTATTAATCAACTTTCATTAATAAAACATGGCCAATTTCCTTTTCTTACAATTGTAACCATGAGGGGGGAATATGGTGAAGGTAATTCTTGGCAATTTGCAATGGGAGAAGCTGTTGAGCCAACATTATCCTCTATGGGAGTGAAATGTTTAAGAGTAGAATATCAAAGTGAAGTTATTTCTTCTATTAAAGCAGGGTTAACCATGGCTTTTAAGGCTGAAAGGTCAGTAGCTATTTTGTTATCGCAAAAATTACTTGGAGCAAAATCTTTTTAGGAAAAGTTTATGGAAAATAAAATTTTACTCGATCGAAAAATAGCTATTCCAAAATTATTAGGTGATACTAATAAGCTTTTAATTGTTTCAGGTCTTGCTGGCCCAGCTAAAGATATTGGCTTTCTTACAAAAGAAAGTTCTAACACTTTTCTTTTTGGGGGAGCAATGGGAGGAGCTGTTCCTACAGCATTAGGTTTAGCTTTATCTAGGCCAAAAAATAAAGTTGTTTGTGTAACTGGAGATGGTGATCTTTTAATGTCATTAGGCTCGTTAGCTACTGTTGGTGTAGTTAAACCGTCAAATTTAATTATTATATGCGTAGATAATTCATTATATCAAGAAACAGGAGGTCAAAAATCTCATACTGGTTTAGGAGTTGATCTTGCAATTATAGCTCAAGGTTGTGGATTTTCTGTTATTAAAAATATTTATAATGAGAAAGAATTAATTGAAGGCTCAGTTCTAGTCGATCAACCCATTAACGGTCCTGCCTTTATTTTACTTAAAGTTTCCGAAGCTAAGCCTCCTCAATATTCTAGAAATTGGTCGGCATCTGAAGCAAAAGTTAAGTTTAGAAAAAAAATATTAAGTTAATAAAAATTAGTTTACTTAATTAATAAACATGTTTACTACATAGTTTACTAGGTAACTATATTTTTATATTAATTGAGCTATATTTATATGACAGAAAATTTTGAAGAAAATATTGGTTTTCTTATAAATGACGTTGCTCGTTTTCTAAGAGTTTCATATGACCGAAAAATGGCAACTATTGGCTTAACAAGATCGCAGTGGTTAGTCTTAAGTTATCTATATTTTAATGAGGGGATTAATCAATCTGAATTTGCTTTAATTTTAGATATTGAAAAAGCTCCTTTAAGTAGATTGTTGTATCGTATGGAAATGAAAGGTTTTATTAACAGAAAATCTGAAGGAGAAGATCGTAGAATAAAAAATATTTATTTATCCGATTCTATCAAACCATTTATCATTTCTATGAGAGATCAAGCAGCTATTTATAGAAAAGAATCTTTTTCTATTTTAGATATTAAAGAACAAAAAATTCTTAGAGATTTATTACAAAAGCTTAAAAAAGATCTATCTACAAAAGCATTAGATAATATTAAATAGGATTTAACTATTAATGGAAAACATAAAAGAAAAGCCAATTGTAAAAAGTTTAAAATTATCTTTAGTTAGATTTATAACGTTAATAGTAATTCCTTCAGTAGTGATTTTGTTTTCGATTGGGTTTTATTATAACTCAGGTCGTTATGTTAAAACAGAAAATGCTTATGTTAAAGC
>Ga0115005_10005467_pt1 | contig 10057 bp, 6 predicted proteins | sample ArcOceMetagenome_FD_87163 | JGI IMG/M metagenome (GOLD analysis project Ga0115005, IMG submission 87163) | Marine eukaryotic phytoplankton communities from Arctic Ocean - Arctic Ocean - Greenland ARC118M Metagenome | ecosystem: Environmental > Aquatic > Marine > Oceanic | place: Arctic Ocean... | reverse complement strand
GTGCTCTTATTTTGTTACTACAATTTGTCTTGGACCAGACAAAGCCTCCTGCGAACGATGAATAGCATAATCAGCGTATACGGGATAATCAGACGCCCTATAAATTTGAAGGAAGTAGTTGAGACGAGATGATCCATCTTCTTCAAGGCTCATTGCGGAGAGAGCTTCCTGAACATCGGCATCTGTTGGCTCGACGGTGTCGAATCCGGCTAGTTTGCCTACTCGTATTGAATGAAATGGGATTTAGAAAGTGAAGAGAAAAATGTGGTCAGCTGTGAGCGACCAATGATGCCATGTTCATAATTTACTTTCATGATAATAAATCTCACCTCCTACAGCAACAACGGGCTTTCCAGCCTCCTTCGCCATAGCTACAATACTAGAGGCAGCAGCAAAAGCATTCTTCTGACTTTCAGTAAGGAACTGCAAAGCTTCAGCCTTTTCCCTCAATGTCTTTGCCTTGGCCACAGCATCAGCAGCAACAGCCAAATCAGGAGTAACATTCACGACTGCACCCAAAACAGGTCCTCCCTTTTTAATTTCAACACCATTTCCAATCTGATTTTTCAAAGTTGAGAATTCATAAGGGACAAAGTCTGTTCCAGATTGGTTCTTGAGATAATCCGAGATAATCTCAGGCGACTGAGTCATATTCTTTGCAATGGTAGCAGGATTGAAATCAGTGTTTGCAGCATCCCCCGTAATCACGGCAGTAGTCTGCTCTCCAAACTTTGATTTCAAAATAGCATATTGTTCTTTTGTAAACGCCTCCTTAAGCACTACCTCATCAAAAGGAGGGGATCCTCTTTGATACTGGGAAAGATAAGCTGAAATATTCTCATCAAAGTATTTCCTATCCTTTTCTTTTCCAGCAAATGCATAATCCTCTGGAACGGGCGATAGATTCGTTTCTGGGAAATACTCTGCATAACCCAACAAATTCTTTTGGAAATCTTGCAAAAAGGCTTCTGGATCAAAACTATCATCGGCCGACTCTCCGTTCACTGCGGAATTGACCACTTCTCTAAAGTTCGCTTTAATAATTGCAAATTCCTCAGGGACGACCGTCCCAGGCTCATTCGTCATGCACTTGAGAGCATCAACAAACTCATCGCTCCCCGACTGTTGACCGGAAACAATACCGACCACCGTCAAGCCATCGCTGGAGGCCAACTGGACGGTAGCCATGGCAGCAGCCTCTCCCGCGCCATAAACGAGGATAGTTCCACTCTTTGCACCCTTGGCCACAGCCTTCAATGCAGCAGCTCCCTCGGCAGCAGGCTGGAGGAGAGCCAGGTACTCGAGGGGGATACCAGCCGAGGGGTCGATGGCGAGTTCTCCGTAGCGGCCGTGGACGACGGTACCGGATGGGGAGATTGCGGCGGAATCTTGGGCGGATAATTTTGGTGGTGTGGTGGTTAGGTCAATGGCGTGTGCTGATGATACTGGTTTTCGGTTGTATGCCATTGGGTCCTCAGCCTCTGTTGTTTTGGATGTTATGGGTGAAGGGTTTAATTACATAATGTACATGATGACGATTTAATGAAAGTGTGAGTTTTAGTAGGGTACACGTTGAGAAAAGTTCACAAGATTCATTGGTTCTCCACAATACAAAAATAAAAATGATTTTTCTTTATGAAATAAAAACTCACCGTCAGGTTTGTTCCAGTACTGCGGAGGCTTGACAGAGTCAATGGTGTAATTAGCAGGGATGGATTCATCATGGGTGTAGCCACTCTTTGGAGCAGTGGACAAGGCACGAACTGCTGCAGCCGTGCTTCTAGAGAGAGACAACTTTCCCTGATTGAGAAATCTAGCGGCTGTGTTGGACGCCATGGTTAGGACAGTGGCAGTTCAGGTTTAGGGGTGGGCTGGCAAGATGTCGACAGGAGGTGTTGGCGGAGTTGAGTGCCGATGCCATCGTCTACTTTTCTTTCTTTGATGCATCGAGCATCGATCGGATAGACCTTGTCTTTACGACGTACGGACGGAGTATTTCTCTGTCATAGCCTTTTAAAGTAATTACATTGACAACAAACAATCGGAAGTGTAAGAAGAGGGGGTCTAGCTCAGTTGGCAGAGCGTCTGCTTTGCATGCAGAAGGTCAGGGGTTCGATTCCCCTGACCTCCAATCCAATTTTTGGTCTTTCATTCTCGTAATGATCATCATTTTTACTGCTGGAGGAAGGGACCTTTTTATTTTTTGGAGCTGTGTCATTCACATCAAGTTTGAACGAAGTTGAAAGTGTAACGAAGGTAGCTGATTTGATAGTGCATAAACCTGTGAGGTTTACACTTCCTGGGTCATTTTCGTCCTTGTGGAGCATAGACTACTAGTACAAAAGAAAACAGTTCCTCTATTGCAGCCAAGAGTACTCGATATCTTCCTTCTTGAGGCCTACAAGTAGAGAAACATAAATCAGCTTTATTGCAGCAGCACTCCTATATCCTTTTTTCCTTATCGATATCTATCACGTTACAACTGCTTCTAAAATGATGTATTGAAAATGCACCGGCATAACTCATTTGCACCAACCTCATCAAGCACAATTTTCATTGAATCATACTTCCCTAACAAAAGTTATACAACAAGTTGAAAGTACTGAGAAAACGAGATAGATTCGGAAATACTAGCGCAAGCAAAATTAACGATTGAAAGAATCTTCAATCTATTTGTCAATATTCTTGAAACATAATTTTATACTTCAATCAAAGTTCAGATCTATCCCAATCCACCATTATATCTCTGGCTACCATTAAGAGCAATTTCATATCGTATTGTGATGACTACAAGTACAGTACAGATTGATCCAAATAGCCATCCGAGAGCCGAGGATTGATTGATTCAGGAGATTCCAGATACGACATGACTGGAATCATTCAGAAAATTCCAGGAGGGGTGGGAACGCTTCCCCCAAAAGATCTAACGTAGCTTTTTCGATTTCGTGTACTTTTTGCGTTGTTGCGTTCGCGGTACAACACGTATGCGAGTGAAAACGACAGAAGTTTTGCAATTGATGTGTCTTTTCGCTTCGGAATGTTCCACATCGATCGATCACGTAACGTACACACCTGACGACGCTTCCCAATTGTTTCGAAGATCCTACATTCACATAATTACATTTTTGTAAGAAAAGTATCCCCTAAATCAAAATGGCTTCTTTCGCACCAATCCAGGTAGGTGTTAGGCACATGTTTGCCCAACGCATTGTTATACAATGCAATTACAAGCGGTCATTGATATTGCGCCGGAAATGTTGCAGTTTCATCGCGCTCGATGAAAATATTTTGCAATGACCATCGCTAATTTCCAACTTTTCAACTTTTCAACAGGCCAAGATGGAGGCTGAAGGGATTGCATCCTCTGCAATTTCCGCATTCCAGTCTACCTTCTCTTCTCTTGTATCTGGAAACACCGGTATTATCCCGGAATCTACTATTTCACCAGCACCTGATCTCATACATGCTGATTCTATCGATGTGAGTTTGGATACCGCTCTTCTCAAGGAAACCGTTGTTCTCAAGCTTAATGGAGGTCTTGGAACTGGAATGGGTCTTGATAAGGCAAAGTCTTTGCTCAAGGTTAAGGGAGAAGATACTTTTCTCGATTTGACTGCAAAGCAGATTATGAAGATGCGTAAAGACTACGGTTTCAATGTCAAGTTCATGTTGATGAACTCTTTCTCTACCACTGAGGATACTCTTGATTTCTTTGAGGAGAAGTACCCTACTCTTCGCGGTGAAGAGGGACTTGAAATGATCCAGAACAAGGTCCCCAAGCTCAATGCAGAGACTCTTGAGGTGAGAAATAGTTATGATTTTTGTTTTATAATTTGTTGATTCGCAGTGATTCATTCGTGTCAGACTAACGATGAAATCCATTATCAACATTGCAGCCAGCAACATTCGAGGCTGACCCCTCCAATGAATGGTGTCCGCCCGGACATGGAGATCTCTACGCCGCACTTGTTGGATCAGGAAGTCTCGATTCCCTACTTGCTGATGGATACAAATACATGTTTGTTTCCAACTCTGATAACCTTGGAGCAACCCTCGATTTGAAGATTTTGACACATTTCGCTACCACCGACACTCCTTTCATGATGGAATGTTGCGAGAGAACCGAGAATGATAAGAAGGGAGGACATCTTGCTGTCCGTAATTCTGACGACCAGCTTATTCTTCGTGAATCTGCCATGTGCTCTGATGAGGACGAGCCTGCTTTCCAGGACATTACCAAACACCGTTTTTTCAATACCAACAACTTGTGGATTAGACTGGATAAATTGAAGGAAATCGTCGACAAATTCGGGGGATTCATTCCTTTGCCAATGATTATGAACCACAAGACTGTTGATCCCAAGGACGATAAATCAACAAAGGTTATTCAGCTTGAGACAGCCATGGGTGCTGCCATCGAGTGTTTTTCTGGAGCTTCTGCGATTGTCGTTCCTCGTAACCGCTTTGCCCCCGTAAAAAAATGTAACGATTTGATGCTTTTGAGGAGTGACGCATACATCATCAACGATGACTTCATCCCAGTCCTCAATCCTCTTTGCGGTGGAACTGCTCCTGTCATTTCCCTTGATAGCAAAAAGTACAAGCTTGTTGGCGCGTTCGAAGAGGCTACTGCAGGTGGAATCCCATCTCTTGTCAAATGCGACCGTTTGAAGATTAAGGGCCTTGTGCGCATGGGTAAAAAGACTTCATTTGTCGGAGATGTTTCCATCGAGAACAACAGTGGCGAGGCTAAACTTATCCCCACTGGAGAGGTGAAAGATGCTTGTCTCGATCTTACCGACGCTGTAGGCCTTGGACCTCTCAAGCCCACAGTTGTTAGTACCGAACCAATTGATGGCCAGAAACCCGGTACCTCTGGACTCCGTAAGAAGACCAAGGAATTCGTAGGCAAGAACTACTTAGAAAACTTTGTCCAAGCTACCTTCGATGCCATCAAGGCTAGTGGAACTGATCTTTCCGAGGGATCTCTTGTAATTGGAGGTGACGGACGTTACTACAACGACGTTGCTATTCAGGTTATCATTAAGATGGGTATCGCAAATGGTGTCAACAGATTTTGGGTTGGAAAGGACGGTCTCCTTTCTACCCCTGGAGTTTCCACTGTTATCCGTGAACGTGGTCCTGTATGGCAGAAGGCCTTTGGAGCGTTTATCCTCACTGCTAGTCACAACCCCGGTGGACCCGACGAGGATTTCGGTATCAAGTACAATTGCGAAAATGGAGGACCCGCACCTGACAAGCTCACTTCTGCTATCTATGACAATACCACCACCATCAAGGAGTACAAGATCTGTAATGATTTCCCTGTAATTGATATCGAAACTGCTGGATTCACAACCGTCGAGAGTGCTGATGGAAGCAGCAGTGTAACTGTCGAGGTTATTGATACCACTGAGCCTTCTGTAAAGCTTTTGAAGACTATCTTTGACTTCGATGCTATCCAGAGTCTTCTTGATCGCCCTGACTTCTCCATGATTTACGATTCCATGCACGGTGTAAACGGTCCTTACGCCAAGGCTGTTATGATCGATGAATTTGGACTAGATGAGTCCGTATGCTTAAACGCTGTTCCCAAGGATGACTTCAACGGAGGCCATGCTGATCCTAATCTTACCTACGCTAAGGAACTTGTTGCGATAATGGGACTCGACAAAAAGGGTGACAAGATCGATGTTGGTGACAAGAAGATTCCTAGTTTTGGAGCAGCAGCAGATGGAGATGGTGACCGTAACATGATTCTTGGATCTCAATTCTTCGTCACTCCCTCTGATTCCCTTGCTATCATCGCAGCATATGCTGATTGCATTCCATTTTTCAAGGCTCAAGGTGGTTTGAAGGCAGTTGCACGTTCCATGCCCACTAGTGGTGCTGTTGATCTTGTCGCTAAGGATCTTAACTTTGATCTTTTCGAGACTCCCACAGGATGGAAGTACTTCGGAAACCTCATGGATTCCAAGGACCTCTTCGGAGGTAAGGATTACACTCCTTTCATCTGTGGTGAAGAAAGTTTTGGAACTGGATCCAATCACGTTAGAGAGAAGGATGGTATTTGGGCTGTACTTGCTTGGCTTTCCATTCTCGCTTCTGAGAATCCCGATGCTTCCAAGCCTCTCGTAACTGTTGAAGATATTGTTACCAAGCACTGGGGCAAGTATGGCCGCAACTACTACTGCCGTTGGGACTTTGAAGGAGTTGACAAGGTTGCCGCAACTGCTATGATGGATAAAATGAGAGCAGATACTGAGACCAACGCAGGAAAGGTAGCTGGGAAGTACACAATCGCAACTGCTGATGATTTCACCTATGTTGACCCCGTCGATGGATCTGTTGCAACGAAGCAGGGAATCCGTTTCCTCATGGCTGATGGATCTCGCATCATCTTCCGGCTCTCAGGTACCGCAGGATCTGGAGCTACTGTCCGTATGTACATTGAACAATACGAACCCGATAATCTCCTTATGCCTGTAGCAGATGCATTGAAGGACCTCGTTGTTCTTGCCCTCGAGCTTTGTGACATCAAAACATTCTGTGGAACCGAAACTCCCACTGTTATTACCTAAAAACATTGAACATACTATATAACAACTTAGCACTTACATTTTAACTCTATCATAAAAGCAATAAACAATAGAATAACATAAATATTCAAATCTCAAATGCATCATGTTTTGTTTATCCTACATCACATGCGGAAATTTGTGAAGTAACTCATCCCCTAAAAGTACAAAGCCATGTCGAATTCATTCGTTACAACATGGTGATGTGTAAACTCCCACGTGTCTTTCGGCAGCCTGAACACGTATGACTTCGCTTACAAGTCAACACGTTACATATGCTTCATATTTCTATTTGTAGTGATGTTTCCCTTTCTCAAATGGAAATTCAGCAAGTAATTTGAAATTAGGTGTAGTGTGCATTTGTATTTTTCATCTAGTGGCTTTAATAATAATAATAGTGGCTTTAAACCTCCATAGTTCTGTGAGCCTTCGCCATAGCTACGACATTCGCAAGGTCTAGGTTGAGCACCTCGCCATCAATCTGAGCATCTTCTCCCATTTCAGCTATAGCTGCTGCTAGATCATCCTTCTGCTTCTGAACCTTTTCTGCTGCTTCTGATTTTTCAAAATCAACCAATTGCAATAACGGCACACGCACAGTTGTCTTCGCAACCTGCATGTTGATATCACCAGCACGCCAATTGGTTCTCAATTGTTTCATCAGCGATCTTGCTAGTACCTTTGTGTATGAATCAGGGATCACCGAAGTGAATTCAATAGATCCCTTCAATCCCACTGTTAATTCATTATTGACAGCGTCCATCATTTCCGCGGCAATTTTCGATCCTCTGATTGTACTCTCCAGACTTCCATCTAGACAGGCTGCTAAGGCAGTATTGTATGTGTGATAGTTAGGCATAACAAGTCTAGATTTCATGCGTTTCAACCATTCAATAGCCATGGCCGAATCTTCTGCCTTCACACAAGCACCAACAGCTGTTGTATATGTGACCACATTTGGTTCCATCTCCGCTTGAAGCATACCAATGATAAGACCTTCTACAGCCATCAGATTGCCAAGCTTTGCGAGACGCTTGAGAGCAATATTTAATGTTACAATATTTCCTTCAGATTCGTGCACCTTCTTCATAGACTCAAGAACTTCGAGTGTGAGCTCTTCTTCTTTGCAAATCTCACAGGCATTAAGGACCTCGTTGAAGACGGAAATAGGGGGCTTTTCGGCCTTTCCCCTTTCAGAACGATCGACCTGTCACAACAAAATCAAGAGAGGACAAAGACCAAATCAGCATAAAGATTTTCTAAATCATTTGGTCCACAAAATTAATTCACAATCAAAACTTACCCAGTCGAGAAGAAGGGCAGTTGCCTTTTTACTCTTTTCATTCCTTGTGCACACACCAACAACCTTTCGTAAAACGACTGTTGAAGGAGTAAGAGATCTCTCAACCATGAGTTGCTCGAGCTTGACAGCAAGCTTCCAATTATTGTCCTTAATGGCTGTATCGATTGCTTTCCTGTGAATCAAAGTACAAGCACGCTGTGCTGCAGAAGACGAGGAAGCTACCAAGTCATCACCCCTATCCGGCGCACATCCTTCGGCCTTAGCTGCTGCAGTAAGAAGACGAAGACCTAGAGCGAGATTGTCCATCTGTTCAGCAGCAATTACTCCACTACCGATTAAGTCTCTTCCAGCTTCTGCAGAGGCAATATTATCGAGAATGTATCCAGATGCCTTTGCAAGAGTCATTACCTGTAATACGGTCTGGCCCATTTCTCCATTCTTAGATGCAGCACGTGCAACATCAGCAAACACACTAAGTTGAGGTGTAAATGAATGTTCCACAACCATTGCACGAAGAAGAAGGCAAGCTTCATCTACAGCTCCATCCCTACTCAAGGCCGAAACGACAGCTCCATATGTCTCCACAGTGATCATCTGAGATCCAGAGGGTGAGCTCTCCAAAGCTGCCAACATGGCAAGAGCAGTATCGATTCCACCACAACCATCATGGGTACCGTTGGGCCCATTTCCAATACAATTTTTCACACTCTCATTACCAATAGATGAAGGGATTGTATATCCTGCCTCTGCCATTTGTTCCAGGATCTTACGAGTAGGTTCTGAAGCACGAGCACCCTGCAATCTGTTGGAAAGGCATGCATTGAGTACAGCAATGTAGGTTTCAGCAGGTACAGGTTTTTCTGGAGTGGCGAACTTTTTGTTGAGTTTCTTGAGTTTGCGAGTAGCTGCTTTCCAGTGACCCACGGCAGACTTTTCTTCAATTTCTTCAACGAGAGCATTGAAATCAAAATCAGGGTCACTTTCGTCCGTAAACTGAATATAATCTGGTAAACATTCCTGAAAATTAAAAAAAAGAAAGAGTGGGGATTTGAGAACGCTTTGTTCGCAAATGAAGAACTACATATACACGTGGTTTGACAAACAAAAAGACTTAGGGTACATAGACGTACCTCTTCATCTCCAACTACACATTCCTCCACAGCTTGGAGAAGCCCTAGATTATCCAGGAGTCTACAACGCAAAGCAGCAGTATTTCCATTAGCAGCTAATGATCTCTGTTTACACTGTTGTTGCAATTGTCTGTATGTAAGAGCATTAACAGAAGCGTAGTCCATCAATCCCAAAGCCTCTGTCTCAGCCTCGGCCGTCATTGATACGTGCATTCGCGATTTCAGACCTGCATGAGAAAATTTGATGACTCGAGGAGTGCTCTGTGGGGTGAAAGCGCTTACTGTAGCGTCATTAGCGAGGAGGGCAACAGCAGTTGCAATTGAGATACCAAGTTTCATGATGTAAACGGGTTTGTGTAGAAGTTATAGTTTGGGTATCTTTGGCAACGTATGAAGCACTGATCAGAAAAACTACGGTGATGTATTCATTCCATGAGGGAGCTAGCACGCTCATCAGAACGACAGTCTCTCTGTGAGGTGTTTTGATCAGATGATGTATGTAAGAAAGAATGACTATAAAAGCTGTGATGTCATTCGTGACTCCTAAATCACGTATTATGTCAACTCACCTCCCATCATCACACGGATACTGTAGAAATTCAAAATGAGGACCAAAATAAAATTCCGCCGCATCATCTTTCGATTGGAAGTTATTAGCTAAAAACGTACAATAACGAACGGCGACCTTCCGTTCCTAGCCAGAGCCTCAAACACCAGTGTTCGGATCAGAAGATATCATATCTTATTGAAAGAAGAAGAAAACAATGATTGCCTCCAGATTCGCTTCCACCATCAAACATGCTGCCAAAGCCTCTGTACGCTCATTCAGCAACACAACTTCTGCTTCTGCCAAAGTTGCAGTTCTTGGAGCTGCTGGAGGAATTGGACAGCCCTTGAGTATGTTGTTGAAGCTTTCGCCAGAAATTGATGAATTGTCATGTTATGATGTTGTCGGCACTCCTGGTGTTTCTGCCGATTTGAGCCATGTAAGTGCATTTTTGGGAATCGTTTCACTTGATTGAAATTTTATTCTGCGAGGGAAACAT
>Ga0115005_10005465_pt1 | contig 10060 bp, 9 predicted proteins | sample ArcOceMetagenome_FD_87163 | JGI IMG/M metagenome (GOLD analysis project Ga0115005, IMG submission 87163) | Marine eukaryotic phytoplankton communities from Arctic Ocean - Arctic Ocean - Greenland ARC118M Metagenome | ecosystem: Environmental > Aquatic > Marine > Oceanic | place: Arctic Ocean... | reverse complement strand
GGTGGCAGGGTTATCAACTACTAGGCCCGCATTCTTTAAACCTATGAAGGCAATAAATAACCCAATGCCGCACTGCACTCCAATTTTAAGAGCTGCCGGTATGGCCTCGGCTATTTTGGTTCTGACGCCTGTGACAGACAACAGTAAAAATAAAATACCATTCCAAAACACTATGCCTAATGCTGCGTCCCATGGTATTTCTCGGGTTAAACATATAGTGAAAGCGAAAAAGGCATTGAGACCCATACCCGGGGCCATAGCGATGGGATAGTTGGTCATCAATGCCATTAATAATGTACCCAAACATGCCGCTATTGCAGTGACAGTAATCAGCCCTTCGATTGGCATACCACCCGCACCTAAGATACTGGGGTTGACTACCAACACATAAGACATAGCAGCAAAGGTTGTTAAGCCTGCTATAAATTCAGTTTTGAGATTGGTACCTTTTTCTTTCAGTTTAAAGAAGTGTTCAAGAAAATTAGACATATTTATCGCTCTGGTTTTGATGTGACATCATTTTTATTTTTATGGTGGTTCTACAAAAGTAGAAAGCAAGAAACTGACCATTTAGTCTGGCATTGGCCTGATCTATACTGTAAACATGCATATCATGTCATCTAAAGTGGTAAAACAATAATATAATTGAGTTATGGCTGTTTGATTTGAAATATAAAAATATATTTAATTTCAGATAACATTGTTATCTTTGCACCAACATCTAACTTAGTTATGTATATTTAGGTGCAAATAAAGGCATAACAATACGTGTTGAATGATAGATAAATAAAGTAGGTGGGTAAATGGTCAAAAACAAGTTGAAGGATTGGGTAGCATCATTACCAAAAGTAGAATTACACTTGCACATAGAAGGTTCGTTGGAGCCTGACTTAATGATGGCTCTAGCAGAAAAAAACCAGGTTGACCTACCTTATGCAAATATTGAAGAGGTCAAAAATGCTTATAATTTCGAAGATCTTCAAAGTTTTTTAGAGCTTTATTACCTGGGTGCTTCAGTACTTAAGGATGAAGACGATTTTTACCAGTTGATGTGGAATTATTTACTGACGTGTAAAGATGATAATGTTGTTCATGCGGAAATTATGTTTGATCCGCAGACCCATACTCAACGGGGTATTGGATTTGATATATTTATGCCAGGTTTTAAGCGGGCTATCCAACAAGCAAATCAAGAATGGGGGCAATCCTGTTTATTGATTATGTCTTTTTTGAGGCATTTAACGGAACAAAGTGCTATTGAAACGTTAAACTCTGCAAGCCCCTACTTAGACGATATTACTGCCGTGGGGCTGGACAGTGGAGAATTAGGCAATCCACCTGAAAAGTTTGCTCAAGTGTTTAAGATGGCTAAAGAGTTAGGCTTGAAGCGAGTGGCACATGCAGGTGAAGAAGGCCCAGCAGAGTATATTTGGGGGGCACTCAAAGTATTAGATGTAAATCGTATCGATCATGGTGTACGCAGCACTGAAGATCCCGATTTAATAGCGTTTTTAATCCAATCACAACATCCACTTACTGTGTGTCCCTTGTCTAATACTAAGTTGAAGGTGTTTAAACATATGCAAGAGCATAATGTATTACAACTTCTCGACTTAGGACTAATGGCTACTATTAATGCTGATGATCCTAGTTATTTTGGGGGGTATTTAAATGATAATTTCTTTGCAATAATTGATCATTTACCCATAGAAAAACATCATTTAGAACAGCTAGTAAAAAATAGTTTTAACGCCAGTTTTTTAGCCGAAGACGTTAAACGACATTGGCTGCAGAAAATCATTTAAATAGAGTGGGATCTCTGATGCACTTTACATATTTTGAGCATTAATTAAGAGTTATATAAATAGATCCTTTATAATGATATTAAGCTGTTGATGATATTCATTTTATTGAAAACGCACTAGATGCTTATGCTGCAATTTAGTCTGTATTATTTTACCAATATAGGATCCTGCCCAGTTGCCATTACTTTATACAACACTTTATTTTTTGGAACTGCTTAAAATCTTAGAAATTGTGTCTGGATCATCAGATAAATTATAATGTCAGCATAATATTAGTTTTGTGCTGCAGGTTTGTCCCCATTGTGTTCTACGGAATAATAGTGATCGCCGTAATACCCCATTTTGTGCGGTGCGGCTGAGGTTAATACCGTACCGACTACATTGGCGTTTAGCTTTTGTAAGCGTGTTACCGCTTCTTTAGCGACTTTAATTTTGCTGCTTTGAGCTTTTACCGCAAAGATAACCCCATCCACTTTATTGGCTAATATACAGGAATCGCTGCTCGGTAGTGTAGGTGGGCCATCTAATACAATATAATCAAAATGTGTTTTAAGTGAGGCTAATATTTTATCAAATTTTTGCGAGGATAATAACTCTAGGGGGTTACAAGGCACGGTACCACAGGTAATAATGCTGAATTGCCCGTTTATGTCTGTTTTAAAGACGTTATCAGCAGCGGTAGCCGAGTCCATCACCAGATCAGTTAGACCCAATTTTCCTTGTAGTTGTAAAGTATTAGCGATACTGGGGTTACGTAAATCCACTTCTAAGAGCAAGGTTTTACCCCGCTGACCAAAGGCGGCTGCTAGGTTTATCGCTAACGTTGATTTACCCTCAGAGCCGGTTGACGAGGTGACTAATAAGGTTTTGGGTGGGTTATCAATGTTGGCAAACAATAAACCCGTGCGTATGGTATTAATGCTTTCAGCGAAGGGAGAGCCGGGGTCGGCTAAGTATTGTTTTTCCGCTATGGTACTATTTTTTTGTTTTTTTACGATGGGGGTAATACCCAGTGTCGACAAGGCTAGTTTTTCTTCAACCGCATCGGGTGTTTTAAAGGTATTGTCCATGGCTTCTCGTAAAAGGGCCAATACTACGCTAAACCCTAGGCCGAATATTCCCGCGAACACAATAATTAACGTGATATTGGGTTTAAACGGGGCTTTTGGGACAGTGGCGTGGTCAATAATTTGCACGTTAGAGACGGTGAATTCACTCCCAACATTGGCTTCCATTAAGCGCGACTGAAACGACTCAACCACGCGGCGGTTATTTTCTACATCTCGCTCTAAGTTCACCAAGGCAAAGTTATCCCCTTGTAAAGACTGGATACTATTAGTATTTTGGGCAATCAAGGCGTTAATGTTTTTTACCTGTACCTTGGCTAAGCGGTAGTTTTTTTCAATATTTTGTACCACTTTATAGACTTCGGCCTCGAGGGCGTTTTGCGCACTATTTAATTCCGAACGGGCGGCAATCATTTTTGGGTGCTTTTCGCCATAACGCTTATCAAGTTCGTTGACCCGTAGTGACAGCCTAGCTTCTACTTTTACCATGTCGTTGGTAGCTCGGTTTTGCAAGACAGGCCCAATAGAATACAAACTTTTTGAATTGGCTTTAACACCCTGTACCACCAAAAATTGCTCTTCGGCAGAGCTTAGTTGAGTTTGTACCCGAATAAGTTCGCTATTTAGCGTTTGTAGTTGGGTATTAGCCATGCGTTTTTGCTGTGCGGTGTCGACCATTCCCTGTTGATTACGGAACCCACTTAATCTTTTTTCAGAGTCTCGTAACTGGGTTCTAAGTTGGATATATTGCTCACTCAACCAGCTTTGCGTGTTTTTGACTTCGCTTAGGCGTGACTCCAAGCCAAATTGTATGTAGACATCGGATAAGGCGTTAATGATTTTGGCAGCTTGCTGGGGGTTGTCATCAGTATAACTAATATCAATAATTTGGCTTTGCTTGCCCCCGCTGACTTCAATATTGTCCTGTATGTCTGAGGCCAGCATTAAGCCTATTTCGGCGTCTGTGGGGGCTGCTTGTTTCACCTTTTCTTCGCCACTAACAAACAGGGCGCTGAGCTCTGTTTTAATGTCATTAATATGATCACTAAAGCCTGGTTTTTCAGTCGCTAGGCTGACCTGCTGAATTTTGTATTCCTCAATTAAATTGAGTTTATTCACCACTGAAGCTGCAAGCTTACGAGACTGAATAATTTTGTACTGGGTTTTGTAAAACAGAGACACCAAGTGACTGGTAATATATTGCTTGCTGGGATCTGCATTGGGCTGTTGTGGTTCAGCTATTATTGTTGTCGTAGCCCGGTAAATAGGGACCGTTGATGAGGCAATCAATCCGCCGATGATTAAACAGCACAGGGTTATCCATATAATGCCCCATTTAGCGCGTTTAATAGTGCGCCAATATTGTGATAAATCGATCACCTCCCACTGGTCAAAATCTTGATATGAGTTCAGCCCTTGCCCTGCTTGTGAATTTTTAGCAACAGCAACATTCATCTTTTTATTTCCTTAAAAAAAACTTTCGCTAACGGTGATCACATCATCTGGTTTAACGGCATTGTTCAGTGGAGCTGAATTCACATTACGCGTTTCGTCCTCAGCCTCTAATGTGATGATGCCCTTTTGTTAAGTCCACCGGTTAGGGCGACGACTTTTTGAATGGTGAGATCTTTGCGGTAAGGATAAGATCCTGGTTCTTTCACTTCATTATTAATATAAAAAAGCCGATATTCTGACATACTGATACTAATATTGGGTTTTTCTAAATAAGCGTACACAATCTTTTGGTCAGTATTTTTTCGAGTTAGGTGACGGTTAACCTTTTAATGATGATCTGGCCCAATGAGGGCATAAAAATGTTGCCATTAGTACCAACTTTTATTTCCTTAATGCTCATGTCAGGCTTATTTAATAACGTTATTGATATTTCATCATTCAATGAAAGCTGAAGGCTGCTGCTATCATCCGTGGCCGCTACCGCGGCTAAAATTAAGCTCAGACTTAACACTAAACTACAAATAACATTGTGTTTTTTCATGATTGTTAGCTTATGGATCCTTTCATTTTAATGAGTCTTTTTAGTGCTTAGTCAAATTTTCTTATTAACGATAATGCCACTGAGTGTAGTAAAAATGTATAAATTCTATCGTTATAACTTCGCGCTAAACGGCGATAAGTCAGGCTAATGTCTAAGTATATTTGTAAGCCATGATTAGTAACAATGTTGACACTTTTACGTGTGTCGGACCTATTTTGTGCGCTGCTAAAACTTGATCTGGCTTGCGCGTTGTTTGAACGGGTCTCTTCGAATTTGTTCTGGCAGCCGAAGTTAAATATAAAATTAATCTGGTAGCTATGATCAAATAGCGCCGCGAGGTTGAGCGCCTGATTGTTATAGCTGTATTGATTATTATCATTGTAGGCGGCAAACTTATCCTGATAATTTAATACGAATTGGTGTTTACCGAAATTACTTATAAATTGTAATCGGGGCAAAAAAACGGCTGATTTACCATGTTTTTTTTCGGCGGTGCGAGTAATATTAGAATCACTTTTTAACGTTAAACCTGTGTTTAATAGACCACCCTGTTGCTCTTCGGCTAGCACCGATGATTGTGACAGTATCTCAAAATACAGCGTGTTGAGACATAAAACCCGAATATTACTCACTTTTAGGCCCATATTCCTTTGAATCAACTCCAAATTCCTAGAGAAAAACCGTGCACAACCCTAAACTGGGTATAATTCTTGCCAGACAAACATAAATCATTAATCACAACTAAACAAGGATTATACAAATACTTAGAGATCAGTGGCAGATCAGCGGGGTCAGAGATATTGATTCTAAATATGCGATAACCGTTACTGGATAATTAAGCGATAAGCTTATATTTTCAATATGTTACCGTATTATTGTGGCTCAAAAATAGTGCCAGGCCTGTTTATGCTGCGATCAATGCAAATCAACGTCTCTTACCCCATCGATTCCTACTCCTACTCTTACTCCTACCCCTATTCTTTAATAGGCGTTCTTGTCGATAAAACCGTTAAAAACTATCGCAAAGACGATTTTCAAATTCTGCCACACTGACTAACGGTGGATGTAGTCAAGATCGTATTCTACGCGCTTGACCATTTTGTTAATGGTTTCCGTTTCACCACGAAAGCCGTTAATTTGCGTTCATCCAGTAATGCCGGGAGGCATTTTATGGCGCAACATATAGTCTTCAATAATTTTTCGGTATTCTTCGCTATGGGCTACTGCGTAAAGACGTGGCCCCACTATCGACATTCTGCCCTGCAACACATTAATAAATTGCGGCAGCTCATCCAATGAGGTACGCCGCAAAAACGCACCCAGAGGGGTGATCCGTGCATCGTTTTTTGTTGCTTGTCTAACGTCAGTACCATTGTCTTGGGTAGTCATCGAGCGAAATTTATACACTTTGATTTGTTTAGCATATAAACCGTAGCGATTTTGCTTGAATATGACTTTGCCCTTTGAGGTGAGCTTAATGGCTAAGGCGATGGCCAGCATAGGCAATGCGATTCCACACAGTATCAAGGCAGATAAAACAATATCCACCGCTCGTTTTAGCATATCACTCGCTCCTTGAAGGGGGGGGCAAACACGCTCAATGTTTGAATTGAACCAACTTGCTGCCAGCGAGCATTCATCAGGTTATAGATGAAAAAATCTGGAATAATATACACTGTAGCCGTAGTATCACTGCGCATATTTAGAATTTCAATTATGTGTTTTTCAGCGTTCATTGGCATAGCAATATAGATATAATTAACCTTGTTCGCTTTGGCCAGCGCGACAGCGTCCTTAACTTTTCCGCACCTTTGTGCCTGAACTTTATCAGTCCTCTTGGGACTACGGTCATCGAAGAAGCCACTAAACTCGATGCCTAAATGGTCATTCTCTTCTATTTGATTGGCCAAACTATGGCCGGTATTAGTGGTGCCAATAAGCAGCCTAGCATCACTAACTGATTGTCATTTGGTAAGGCGTCAGGAAACATGAATGCAAAAGTTACTGTCAGTAAACTGGTTAAACTTCAGGCGAGTGTTAGAGTTTTTAATATCATACTTAGTAAGTCAATACTGATTTTGTTTATGACTAAGATGCTGAAATAGACAAACGTGATAACCGTCATGTCTACTAAACGATAGAGTATTGAAAAACTACTTTGGTTATTGTGAATGATACTACCGCTGCTTTTTCGAGCGAGACTTTCTTTGATTTCCAGATGTTCATTTGCTACGTACTTTCCATATAAATTCTAGATAAACTAACGGGGTCCGTTTGATACTTGCCTGCTCTCAATTGATTAGCTTGTATTGACTCTAGTCGGTCTTCCAATTTCCACACTGTATATGTGTGTTATTTAGGCACTTAACTAAGATGTGAGGCTTTATTTTTCGCATTCAGATATATTTAGTTAACCCTAGAGTTTATTATTCTTGAATCGATTAGTGGTCTGGTCAACTTTTTAGGGTTGTTTTTTACTCGCACCTTGATTGATCGCTTACATAATTCCATCAGTAATATGCAACTGTTCCCGGTTGTAATCGTTTATGTCTCCATACACTGCAAAAAACGTTAGTTCAATGCCATATGTAGTTAATTACTCTTTGGCAAGTGTCAAGGGCGTTAGCCCAGCAAACCTATAGTGCCTTTAGTCATGTTAGTACCAATTCGTAGCTAATATCAATGGGCACCTTCCAAATTGATAAAGTGCATTCATTTACTTCATTTTAAGGAAAGGTATGTATCTTTAAGTACGTAATATTAAAGACACAAAATAGAGATTTGTGTCTTTAATACTTGACAACGGTTTAAAAATTAAGCTTATATATTAGGATAAGTAGTTTTTAAAGTGACTTGGCTAAATTCAATGGACTCAAATTTTATGTGTGGGGAGCAGGGCAACGAAATAATCACGATGCTGATTAGGTAATAAGAATTGAGAATGCTTGCTCTTAAAATAGGCCATTTATTAAACTATCATTTTGTATAGCAATAGCGAATTAGATTTTTGCACACTTATGGCCTAACTGGTGTCAGCTAAGATAATTTTGTGCCGATGGCGCCGGCTGATAAATTGATAAATGTTAGGTGGGCAAAAAACGCTAAGAGCTAGCCTTGGAGAGAAAGTGCGATATAGGGACGAACAAACGATCACTCAACTGCTGCAAAAAATGCTGGTCGAGGTTAATGGCTTGTTTAGTGAACAACAATTAACCCACTTTTTTACTGCCCTTGGAACAAAAATCTGGGCTAAACATTCGGTTGATTTTTCGCCGGGCGTTCAAAATACCTTCTATGTCCAATAGATATTATCATGGGCTTTTGTTTGGACCAGACAGCAAAGACTTGCTCCGTTGTGAGTTTAAATTAACGACACTCATGATGGTGAGTATTCCAAGGTTGGCAGTCATGTAGAGCGTCCTTTTTGGATTGTTAGTCCTTTAATTAATAAAATCGGCTCTGAGTATTAATTTTTGCGAGCTTTTCAATAGGAATATGGGCTAGGTCTAAGAGTTTGATTGCTTAAAAGTGTCTATGAAAGTATAGGGAACCCTATTTGGTGCGCTGTATATTAAAGAAATTCTTATTTCACGTGTTTAGTTTCGATCTGCGGGTTGTAGAGTGTTTTAAATTGCGGAAGATCACGAGCAAAATGTTGTTGAGAGTTCGTTATTATCCTGGGACAGCGTTGTTATATTTTATAGGGAAGTAAAGGTGGGAATGAGACAAGAATGCCCTAAGGCATTTAGTCAAGGAATAAAGCTAGTATACTGGCTGTTATTCATTTGTTCTATCGAAGTTAGTGCTATTCGACAAACCAGCGCAAGTATTCCAGTTAATGCCAACTTAGTCAGTGGATATGACGACAGTATCATGCGTCACAATACTCTACTTTCTGACCAGAGTATAAATTTTCACTCCGGGCTTATACCTTTCTTTTTATGTGGGGAATCCCAATTTTCTTTCGCAAATCGAAGGGAGTTGGCGGCTTTTTCAGAGCCCAGTGAATTAAGGCATGATGCACATCACCTCAATACCACCATGTTATCTGACCATCGCAATCACTTTAATAGCCAATCCCGAGTTTCTTATCAAGACTGCATCGCAGCGCCAGCCAAAACCGCACCTGAGTTCGCTCAAATAACCCATATATTTGACAAACCGAAGCTTGAAGCAACAGCGCCTAACTTGGCAATTACTGGTTGTTATGTACTGTCATCCTTAATCCGCAATTTATTAGAGTTTGCTGCGCCCCGCACAGGTGATGAAATTCAACTCACCGCTAACGTGCATCACTTATTACTACTGCAGAGAATGCAAGCCTACAATATTGTTGGCTGCAGTCATGATTGCGCTAATGAATTAATTTACTTGTAAGAAAATATTGAATGATCGTTATTAGAACGGGTGTTAGGGGACGGTCTAAACTATTTTTTAAACACTCTAAAGTTGTAGAGCAGAAAACGAATTAAAAAGTTAATAGAAAGGTTAAGGGTAAAATGAAGATGATTCATGTTGTAACAATATTTGGTGAAGGCCGTGCTGACGTTGTTGCTATTAATTACGCTATAAAACAACTTAAATTAGTAGCGACTGGTTTTGATATAAGCTTTCGTGTTATCAAATTAGTTTTGCAGTGTGAAAAAATATATGTGGAGTATTTGGGCAGTATTAAGAGTGAAAAAAATGCCTGAAAATGTACCGGAATATAAAAATAATTCACTGCTTAAGTCATTGTCCATTAGCACAATAAATCAGTTTGTCACCAGTGGCAGCAATTTTATATTGGGTTTGTTTCTTATCCGTATTTTAAGCGTTAGTGAATTTGGACTTTATGGTATTTTGCAAGCGTCTGCTTTTGTATTAGCGGGGCTCGGTAATGTTGTTTTTCTTGGACAAATGGTTGTAAATTTCCCTGATCAAAAGAAGAGTGAACAGCACAACTATGTTTCATCTATTTTTCACCTGATCATAGTATTAAGTTTATCTGTGATTTTTATTACCGCTGTAATTTTTATCATATTAGAATATTTTTTTAATATGGGTTTAACTATTTGGTTTGAATTGTGTGCTGTCATTATCTTTTCTATCGGTTATTTATCTAAAGAATTTTTCTGTAGGTTGTCTTATACACATCGAAAAGAAATAAGGGCACTTCGTATAAATATCATTATTTCTATTACAATGACAAT
>Ga0115005_10005464_pt1 | contig 10061 bp, 2 predicted proteins | sample ArcOceMetagenome_FD_87163 | JGI IMG/M metagenome (GOLD analysis project Ga0115005, IMG submission 87163) | Marine eukaryotic phytoplankton communities from Arctic Ocean - Arctic Ocean - Greenland ARC118M Metagenome | ecosystem: Environmental > Aquatic > Marine > Oceanic | place: Arctic Ocean... | reverse complement strand
TGATGATGTATTAGGTTTATTTAAACTAGTATTGTGTATAAGGTGAGGGAGGTTTGCTGTCTCATCACTGGTAAGGTCGGCGTAGCCGACCTATGGTAACATCAATAACTTCGCAATACATCGGTTCCATTCAAGGGAAGTCGGCGTAGCCGACTTGACCGCTGGGAAACTTCCGATATACACTGGTGACTGTATCAGGTCTTCTCTGCTGTCATCGCCTTGTGTTTTACCGCCGCTCTGGTGCCTTCTTGTGTGCCTCCTTCTCGTGACCTCTTCTGCTTGCATCGTCTCTCGTTCGTCGTGGATCTAGTCTCCCTCCTCTGCCTCTCTATCGTGTCGTCGTCGTCGTCCTGTATTGGCCCCATACGGGGTCCCTTACCGGGTGTCGGCTTACCTCTTACAGCGCTTGTATGATCTCCCTCAGTAGGTCCTCCTCTAGAGCATTGACTACTGCCTTCGTCGTCCACTCGTACCTGCCTCCGGTCTTCTTTCCGTTGTCCACCCGCTTCTCCTTGCTGTTCGCGACTGTTTGTTTCAGGTGTGCCGTTCTCCCGCTCGCAGTCACGGTTCCTGTGCATTTTCCTCCCTTGCATCGACCGTTCCCGGTCGACCCTTTTGGCTTCCATCCTCCTATGTTTGTGAGGATGATCGTCGGCTTCTGTTCCAGGCGGCCGTACGCGCACCGGTCTATCCTCCACTTCTTCCAGGTGGGCTGTCTCGCCAGGATCTCGACCACTATTTCCAACTCCCAGAGCTCCGAGTCCGCTGGGTTCTCCAGGAGGAACGGGAGGAGCGGGTGCTTCTCCAACGATATCAGCTGTATGCGTATCCCGTCTTTCGCCTGTTGGTACTTCGCCGCTTCCTCCATTTGCCTCTGCGGTGTCGAGTTGCGTATGTTCAGTTCTGTGAGCGCCCACTTGCCGTGGGCGCTGCCGTTCTTCTGGTTGATGGCGTTTGCTATCGAGAGGAGGGTGCACTCCGGTTCCAGTGTTACCAGGTTCCACTTGCTTGCCGGCACCGACGCTTTCTTCGACAGTGCCGTTATCAGGTCGGTGTCTTGCGTTGACCAGTCGTGCTCCACCTCCGCCGTGATGTGCCCCATCACTGTGCCCGTGTAGGTGAAGCCCCGCCTGTCCGCCCCCACGATGTGTGCCCCGGGTACTATGCTCGCAATGTGCCTCCCCACCGATCTCCATCCTTCCCCTAGGTTCAGCGTCCACATCGACGGTCTGCTCTGCCGTGCGTGCGTCTGCTTCGTTTCCGTCGCACGTTCCAATATCCCCGGCGCTTGGTCCATTGTGATCCATTGGTTGGTTAGCATCCATTCCACGGTGTCCCCTATCCAATTCTCCCACGTCCCTTTGTTCCGTGCCGAGCTCGGGTCCATCATAAGCGTCGCCTCGCCCTGTGCCCCCAGCAGCACCAGGGCTGCTATGATCGCGTTCTGTCCTCCCTTCGTCCTCGCCCCATCTTTCCGCGCGTTCTTCAGTTGCGTCAGCTTCCCGGGTCTGATCACGAATACCCCTTGTTGGTTCGTCTCCTCGTTCTCCGTCAGCCACGTATACACCGACCCCGTCATCTCTAGCTTGTCTGACAGTGCCTGTGGTCCCGTTCCTAGCGCCGCCTCCCCTTTGGCCCGTAGCATCGCCCTGTTTTCTTCGCTTAGATGCATGTCCTTGTTCTCGTGCGCCCCGGAGTCTAGGAGCAGCGCTACGCAGCACCATACTACGTCCGCTCTCTTCCTGCCCAGAATCTTCTTCGCCTTCTGGGAGTGGAGGACTTTGCTCACGTGCACCTTCCTGATCGCCATCTTGCCCTTCGGTGTGTTCGTCGCTGTCCTGAGTTGGGACTCCACCTCTCTCATCGCAGCCTCCATCGTCATTCGCTCGCGGTGGTCTCAAATCTTTTTCTGCGAGTTGTAACCGGCCTTCCCCCATAAATAATTCGTAGTGTTCCCCCCTTTTCCCGGCGCTAATTGACTCCAAAATATCTATTTGCTCATCCGACACTCCCCAGTTCCTATATCTCTCCGGCCATTTCACCGTCCTGCACGGCCAGCATGTGCAGCCGTCCTCTTCCCCTGCCAGCGGGCACTTCATCCAGGGCGATCTCGCGTATATCGCGTCTACATCTACGTTTTCTCTAAATACTTTTATTCGGCACCCTCGTTTGTGTAGGTCGTTGTGAGTCGCTACCCCGTCGGGGTACCGGACCATTATCCCCTCTTCCTCTCTCCCTATGACCTTCCCCTTGTGCCACGCCCCTTTCCAGTTCACCTCTATTATAGCCCCGTACCCCAGATATTCGGTCGCTTCTATTGGGAATGTCTCTGAGCGTAACAGGTCGAGCCTTCTACCCTTCCCTCGCTTCTTTCTCTTCTTTCGCTTACGTGTGGGGATGATGGACTCTATCGCCTCCACGGTGTCCCCAAATAGGTCCATAGACGCCCACTCTGCGATGCCGTCTGCCGCGTATTCGAGGTAAGCGCCTGGCGACCCCTTGTCCTCCGGCCACTCCAGCCCCATCACCTTTGCCGGGTGCCATGTGCCCTTCGTTTTTGTCGGGATGTGTAGCATTGTGCCTTTGCTGTCCGCCCAGAAGACCCTCACCTGCGTGCCCTTTCGGGGCACCCAGTAAAAGGCCCGGTTGGTCCTCTTCGCTGATTGCATGGGTGTCGTGTGTATCATGTCTGTCGTGTTGTCCCCACTTGTATCCATATCCGGGGTCGAGCCCGCGTACCTCGCCCTCTTCATAATCCCCCTGTGTTCCGCTACCACCCTCGTTGCCACCGTTGACTTCAGCCTCTTGGTCTCCCTCTCCACCTCCTCTGGGCCCACCCTTAGCTTCTTGTTCGCCTCCCTCCATTCGTTCTCCGTTTCCTCCCACTCCGCCATAGCAGCCTCGGCTCTCTTTTCCTCGGCCTCCTTGTGCTCCGCCCTGTCCGCCGCTTTCTGCTGTATCCTATTCCTCTTCCTCGGTGCCCTGTCCGCCTTCTGTGCCGTGTACTTCCACTGTGTTCTGTCAGCCTCCCTCTTCCTCTCCCTTAGGGCCGGTACGCTGTCTATCCACGCTTCATTCTCTTCGTTCCTCTCTTTCCATATCGCCGCCGCAGTCTGGGCGCATAGATTCGCTGCCTTTATAAGTCTGCTATGCATCTGGGGGCTGAAGTCGGTGCCTATCCTCTCCTCTATGGCCTTAGGGATTCCTCCTGACGCCGTCCAGAGCCTCTTCCATCCCTCATATTCATTTGATATCCAGGATATCTCTTTCCAGTCCACCTCATACTCCTGTAGCATCCAGTCCATTGATATCTTAGCTTCTAGGTCCTCCCACACTTCCTTCGCCCTGGGGCATCCGCATATTGCGTGGTCCGTCGTCTCCGACTCCTCGGTGCACCCCCTCCTCCTGCACCTCCCCTCAGGTCCCAGTTCCTCCCCGTACACCCGGTGGTATACGTTATCCGTGCTACTGTTGGCGATTGTGCTCAGCTTGTGGTTGGTTGGGAGTGTCTCCGTGAGGATCCTGCTCCAGAACCTCCACGTGATCACCCCGTTCTTATCCAACCCCTTGACTCGAGATGCCCATAGTGTCTGTTGTGACTGTTCTTGTGCCTTCTTCAACTTATTAATACCCACTGATTTGGACACTTTAATGTACTTATTTATTAGTTTATTGTGTATCCACTCGCGGTACTCACCTTGGGCGACTTCTCGTCCTGCGTATAGCACGTATTCCTCCTCCCCTTTCATCAGTTCCGACACGTCTACTATCTCGTTTAGGCCTTTCGCCTCCTTCGCGAGTCTGTCTGCTTCGTCGTTCCCTTCGTGTAGCCAGTGGCACCGGTCCCCAGGCCTCGTGCATTCTTCCAGGTTCCCGGACGCGTGTCTACATGCGCAGGTGATCATGGACGAGGTGCTCGTCCTCTTCTTCTCGTCTTGTACATGTGACTGTATCCAGTTCATGCTTGTCTTGGACCCCAGGTACATCCTCTCCCTCCGTATGTGGCCAATCCTATTCCACATGGCCGCGTAGTTGCCCCTCTTGGGTTTCTTAAGCGTGGTCGTGCTCTCGTATGCGTCGGCCATTTTGTCCCAAATGTTTACGCATCCTTGGTTATCACAGTACAGCTCGATGTCATCCCCAGTGTGTGTGTTCAGAAGGCTCTGTAGTATAGCGTAAGTCTCGGAGGCATCGTTTTGTTGCACCCCTGGTGTTCTGCCGCAGTCCTCCAACAGCACCTCACCTCCGGCACGTTGGAGTTGTATCCCCCACCCCGTGATCCCCTCCTTGGCCCAGGTGGCCCCATCCCCAAATGCGTGTACTGTTTCCCTCCTCCGGGCGTTGTCATTCGCCTTCCCCACGTCCCTGGCTGCTTGCACGTCCACACCCGTGATACATCCCCCGCTAGGTAGGTGGGCGCATTTAATCCCCATGTCCCACCTCCGCAGTGCAGCTGCTGTGTGGTACTGTATGGTCTTCCTTTCGTCGCCTTTATCATGCCTTGCCTTCGCTGCCCTCACCACATCCCCTGCCTTGCTCTGTGTGGTGAGGAGCCTCATCTGGGTTTGTATACGTAGTATGTCTATCTCGTGTTCCAGTGACTGCAGGCCTTTCCCCCCCTCCTTTTTCGGGAGGTGCATCAGTTCAGGGCACGTGTTCCTGGGAAGTTTGCCTGCTGACTTCACCACTCCCCTGTTTTTAGAGTCCCATTCCCGTAGCACCGTGACCGGTATGGCGGCCACTTGCAGCGGGAACTTCATCGCCGCATTTATGACCGCGTTGATGCAGTATATGGCCATCTCCGTCGTAGGCTTAGTGTGGGTAATTCTATCATACAATTCCTCGAACTTCCCTCGCAGCACCTGTATCTGGGTTCTCCAGGTCAGGTCCATGTTGAAGAACACCCCCAGGTACCGTGTCGCCTCTCCTACGTTCGTCTTGTGCATGACTCTCAGTCCTATCCACTGTTGCAGTTTCCCTGCCCAGTCCTCTGTAGATTCTTGTATCTCACCTGGCGTTGCCCCCCCGTATGTTTCACTCTTTATTAGGTTAATTATTGCTGCTACGTTATCCCGTCTGTCCCTCGCCGCCTGCCCTCCTTCCTCGTCATTCTGTATCTCCCTCTCCCACTCAAGTATGGCCTCCTTAGCCCGAATTATGTCTTCCTGTTTGGGCTGTTTCGTCACAGGGTGAGCCTTATCTGTGTTCTCTATCTCTAGGCAGTCCCCCGTGTATATCTTGATCTGCTCCTCGATGATGTCATGTTCCTTCTTCCATTTGTGGAGGTCCTTCACCTTCCGCGCCTTCGGCTCTATCCCCTCTCCTGATGGCCATTTTGGCAGTTCCCACGCCTCGTATTCACTCCCGCCCCTCCTGTCATCGCTTTGGTTTAGTGCCATGTATTCGCATTTCTTCTTATTGAACTTCAGCCCGTGGAACGTGACAAACCTATTACAGTCCGCTACCATCTCGGTCATTTCGCCGGCGGTGTTCGTGAACCAGTTGCTGTCGTCTATCATCATCTGCCCCAATATCTCTGGCGTGCTGTTGTCCATTTTGTAGCCCCTCCCTGCTCCCTTCACATGGACGTACTCTAGCCAGAAGTTCATGAACACCACCCACTTCATCGGCCCCCCCACCGACCCCTGTCGCACTCCCCTCTGATTTGAGTATTTCCCCTTTTCCTGTATCACATCTGCAGTCGACCTGCCTGGTGCCAGTATCACTGCCGTCCTCCCCCCTTTGTCCATGTCCACCAGCATGTTTACCATGTCCTTCGGTGCCCCGAGTGCTCTCCACGACATGGCCTGCGACCAGTATTCGAGGGTATCAAAGGCCTTGGATAGGTCGGCCGAGAATATGTGTAGTTCCTTCTTCGTTATATTCGCATCCTCTATAAGTTCTGCCAATATCCTAATGGGGTCCTGCATTTGTCTGGCGTTTATTCCCCCGTATTGTTCTTCCCTTAGCATGTTGTTATCGTCTATTACTTTGTTTATTCGGGAGAAGATTACCCTCTCCATCAGTTTCAGTGCCACTTCCATTAGGGCTATTGGTCTAGTTTTGCTGATGTCATATAGCCCAGCTTCTGTCTTCGGTAAGGGCCTGAGTATGGTCTCGTTCCAGGACTTGGGCACCTTGCCGCCCTTTACTACCACATCGTTCATGGTGTCCAACAGCCTCTCCATGTTGTCGTCATCCATGGCCTTAAGCATCTCTATGGTTATCCCCGACGGGCCTGGTGCTTTATTTGGTTTAAACCTTTTCATTTCTGACCTGATGTCTCCTATCGTCACTCTTTGCATCACCTCACCCCAGAGGTCCTCATCGTCTTGCTTTTGTTTGTAATGTCTAAATGATCTGAGGTAAGCGACCTCCACGAACTCCTTGGCCTCTGGGTCCGATATCTGCGAGGTGTCCATGTTCATCATTCGCTCCCAGGCTGCCTCCGTGTTTTCCCCCTCCTTTCCCCACCACTGTTCCACTCCTACCTTTGACCCCATCCATTCCTCGAAGTATCCCGCTATCGCCGCCGCTACCTCTCCCTCGCCGTACTTCATCTCCCCCCCGGATTCGGCGCTCGTGATGTGTTGCTGTGCTTGGTATTTTTGCATAATGCTGTTTATTACCAGCTTCAACATCTTTTTGTCGGGCGCCGCGAACCTCTCTTTTCGCACCTTCATGTTCTTCCGCATCTGTTTCGCCCGTTCGTACCTCTCCTTCTTGCCCAGGTTCCTCTCCAGTTCAGTGACCATTTCGGTGCACGCCTCTACAAATTCGTCCATCTCCCTGTGTTTAAGTAATATCCATAACCTTTTGTATCTTTGCTTGTCGATCACCGTACAGTGGCCTATCTTCTTCTTTGTTCTCTGCATGACCCTCTCACTCGTACGTATGTGCCCGATCGCGTCCGTAAGTACTTGTACCCGGATGCTCCTCAGTGCCTGTAGGTGCTTGTGTGTGCGCCAGTCTTCGGCTGTATAGTGTCTCCTCGCTTTCGGTCTCTTCGGGTACTCCATTGTTTTCGGTTCCAGGATTGTCGCTCTGGCCGCCTCCCTTATCCATTCTATGTCGTCTTTCTTTTCCCCGTTCGTGAGCCCAAGCATCTGGTTGAACTGTTCCATCGCACTTTCTCGTGTTTCCTCATCTTCATATTTTCTGGCCGACCACTTCACGTAGCTGTATGGCTCCCATATCTTAATTCGCTTGCCCGCTGCCCCCGCTGTGTCTATCGGGAGGTCGGCCACAACCATCATGTGGTCTGACCCTGCTTTCAGGAAGCTGTGCCTGTAGACCCCGACCCTCGTTTGCATGTGGTTTGCGAGTTGTTTGTTGACCATCACCCTGTCTAGTAGCCTGTTTGTCTGGTGGGTAGCCGCTCGGGTGACCACCCTCTTGTCCGGGAATCTCGTCCTGATGAGGTCCTCGTACCGCATGGATTTTATGGTTTCTATGACTATTGAGTCTGGTTCTAGTAAAACACTGTCATGTTCCACTCCCTCTCTGTCAGTGTCTAGATACGATGATTCCGCCGCGTTCAGGTCCCCAATGAGTATTGTGGGCGCTCTATCATTCTCGGCGTTGAAATCCGCCTTGCGCTGCACGATCCATGACAGGAGCTTCTTCGTGTCCTGCATCTCCTGGTGCGCAGAGTTGAGCAGGTGCGCCCCTATGATTTGCACTTTGTGGTGTTGGCCCCCTTGTCGGTTATCGAACTCTAGGCACATGAGTCTCCCCCGTAAGTGTGCCTTCTCCGGTCTGTATTCAGTTACTACGCTGGGTATTTTTGACCACCTTTGGTTCATAATCATGATGACCCCCCCTCCGTTTTTATTCCCGTCTCTTTTAATTAGTTTCACGTCAAACCCGTACCTTCTCGTCACGGCTTTCACCTGCTTCACGTTGAATCTCGATGCTTTCCCAGGTTCGGTGCCCACTAGTACGTCAATTTCTAGTCTTATCATTTTCTCTACTGCTTCTACTATGTTTTTCTCTGATGCGTATAATTTCCTCTCGAAGTTCTGCCCCACCACTCTCATCCCTATCCCTTCCCCCCGTTTGTCTAGATCGTCTAATATCCAGTTCTCGTGTTCCCCCCTCCTCCCCCCTTCTTTTTCTAGGATGGTCTCACACGCATTGTGTTGCCTCCGTGCTTCCATTTCCTCCTGTTCGTCTGTCTCTTGGTAATGGTCATTGTCATCCCCTTGTGGTCCGGGGTGTGATGCCTCGCCCACTCTCGTCCCTCTATATCCCCATACCCTACCTGTGTTTTGGGGTTCTGCGAGTTGTACCCGGCCACCCCAACACATGTTACCCATGGCCGCTGTTGTCTCCGTGTAAGCACATGTATGGTGGACCGGAACTCGTGTCGTGGCAGTTCCGCCGTTTTCCTTGCGGTTCGGCCCGAGTTCGGCACGGGTGTTCTCCGATGTCGCCTCCCGTCGCACTCGGGCCTCTCCTCCACCGTCCAACTTTCGTGATTTAAGGCCCGTTCGTTTGTTTCTGCACTTGTGCGGCCATGTGCAATGGACCCGAGTTCTGGCCATGGCACTTGAGCCTTTCTCCTTTCGACTCAATATCAGCTTGATATGGATGTTCTCCGATGTCGCGCCCCGCCACCGGTACCACGTTTTCTCTACCCCGCATGTTATGTTTGTGTGAGTCGCATAGGGGGTGGGGTGGGTGTAAACATGGTGGCACCTTGTTCCGAATTTCGCGTCTATCCGACAAAATTGTAGTTCCAAGTGTACATCTGTAAGGTATCTCTTGAGAAATGTGCCTAGTTTCATCCGGGTTGTGCAGCAGATCTCTCTTATTCTGCAACCACTACCCTCCCCCGCGAGTGAGAGCTGGCCATCCAGGCACTTGCCACTCTCTCCGTGTGTTGTCTTACTACTTAGTAACGGTTTTCCTATTGAGAAGATGAGCTTGTTCAAGGTTACATGTTTGTTAGTGTGCTCGATTCGGGTTGGTGGACTCAAGTATTTATTTGCCTCATCGCTACTTTCCCAATCATTCCTCAAATCAACGCTGTTCGTTGTCTCGCATCTATTGGTTGGCATTGGATCCCCTATTGTGAAGTGGGTACTAGTCGTAGTTGTGATTGAGTGTGTATTCGCGTATTTTGTTTGCACGTTTGGATTGTAACATTTATTTACTCCACCGTTATTCCTATAATTGCGTGCGTACAAGTCTTTAGGATACCCGTGTGCATCGTGTTTGAGGGTGTAGTAGTATGTATGACTGGGCGTGATCAGTAATTCGCGTGGTTGAGAGCCTGCACAGACGTACAATGGGTGATCTCTGCTCAGCTCCCCAGGCGAGCAGTCTGGGTTCAGGGCAACAGCTGGGTTAGGCTGTTGGTAGCGATGAGCTAGGCTGCAGGCAGATACATGGCTGCCGGCCACTGCCACATTCAGAGAGGGTTCTAGGTGCTGCGTCGACAGACCGTGTGACTGATCGCCCGCACAGACGTGCACTGAGCGACCCTTGCTCAGCTTCCTAAGCATGGGCAGACAGTCTGAGTCGGGGACAGCATCTGCACACTGGGGGCTATCGGCAGGGGACTGCCGCGGTCTACCTGCCACTCTCGCGGGAGTGTCCTCCTCCAACCGATCTGCCAGACGCGTCGGAGTCATGTCTTCCCTCATCTCCATCGGCATCCGGTGACAATCGATGGTGACGTTCAAACGGGAGGGAAGCGGGGAGGGGTCATGGGCCGGGAGCGTAAGATGGAAGGGGCACAGTTTCTGAGAGTTCATGGGTTCTGGGTTTCGCCCGAGGGCTCTGAGTGTACCGGTGTCAGCCGACATCTGCCAGAGGCATCTGTGGGTATCAATCGGGGTATCATTCGGGTCAGCACTCTGCGTATGGCAGAGGCCAGGGACAGCACTCTGCATATGGCAGAGGCCAGGTTGTGACAGCATACTGCGTATGGCAGTAGCCAGGTGGGAGGGGAGGGGCTTACCTTTCCATAGATTGTTGGATGGGCTCGTCAGTCAGCTCCGATTCAAATCGGCATTGCCGATTTGATTTTTTTCTACAGACACATGTTCCTCCCC
>Ga0115005_10005458_pt1 | contig 10065 bp, 6 predicted proteins | sample ArcOceMetagenome_FD_87163 | JGI IMG/M metagenome (GOLD analysis project Ga0115005, IMG submission 87163) | Marine eukaryotic phytoplankton communities from Arctic Ocean - Arctic Ocean - Greenland ARC118M Metagenome | ecosystem: Environmental > Aquatic > Marine > Oceanic | place: Arctic Ocean... | reverse complement strand
CAGAAAGCCTTGGCCTTCGACACATCCCACATTAGCAAGAAACGCGACCTGTTCAGGTGTCTCAACCCCTTCAGCCACCGTCACTAATCCAAAGTGATGTGCAACATCAATAATCGCAGAGGTAATCGCCGCATCATCTTTATCATTCGGTAGGTCACTGATAAAGGCTCGATCAATTTTAAGCTGATCAAGATTAAAGCGCTTCAAGTACGCCATACTTGAATAGCCTGTTCCAAAGTCATCTAAGGATAACTGTACACCAATATTTTTCAGCTCTTGTAGTAGCACTAAGGTCGCTTCTTCATCATGCATCAAGGTGCTTTCTGTAATTTCAATCACCAATGCATGGGGAGGAAGCCCTGATTCCATCAAAGCACTGCGTACCTCATCCACCAGCTCAGGTCTAAACTGGCGCACCGAAACGTTGACAGACATGGTCACCATCGTTTGGGACAGGCTGATCCATTTAGCCCCCTGCATAGACGCTTGCTGTAAGACCCAACGACCCACTTGAATAATCAGCCCGGTTTCTTCTGACAACGGAATAAACGCATCGGGAGAGACAAGCCCCTGCTCAGGGTGCTGCCAACGAATCAACGCTTCGCAGCCAACTAATTGATTATTTTTTAAATCAAACTGGGGCTGATAAAAAAGCTCCAACTCGTTGTTCTTTATCGCTTTACGAAGTTCAGTTTCTATATGCAGGCGCTGTGAGGCCTGATGATTCATCTCGGTGGTAAAGAATTGATAGTTATTACGGCCTTGCATTTTAGCAAAGTGAACCGCTGCATCTGCATTTTTTAATAGCTCATCAAAACTTAAACCGTCATTAGGATAAACCGCAATACCAATACTCGGCGTCACCGTTAAATGGCTATCATTTTCTAATGGTCTAGACACTTCGTGCAGAATGCGCTCAGAGAGATTAACCGCTAATTCCACATAGTCTAAATCAGACATGAGGATCATAAACTCATCCCCACTTAAACGGCTGACCGTATCCCCCTCTCTAAGCAGAGATTTTAACCGTTTAGCCACTTTTTGTAGGATTGCATCCCCAAAGCCATGGCCCAAACTATCATTAATATTCTTAAAATGGTCTAAATCTATATAGAGCAGTGCAAACTGTTTCGCATTATTCTGCTTATTCACGTTGATCGTTTGATCAACCCGATGACCCACCAAGCGTCGATTAGGGAGGTTGGTTAAAGGGTCGTAATCGGACAGAAACTCTAACTTTTTCTCAACCGCTTTGCGTTCCGTCAAATCGGCAATCGAGGCAATGTAGTTACGTACCTGACCTTTCTCATCTAAAAAGGTGCTAATCGATAACCACTGTGGAAATACTTCACCGTTCTTGCGTCGGTTCCAGATCTCACCGTTCCACTGCCCATCGCGCTCTAACCGTGCCCACATATCGCTATAGAAGGTTTCATCATGTCGGCCTGAGCCAAGAAAGTTAGGTTTTTTATCCATCACATCATGGGACGAATAGCCGGTAATCGCCACAAAGGCGTCATTAACCGCAATAATTCGGTTATACGCGTTCGTCACCATAATCCCCTCACTGGCATTATCAAACACCCGTGAGGCTAACTGTAATTGATCTTCATTTCGGTAAAGTTCGCGCTTCTTTTGCTCTATATCTTGATGGTATTGCGCAAACTTTTGCTTCATCCATTGGGAAAAAATAAACGATAAGGCTAAGGTTATAACGGCGACAATGATGAGGAAAAGGTATAACTGATCCCGGTCTTCTTGCTGAGTTTGGGATAGAAGTTCCACCTGTTCCTGAAGCAGCTCTTTAACCTCTTGTGGATAAAAGCCTGCAATAAGGATCAGGTCCAATGCTTCAATGTTTTTTACTAAGGATATTTTAGGGTAAGGCCCCTCACCATTTGGCAGAAACCAGTCGTAATTAATAAAACCACCGCCCTGTTTTGCCTTATTGCGGATCTTAGCAATAATTCGTTTTTCTAATAACTGGGCTTCTTTATTCAAAGGTTCACTAACCTGATAACTTACCCCTGACGTCGACAGTATTTCCCCCTGCTGACTCATGACAAAAATATAACCATATTTACCGAAATGGATCGCCTGCAAACGTTCTATCGCCTGTTTTTTTAGGTCGCCTTCAATATGGGCAAGATAATCACCCGCCCCCATCACCCAACCATAAGGTTCAAATTTTTTCACGAACGTCAGCTTTTCAAGCATCTGCTCTTCGCTTTGAGGGGGATACCAACGGTAACGGGAGTAACCTTCGCCTTGTGTATTATCAACCGCAGACAGCAACCCCCGCATAATGTAATGGCCCGTATCATCTTGGCTGTCGTAGAGGGAGGTGCCTTCAACCGAAGGCGAGGTCGGTAATAGGATGCAGGTGCCAGCGCTATCATCTATAAAGATATAACCACGGCCATTAAAAAAGCGAATGCCGCGTAGGGCTTCGGTAATTAACGTTTTAACTTCCGCTTCAGGTCGGCGGTCATGCTCGCGCGCATAAATGGTGGTTGCTATGGTATGGGCTTTTAAAACCTCAGCACGGGCTTGCTCTTTCAGAACCGTTTCGGCTTGGGCAACAAAGTAACGTATATAGTCCTGCGCACTCTCTACCTCCTGCACCACACGGTCTTGTCCCTTTTGCAGAAACTCCTGCTCCAGCGCGGCTAAACGCTGGCTATTATCCGCATGATTTTTCAGCAGAAAGTGGGACGCAACAATGACCAATAGTGCGACGGCGATCGCCACAGTACCCAGCATTAGGAATCGGGGAAAAGTATGTAATTGACTTTGAGGCATAAATTAATAGAACACCGATCCAATAAAGGCAGCTTAATGTCGTTTCTACGATAACAGCCTTGTTAAACACGCTTCCTGCGCGCGTTTAAGATCTGCTTTATGCAGGCCCGAATTTGCGATTCTATCAGAAGCGCTCCACACTAAGGATGAATGGTCGGTTTGTTTATTGATATAGATCAACGAAAGCCGACTAGGCCTTTGTAAAGTGCTCTATCTCTGCATAATAACGGCGAAAATCGGGGCCATCCGAGCGACTGTAGTTTAAGTTTTTAAACAAACTGGTCAACTTAACAAAGTGCTCACGCACCTCATCTTTATCGTTGAACGTCACCGGTGCAAACAAACAGGCCCGCAAAAGCTGGAACGTGTCTTTCTGCCTTAACAGTGGCACAGAGATATCAACCGGATCAAATGCATCCTGTTGCAGGTAGACCTGATCTAAACAGATGGATTTGTGATAGAGCACATAGTCACTTAACGTAACCCCCTCTTCACCGGTAACTTGCATCATCTGCTGAACCGATTCGCCCTCTTGCAGTAGCCCTTGCATCTCCTTAACTTGATCCACCCAAGTTTCACCTAAGTGGGTTTGATACCATCCAGAGACCTGATCTAAGTAACGTGACCATGAGATCAAAGGATCAACGGCGGGATAAGCACGTTTATAAGCACGTTCCGCACTCAAACCTAAAAAGGCTTTTACGGTACGTAGTGTAGATTGCGTCACCGGCTCTTCAAAGTTCCCCCCCGCAGGGGAAACCGTTCCTATCAACGTTAGGCTGCCTAAATCCCCTGCATTATTCTGGATAACCCCAGCGCGTTCATAAAGCGCACGGATAGCAGAGTCTAAGTACGCAGGAAAGGCTTCTTCACCTGGGATCTCCTCTAAACGACCGGACGTCTCTCGCATAGCTTGCGCCCAACGGGAGGTTGAGTCGGCAATCACTAAGACGTTATACCCCATCTGTCGATAGTATTCGCTGATGGTGATACCGGTATAAATAGAGGCTTCACGCGCGGCCACCGGCATAGAGGAGGTGTTACAAATAATAACGGTACGGTCCATAAGAGAGCCGCCCTTAGGGTCGGACATATTGGGGAACTCAGTGATAGTCTCGACCACCTCACCCGCACGCTCACCACAGGCAACAATGACGACAATATCCACATCAGAGAAGCGAGAGATTAAACTTTGTAATACCGTTTTACCCGCACCAAATGGCCCCGGGATACAGGCAGTGCCGCCCCGTGCGATTGGAAAGAAGGTGTCGATCAACCGTATTGATGTTAGCAACGGCTCATCTGGGTATTGGCGTACACTTTTACCGTTTCTCAATAGGGGCTGGCTAACCGGTACACGGACTGGCCATTTTTGTTGCATAGAGACTTCGATCTCTTCAGCCTCGCCCTCAATACGCAGACGCGCAACGGGGGTATCCACCGTGAACGAGCCTTCCTGAATCCAGCTCACCTCCGCACGTCCCTGCAAATCAAAAGGCGTCATAATATGATGTTTAAAGCGCCCCTCTTGGACATGCCCAATAACATCGCCGGCGTCTACGTAATCACCAATTTTGACACTCGGTTGGAATGCCCAATGCTGTTGTCGATCAATCCCATCAACCTCTAAACCTCGCGGTAAAAAGAAGCCATGCTGTGACGCTATCTTCTCAAGCGGGTTTTGCAAACCATCATAAACTTGGCCCAATAGGCCCGGTCCTAAAGTCACAGAGAGCATATGGCCGCTTTGCCTTACATCATCCCCGACAGCAACCCCACGCGTATTTTCAAAGACCTGCACATCCGCTTCACCATGGCGTACACGGAGCACCTCCGCTTGTAGCGCTTCCTGCCGACCCTTTTTTCCGCGCCGTGTCGGACAGATATGAACCATCTCGTTTTTTAAAATAGGGTAATAATCGCCATCGCTCCCTTTGAGCAGTTTGACAGTAACAATATCATCCCTGACGGCCACAACTTGCGCTGTAATATGCTGACTCACTAACGATTCCCCTGTAATAACTGCTGATTCAAACCCGAACGATCTAACAATGCACTGCGCGAACGATTAAACGTATCAACGGCTTTATCGCCATCATATCGAAGACAGCGTTCCGCAATTGACCAACGTAGGACAAAACAGGCCAAGGCCTCAAAACTAAACTGAACACAATGTTCTGCTTGGCGCAGACGCGTCCAGAGCTGCTGATTGTAATAGTCTTCAACCAGCATCGGCTTCTCTTTCGCCATTAAGCGTTGCAACTGCAACAGTTGCGGACACACACGATCTAATCCAAAACCAGGTTCAAACCAATGTTTCTTAATTAACTGCACCCAACGCCCTGCACCATAAAATTGAGAGGGATCTTCTAAGCCTCCAGCCCGACACCTTAAAGCCGCCAGCAAGGTTTTTAACTCCATTTGATCATTGATTAATGCCAACATCCTCGGCGACTCAACCTGCTGTACCGTCGCCTTCCACTGGGTTATAAAATCCTTATCCGTCAAACTAATATGCTGATCAATAATAGGGTTAAAAACTGCTTCAATTTTACTTAACTGCTCACTGTCATGTTCTGACAGCATCGTTAGGCGACGATCTAAAGCGATGCGCGAAATCGGCAGCTGAGTACACTGCTCCAGATCCGGCAGCCACGGCAGTGCAGTCATTAGCGTGTAGTAATCCGACACTATCGAATCACTCCCTCAATGATCGCCCTAAACCTAGGCTGCAAATGCTTTAACAGAAGCTGAGCGACCGCTTCACTACTGAGATCAATTTCAACCTCTTGTCCACTTAGGCAAACTCGAATCCCTTTGCCATCATGGATTTCAAAATTAATACCTTCTCGCATCTGCTCAGCCGCCAACGACTGTACAAACTGGCTAAGCTTACCTTCCCGATACTCTTTAGGGTTACGGCGCAGCTCATCTAAACCGATAAAGTCTTCCGGCAGTAACACATCGATATTTTTCGCTTGCTCAATCCCTTGGTCATGGCTGACCTTCGCCACCAGCTCTAAGATCAAACTACGCATAAATGCGGCATTATCCATTTGAGTGGAGACTAAGCGTTCGACTTGATCAGTAAAGGTGTGGGACAGCGTTTCCCTGACTTCAAGGTGCATATCCCTAACAGCAATGCGTAGGGCATCCTCGCCCGCTTGCTTAAGCTGGGCAGCCTCCTTCTTCGCCTGAGTGACAATAAGATCAGCTTCCTGCTTGGCCTGAGCTAACAACCAATCGGCGCGACGTTCAGCTTCTTCCACCAGCTGTTCCGCTTCATGCTGACCCTTCTGCACACCTTGTAGGCGTAACTTTTCAATCAGCTCCTCAACACCGGAGGAGGCCTGTGTTTTATGCTCGTCATTCATATTGACCACCTAAGCTGGCACACCGGCACTGATAACTAATGCAAAAATAAACGCGAAAACAGCAAAGCCTTCCACAATCGCAGCGGGCGCTAACGACATACCAAAAATTTCCGGTCGGATTTTTGCGACATTAATAGCCGACGCACAGCAGCGCCCTTGCCACGCAGCACTAAATAACAGCGCTAAACCACACAGCAGACCAATCGCGGCTAAACCAGGGGCATTCGCAACGGTAATCTCTCGATTTAAGGCAAACATCACCACAATACCGTAGATCGATTGCGATGACGGCATCGCAGCAATACCAATGTATCGCCCATGCCCCGTTTCTGTTTTTACCAGCGCACCGCATGCAGCCTGTCCTGCAAGGGCACAACCTATCATGCTACCAATAGCGCCCAACGCCATAGGCCCATATAAACCAGCCCAACCCAAAGCAATGATTAGGTTATCCAAGGTGAAACCTCCTGTTTAGCGAACGGCTGAAAGGCGTATCCCTCATCAGCCAAACTCCAGTTATAAAACTCAATCAAATTTAGACGTAAACCGTGGATCACTCCACTGATCACCGTCAGCCCGAAATTCAAAAGGTGCCCGACCAATAGAATCAACACCTTAAAAAGAAGCCCAATGGCCGGTAACGCCGCGGCAACATCCACCGCCAGCTTGTTGAAGGTCATGGCAAGTGAAGCACTGGCCAGACCTAAGGCAAATAAGCGCAGATAACTCAGTACATCACCAAACAGCTTAGTAATACCGGTCAACGCTAACAAACCATCCACCAAGCGCATCCCGCTCCAACCGCTGCGGGCGGAAGAGAAACATAAAACAAGCACCAGTCCTGCGGCAAAAAACACCCAATGCGCCGGCGTAAACCCTTGAATCCATCCCGCTAATGCCACCGCTAGGCTTGTTGCCCAGCCGATTGCAGCCCACGCCTGTAGGGAGCGTCTGCGCACCCACGCCATCATTAAATTACCTAAAATGAGATGTAGAGCACCCACGGTAATAGACAGCAACATCATGCTATCGAAGTCATTAAGGTCTAACATTTTCAAACCTTGTAACCACTCAAATGGCGCGTGGGCACCAAAATAACTCCCGACCAGCACACCCCATATAAAACCTGCGAGGGCTAATGCACACCCCATCGCTCGTAATCGCACACCGCTCTCGGTCATACCCATACGTTGCCAGTAAAAGAGCAGGATGGCGGCCAGTAATAAGGAATAGCCAGCATCCGACATAATCAAGGCAAAAAACGACACAAAGGAGAAGAACACAACCCGCGAAGGGTCCCAACTGCGATAGCCTGGCATCTGGAAAAAATTAACGACTTCTTCGCCGCCTGCCACAGCCGTAGGGTTATCGAGTAAAGTGGGGGGAAGCTCATCCTCGCTAGGTGCTTCAAGTTGAAGCACAAGCCCCTGCGCCTTAGCCAACGAGGCCAACTGCTCCACATCCTCTTCAGCTAACCACCCCTGAACAGCAAAGATTTCATCCCGATCTAAGGTTTGGCTAGAGACTTCAGCCAACTGTGCGGCATCATCGGTACCGGCGATTGAGCGCTGCAATAGATAGATCCAGCGTGTAAAACCTTCACGCTCTGCCTCAATGGTTTCAAGCTCAATTTCAATGTCCTCTAACTCCCGTTTGAGCTGGGCAAGAGGGATCGCGCCGGTGTGTGTCCGAACAACAGGCAGCGCATTGATCCCCGGTTCATGTTCTGCGATCACCGCAATATAACTATGCCGGTTATCGCGATGTACCAACTGCCAAGGAAGATCGACTTTCTGTACCTCTTTCATCCGAAAATTAGGCACTAAGTAAAACCAAAAGCGCTGGCCATAAAATTCGTTTTCAGCCGGTAAGATAAAACTGCCCCACGGGGTTAAATCCTCGATCCTTTTTTGTAAAAAATCATACCGCTCAACGAGGTCCAGACGAAGACGACGGTTTTTCTCTACCTGCTGAATCACCGATAGCAGATTGAAATGACGTTCGCTCATCACCTGCTTACGCTTTTGTTTGCAGTTTAAGAGGTAATGTAAACTTTCATACAGTTGCTCTGGGCTTACGTTTAATCCGTCGGTATTAAGGTGTGAAGAGGGGGTCGACGATGTCAGCTTTTGCAGCGGTATAATATGCATTACACCTAACGCTTGGAGTTGATCCAATATCTGAGCTTTGTCTTCTGTTAACCCAACCAAGGTGGCTTTCTTTAACGCCAGAATACTCATAGCTGTATTCTCCTGCGCTTGTTCTTCGCAATTTTTGCTCTAACAACCCCCGCCCTTTCTGCATCGGAGAGGGCGATGCGAATCTTGCGGATATTTTTTTGTGCTTCAGGGATCAGCACTTTATCAAACAGGTTTAGGCGTTGAGTGGTTTTTTGTAACCCCGCCTCCAATAGTGCTAACCGTTGCTGATAGACCTGAACTTCGATCTCTGTTTTTAATGCTTTTTTCTGTAGATTTAAGAAGGCATCAACCCAATGGGGAAGGAGCAGCGTTGAATAATTAGCGATTTCAACCTCAAATGCCGCCAGCTTAGGGAGCTCCAGCCCAACAAGGTTGGCATAACGAATATCTAACGTTTTAATCTGGATCAACGCATTAAGGTCGATGGCGGAGTCAGCAGACATAGGCAACTGTTCAACAACCTCCTGCTGTAACTGCGCCAATTGCGCTTGATTATGCGCTAACGCGGCAACCGCTTCTTGTCGAGCCGATAACAGTTGCTTACGCTTCAGATCCAGCGCAGGCACAAACTGTTTAAACGCCTTTAGGCGTCGCCCCTCATTATTAAGCGTGGTTTTATTCAGCGCTAACTTTGCCACTCTCTATCCACCTGATGCTTAAAGGGTTTCACGATTAGGCACAGGGGCCGTTTTCGGAAGATATTTATCAATTAGCACCTGCTTCATGAGCAGCTCGTGGTCATGAAAACATTCAGCTAAGGTTGCCCAACTAAGATCTAACGCATCCTCTAGCGGCAACGTAACATCGATACCCATAAACCGTTCACGGAAAAGGTCGCCAAACTTCAACAGGCGTTCATCGTATTCACTCAGCTCAAATGACATGGCCTGCTTCTGAGCTGCGTCTTTGGCCTCGGCATAAAAACGCACCATCGTATTCATAATCTGACTGTGGTCTTCACGGGTCACTTTGCCGATAACGTGCTGTTTTAAGCGTGATAAGGAGCCAAATGGATCAATCACCCCATTATGTAAATAGAGCTGACCTTCCGTTATATAACCGGTGTTATCAGGCACAGGGTGAGTCACATCATCACCGGGCATCGTTGTTACCGATAAGATTGTCACAGAGCCTGCACCTTTATAATCACATGCTTTCTCATAACGACGCGCGAGCTGTGAGTAAAGATCACCAATATAACCACGGTTAGAAGGCACATGCTCCATAGAGATGCCCACCTCTTTTAATGCATCGGCATAAGCGGTCATATCCGTCAGTAAGACCAGTACCCGTTTACCCTCTTCAACGGCAAAGCGCTCCGCTACCGCTAACGCCATATCAGGGACAAGCAACGCCTCAACGGTAGGGTCCGACCCTTGGTGCACAAACATGACCGTGCGCGCATGCACCCCCGCTTCTTCAAAGGCTTGGCGAAAGTAGTAATAATCGTCAAAGATTAAACCAATACCGCCAAACACAACGATATCAGCATCAGCATGGGTGCCGATTTGCGCTAACAGTTGGTTATAAGGTTCACCCGCTACCGAAAAAATAGGGATCTTCTGACTTTCAACTAAACAGTTAAATACATCGATCATCGGCACGTCGGTACGAATCATATGTGACGCTAATACGCGTCGCGCAGGATTAACCGTTGGCCCATCAATCTCAATTTTTGGCTCTTCCGT
>Ga0115005_10005454_pt1 | contig 10067 bp, 3 predicted proteins | sample ArcOceMetagenome_FD_87163 | JGI IMG/M metagenome (GOLD analysis project Ga0115005, IMG submission 87163) | Marine eukaryotic phytoplankton communities from Arctic Ocean - Arctic Ocean - Greenland ARC118M Metagenome | ecosystem: Environmental > Aquatic > Marine > Oceanic | place: Arctic Ocean... | reverse complement strand
CCTTTACCCTGCTTTCTAACAAGTTCCTTAAGTTTCTTCTTTTCTTTACGTTTTCGATCTTGTTCTGTTTTTTTTTCTGCAAAGCTGGGTGCTCTATCATCACATTCGTTGCATGTTGGATACAATCTTTTACGCCCACGTTTGTTACCAATCTCAATCTTGTGTAAATTATTACTTAATTCCCATTGACCATCTGAAAATATTTGTGCTCTTTTTTTACACAATGGACACCATCTAGTATTGTCAATGATTTCAAGACGTTCAGTAATTAGTTGTTGTAGTTGTGAACTTGATACATTGCTTGGTAGTGTATACTTCTGTAAATTAATGGATGTAGGTAAATTTTGTGCAATTACAGGTGCTTCTGCTGCTACATCTAGCGCCGCAGCAGGAACTACTACTGGAACACCAAGAACTGCATTATTTGGTACAGGAATTTGAACGGCAGGAGTAGGATTGTCACGTGACTTAATTTCAGGAAACACAAAACCTGTATTACTATTTAACATATGTCTCAATTTTTTTAATGTTTCTAATTTTGGACCCACAACTTCGGTTGCTCTAAAACTTTCAGCTGCCATGTCATACGCTTTATGTATTAACGACGGTGTTTTCAATTTTAATACAGAGGCTAATGTTGGATCATCTGTACGTCTTTTGACAACTTGCATATTAAATTGTTCGGTTAAAAGAATGAAATCTACTGGTAATGCTTTGTCGTTGGTATTGTTTGGATGAATCATTGCAGCATGTAATTGTAAAAATAAATTTAATTCTTCTGGCGTTGTTAAAGGAACTGGATCTTCATTTTGCATTGATGTATCGTGATGTTCTGCTTCCGCGTCATCTTCGTTTTCTAAACTAAGACCAGGATCTGGTAAAACAGGATCCGAAGCTCCTAAAATAACACCACCCTGTACATTACCATCACCATCTTCGTCACCAGCTAAAATAACTACCGCGCCATCAGCACCACCACTTGACATAGCCTTGCGTACCGTTGCTGCAGTAGCTTCAAACAAAGGTGTCATACCAAACGTTTGTTTAGGATTGCTATTTGCAGGAAGACGTTTGTAAACTACATCTCCTAAACGAAGTGGATGAAAAGGAATCCAAGAACCGAGATAGGAAGAAACTAATATATCCAGTCTGTCTAATAATTCTAATTGAAACGTACCAAAACCAGCATAACCTAAATTACGAATTCGTGCTTTCGTGTTCCAACGTGACATAAATTCATGCATTAATATATTTAAATATCTAGGATTCATATACACACAATCATACATGGAACGAATGTGAAGATGAAAACCTAAGAAGTTGAAAAAAAAAAGAAAAAAAAAGTAAGATACGAATGAATGAATGAATGAATACTCGCCTTAATTTTCCATATTTTATCTATTTGTTTATTTATTTCTCTCTTCTCTCTCTCTCTTTTAAACTAAATTGCAAGCACGTACACGATCTCACTGTAGGATACAAAAATAAAAAAAGTCAAAAAATGTTTTTTTTTGAAAAATAAAATTTTTTACCTTCTAATCCACTAGTAGCACGATTAACAAGAAACTTTTTAATTGTTTTTCCACCAATGTCTTTATAGATCCAACGATCTACAACGTCGCTACAATAACCATCTAGAATCAATTTCAATTGGTTTTTGTGTTCTTTCAAAACAGCTGGTGTGATGATAGGATCATAATCAGCTGTTCCCTTTTCTAGATTATCGATCTCTTCAAATGTACGAATAATTTGATCTACACGTTTACCTAATAAATCGGGTCGTGGTACATGTTGTCTTACACGTCGTTTAAAATACTTTTTCGAAATACGATTACCTTCTTCTTCCGTCATACCTCGTCCATGAACAATATAACTACGCAATTCTTCGACTTGTGTATTGTCCATCACGTAAAAACCATCGGATAAAATGGAACAGAACAATTTAAATAACGGATGAGTTTTTGGAGCGGTCGAGGTGTATCTTTGTAAAACGTGAAAAATATCCATTAAGACACGTAATGTCATATTGCGTTGCGGCCATTCTGCGCTACGCGTAGGATCCTTTGTTTCAGCTGTTGCATTCATGGCTGCCGTTGATGACGAAGACGAAGACGTGGTGGAGGTGGAGGAGGAAGAGGTGGAAGAAGAAGGAGATGGTGTATTTTTATCGTTTGGTCGTTTTGCTCTTTTTCTTGCTGATTTTAATTTCTTGTACACCTCAATTGTTGCTTTTGCATCTTGCAACGCATACTCTACCCACTGTGGTGGAAGTTCCGACCGGCCCCATATAGCACTGACACGTATGTGTTGTTGTTTTTGTAATCGTTTAGCCAACACCATATCGACATAGGCCGCTAAACTTAATGACGGACTTGCACCTATTTCAGCCAATGCAGTAGCACCTAATTCAATACAAGTTTTGATGATTTCAACATGTGAAGAACGTGGCATGTTGTAATCAACTGAAAGCTTGCTAATATCGGTTTTAAGATTCACACCAACCTTTGTTACATCTTTAGATTTCAAAAAAACTTCAAGCATTGATTTCATTCGATCTCGAGGCATATTTTGAATTTGGAACAAATATACACGATTGGCAGTACTACTAGCAACTTGCATGACAGTTATTGGTCCAATGCCACCTCCTATAACTACTGGCCATTCAAAATCTAATCCAACGGCACCGCCATTACTAATAATTTCACCGATGTGTTTTTCAGCTTCATCGATCTGATCTGTAACCACTCTACTTGTTCCAGTAGTTCCTCCTTTCAATTTAAAAATAGGTAGTTCGTTTGGTTTAACAATTTTTAATTCATCGTCCAATGTACCTTTTGTTCCACCAACAAATTTACGTGGGTCATCTACAGTCATCATCATTGGTGGTCCGTCTTCTGGATTATTTGAAATCATATTTTGCAGTGCTTGTTTAATAAATGAAAAATTTGTATTTTTATCTGCATTGTACACGGCTGCTATTTCTCCATTTTCTGTTCGAACACTTGTCAACGATCCGGAGATAGTAGATCCTGCTTTCACCATAGTACGTCCAAATTTGTTTGCTTTCATGCTTTCGTCAGATTGAAGATGATGCCCAGAAAGATGACGCATGTTACGTTCTCCGTTATCTACCATTGCTTTTCCATCCCGTGCTAATAATGCGGCTTGCAACTGTTGTGGTCGTAGATGAATAGTAGGTGTTTCTAAAAATTCTGGTATTTTGTAGTTTGGATTGTTGGTATTCACTGCAAATGACATACCTAAAGCTTTGCCTCTTTCACGGCGTCTAATTTCAAGATCATAATAAATTGATTTCTGCCTAATTAATTTGGTATTAATCATTTCATTGATGCCACTGGCAACACCACGAAATGAACTACGATTGACTACTTGGTAGCGTGCAAAATCTAAAATATCATTATTGACACAAAATTTATTGAATTTTTGAAACGGAAATTGCAGCTGGATGTAGAGTGGAAGTGAAGTAATCAATCGTTTATCCCATCCGTTAATTCTTTTTTGACATTTTTTACAACTGTACGATTTGGTCGATAATAATCCAAGACCGTTCATACCTACCGTTGTGCAGTGAATACTACCACGTGAACGAAGATCACCATCGCACGTAGAAGAGGTGCATTTTAAATGTTGCAATCGTGAAGGAAAATGTGTTTTGAAAAAGAGTTCGGGTACCCATTGAACGTGACCAGCGGTTAAAATGTATTCAATTGAATCTTGTCCAGTCGACATTAAAGAAAGTTTCGGTTGTGGCAAAAAGCCAGTAAAACTATTTTTGAATTGTTCTGGTACTGGATGATTGTGTTTTTTGTCGTTGCGGTGGTTGTACGCCATTTTTATATGTCGCATACCACGTGTAGCAATATCTTGTGCTTTCTTGTTAAGAGCGGACCGTGTTGTATGTGTATGTGTACTTGCGTTGTACGATGGTAGTGATGGTACAGGTGGTGAATTTGAGGACGACGAGGACGATGAAGAAGTTGATGCTTTCTGTCGTTTTGCTGGTGGTGCCGTTACCCTGATCATTGAACTCACATTCATTTGTGTATAACTCTTTGTGCTTGCGTGACGTTTTTTTGCAGCTTCGTGGTTTGCTTTATTTGCTGATCCGTGACAATTACAATTTTTATAATGAGCACCTTTGAGTTTTGCAAAAGGACCTTTGAAACACCAATAACATCTGAACCATTCTTTGTCTCCTTGGATATTGCATTTCTTATTGTCCACTCTCTTATCGTATCGGTTTTTTGGATGAAGCATCCTACTGTCTGGTATCATAGTTTTAGATTTCCCACCTCCACGAAATGTTTTCATGGCGTTGTTGCTGATCCTACCACGTGGGACTTGGGTTGATGGAATGATCGTTGCAATTTGATCTTTTTGACTTAATTGTGAACTGCCAGTATCCAATGCAGCGCGCTTTTGGTTCGTTCGCTTTGTTGGCATGATCTATTGTACAAAGTTTATTAAAAGTTGTTATAGTAGTTATCAAAGTAAACGAAATTGAGCTCAGAATGGTGATTGGGAGAGGTGATTGTGGTAGGAGGTCACTTAAAAGTCGCCGTAGCAAAAGGTAAAAAGGAGGAGAAATGAGGCCACCAAGGCAAAATTCGTCAAAATATTGATTTCTCTAGCGAGAAATTACGAGGGGAGAAGACAAAAAATTCCCGACAACCTAAATAACCTAGGATTTTTTGTACTCCCATGTTCCAAGCTAGATTTATCCATAGATAGCAAAGAACTACTTTCCTCCCCCTATAGTGTTGCTCTGACTCGGCGATTCCAGTTGAACACCTACGTCCAGCGTAAAATTGCAGACAGAGCAAAACCATAACAACCAGATCATCCTCAACCCGGAAACCGGAAACTATATGGATTCGCAAAAGTTTGTGGAAGCTATCGAGGCTGGAATCCAGGATAAAACAATAAAGAAAGGCACATGGTACTGCACAATGGTGGGACCATGGCCAAACAAAAATCATTCTGTTATGTTGGCAAGTAGCATGGGTTTGGAAGAACAAGAAGTAAGAGATGCTATTTTAGCGTTGGACGTCACAGGATCAAAAAAGGCACTGGCGACAAATACCTCTAACGCTCATTTGTACTCGAATGCCAGTACAAACTGCTTGATATACTTTGCAAGGCCAAACGCAGTAAAAGGATGTCACAAACGAAATCCAAAAAGTTGGGTTGCATTTCGAGAACAACCGGACGGGGGTGTTATGGCAGGCAAAGAATTCGGTGCTCATCAATCAGATATCCATCCAACATCAAGCACAGGTACAGGTACCGATACTGGTATTGTTACAAATCAATCTACAACAACAGACAACGCCAATGGTGTTACACATCAATCTATAACAACAGCACACGACGTCGACGGTGGTCCTGCCAAAAAAAGAAAAGCGGTTGCATTGGCCGGTACTGGTCAACCACGTCTCGGTGATCGCATTATAATCAATTATTCAGGGGAAACAGCAAAAGTATACATTGTCGGTGCTGGTAATAAAGTATTTGTATTGGACCAAAAATACTACAAAGATGGATATGAATTCGATTCATCAATGGACGATTGGAATTATCCAACAGGCGACGCACGGAATTTGCAAGAACAAGAACAAGAACAACAACAACAACAACAACAACAACAACAACAACAACCACCAAATGCAAATTATCAGCCGAAATGGGAACAAAGAGTCGAAGAAGCATTAGAGACGATCAGTGTAGAGGAACGAGAAACAATGGCAGGGTTGATAGTACAAAAAAAAAGGTTGGAAATGTATCTCAACGATATGAAAAGTTACAATCCACCTGTATCTAAAGATAATGCAGTACTTTTAAAGATGAATGAATCGTTGAAATTGTTAAAAGTACGTATCAAAGATTTGTCAATTGGGTTAACCAAAAAGGGATTGTGTGGATGTGAGGCCGTCGTACCTGAATGTAGGCGTTGCCAATCGATTTTTCAGCGCCGATTACATTCGAAACAAATCAACATGGTAACAACACCAAGATGGACTTTAACAAGTACCGAAATAATAACCAATTATAAATATCAATTAACGACATTAAAAAAGACCAAAAAGAAGGAACGACGTATTGTGACAACATTTAACCGTTCAATTAGAAACAGAAAATTAAAGCTTTTTGATGAATTTGGTGTTTTACGTCTTGCATTAGATAAAGCATTGATATTGTTGAATTTTGGTGAGCTAGCAAAATCTGGTTTGCAGATCTATTTTGAAAAGAGACCATTGATTGCATCAAAAGGTGGTTGGTTAAATTGGGGAAAGAAAGAGGCACGATTGAGAATTTCTGTTGGTACTAGAAACAATACTGGATCAAGAAATAAATATGACAGTGAGAACAGTAGCAATGCGTTGTATTCCTATCGTCAGCTGCAACGATTAGAAAAGAATAAAAATTACGATCTTGATCGACCAATTCTGGAGTGTCTAAATGTGTTTTTACTGCGCAGTCTGTGCAATCTCTTGTATTATGCGTGTGGTGCAAATCCATTTGCTGGTTCTCTGGAATACCGTATTTTTCTCATGCACGGAAAGGAATGTGTAGATGATTATCACTTGCGGCTGTTGTTTATTGGTGAACAACTTGACCGTTTGGCATCTGGATCGAAACCAATGCAATCTATTTCTGATTCTACTTTTAAAATGACTGATTCTGAATTAGCAACTTGTTTACAAATAGCCAAAGATATTAAAAACCGTCTTGAATTAGTAGTGGAACAAGTTGAAAGTAAGTCTAGTATTTTGACACATCTTGCTTTTACATTATTTTCTAATCTTCTTTCTTTTTCTTTGTCTTTGTCTTCTACATTTTTTATTGATAATATAATAGAAATGAAGAAAGGACGCAAATATGCTGTTCTTATTGGTATGGCATTTTTTCCGTTCTATGAATTTATGGCTAAATTGACTGGCTGTACGATAGAAGTTGTATTATTGTATTGCTCAACATCGACACATCACGACGATGTGCATGTCATACCAAAAGTAATACACCTTGGACGACATTCGAAATTATTAGGTGTTGTGCCACCGACTCCACCATTCAATTCAACTAATGTACCACAACCATTTGTCGAAGCAACGATAAGTTCCATTTCTCAAACATACGGACATAATCGAATGCCAATACAAGCAACACCACATCTTGCTACTGATCCAGGTCCAACGTTGTCACATACAATGAGTGATTTTGACGAAGCTTGGTTTCATGGCAGCGGATTAGCACCTGGTTTAGTACGTGTGCAGCAAGGTGCATGTGTCGATCATGCAAAGTTTGGTATGAAGGCAATAAAAGGCCAAGATGCCATTCTATCGTATCGATCCAAAATGCGAAAAATTTCTAGTGCTTTCAATGCCTTTGACGATCCAGATATGGAAATTACATTGAAGGCTTTATTTGGTAAAATTAAGATGCACAAACGTGATCAGCGTAACACAACCAATGGTCCGGGAAAATTAAATATTAATCCAGTAAATGATTTCTTTCCATGGGGTATTGCAATTGTACCAAAATCAATTATTGAATGGAGATCTTTTGTACGAAACGACGAGTATAAAATGTTTTGGACATTACGAATTGTATGTAGAGCATCTGAAAAGTGGTTCAATCAATGGTCTGGTTTTGCTAGACATTATCGATCCGACTCGCCAGGCAGTCCACCAATACGTGAACGATATGATGGCACAACAAAGTTAGTAACGACTGATTTGAAAAAATGGCACAACATCTCTAAAGTGGATGATTTGCTTGAAGATATGCACAGTCAGGTAGAAACAACCAACGAGTTGTTTGTTTTAGCAAGTAAAGAGATTCAACAAAAAAAAACAACATTGAATCGTAGTAATGTACAATGGAAAGTAGTAAGAACAAGTGATACTGGTGGTATAACAGCATCTTCTATTTGTGGATTAGGTGTTCAATCGTTGAATGTTATTTTAAAACATGTTCTTCCAATAAGTCAAACCATTTCAATGTTTAAAGGTAGAGATGTAAAAGTTAGTGAAATTGAAAAAATATTGTTAATAAAAGATCAGCCACGGACGGGAACATTAGACAAGGCCCGTGAATTATTTTATTATCACTCCACTTGCGATACCGCTGCACAATTAGCAGCAACAAACTGTTCTACGCACTTATTAAAATCAGAAACCAATCAAATTGTTCAAAGTACGTTATTTTTCAAACTTTTCAAAATTGACAACAAGCATAGATTACATTTACTAACTACCCGGTATTCAATATTCTCTTGTAACTTTTTCCATTACATTTTCCCAAAAATATATTTTTAGGTACATCCTACAATCCTACCTACATTTTTCTTCCAACAAGTCTTGACAGCAGTGGATTTGTGAAACAATTAAAAAAAGATATCATAAGCGAAAGAAGGCAAGCAGAAAAAGATGTCAATGAAGAAAGAAGAAAGAAAAGATTAAAGAAAGAAGAGGAAGACATGGTTGCATTAGGACAAAGCATTAACAGCCGTGTTAAAAGTCAAAGAAGAAAGAAAAAACCAAAATTTTATGACGATTCAGATTCAGAAGAAGAAGAAGAAGAAGAAGAAGAAGAAGATGAAGAAACAAAAAAGAAACGAAAAAAAGCAGAACGAGAAGCCGATCACCATGTGAAAGATGCACCGGATGGAACACCTAAAATTCATCGTGGTCTAATGATTTATTTGTATGCATTACAAGCTGCTATGATGTTGGCTGGGTACGGTAATGTGTGTCGTTGGAATAAATTAAAGAATTGGAGAACTGATTCATTCACCAAGATGGACTATCGACGTTGTGCAGATTTATTGAGATGTGGTAATTGGTGTCAATCGGTAGCATACGATACATGGGATGTTGACAAGCACAACGTCCCATTACCGTTTCCGTGGGAAAAATTGAGGTCGGTAGCACCTTTATTATTAAAACCAACTGCAGAGATGCGTCTTGGATTCTTAGGAATGGTTGAATGGATCCGTCGTAAAAGAATTATTTACTTGGATTATATGTTGTGTCGTCGTTTTAGCAGTGAAGAGTTATTGATAGCTGCTGAAGAAGTACATGTAACAGAATGTTTGGAACACCTGCGTTTCAATCCAACAGTACAAAGTGATCTTTGTAAAGGTCGATGTCAATCACGCTATCAAGTTATAGAGGGACAAGGAAACAATTTGCGTTACTTTCGTCAACTCCATGACTTTGCCTCGAACACCAAGAAAGAGGTGGAATCATTGCCAACTGGTGTCAAAGTAGTTTCAAAACCAATTGTCTTAAAAGTTGGTTTATGGAACAACTCGTCATTGGAAAACATGATTGGACATATGCGTTACTTGTGTAATCAAGGTAGTTTGACAGGTGCAAATTTAGCTTTTGTGTGGCGAAGGTTTTTATCTTTGCGATTATCATCTAATCATCTAACAAGTGCTAGAAAACGACGTGATTTGGAACATTTAAGAAAATCGATTGAACAATTTGCTCATTTAAAGTCACCGGCAGAGACACATGCAGTATGGGTAGTTGTAAAAGATCTTGTTGCAGAGGTAGTAGCAGAGGTACGTGAAACCATTGATGAAATGGAAATGTAGATAGTAATAATATTATGTATTATAACAGATCATTGTATATAAAACAACACCTGTTTGAAACTATTTTAATAACTCTCAAAAATTTTGGTACAACAAAACGGTCCCATATTGTGGCCAATTTCTCGCTATTGCCGACACCATTTTTTATCGACACAATTGAAAAAATAAAATAAAAGCAACGAAAGTTTTTTGGGTAACAATGATGATTTTGGTGATGATTTTGCTAATGGTTTTGGTGATGATTTTGGTAACAATGTTGATTTTGGTAACAATGATGATTTTCAATGCAAGCAATGAAAAGTTGGCAAAAAGTGGTTTATTATTCAACGAAGACGACAATTTTGAGGAATTGCTGACACAATTGAATAATTGGAATGCATATCAATACAAAACTACATCATTTATTTTATTTTTTCTTCTTCTTACTTTTACTACGTTTGCT
>Ga0115005_10005453_pt1 | contig 10068 bp, 7 predicted proteins | sample ArcOceMetagenome_FD_87163 | JGI IMG/M metagenome (GOLD analysis project Ga0115005, IMG submission 87163) | Marine eukaryotic phytoplankton communities from Arctic Ocean - Arctic Ocean - Greenland ARC118M Metagenome | ecosystem: Environmental > Aquatic > Marine > Oceanic | place: Arctic Ocean... | reverse complement strand
CCCAGTCTACCCTTCTCCACAGTATTACCCATATTTCGGTCACCGCAATCGGAAACCCCCCTGCGTCATTTGAAAGGTCACAGTTACAAGAAACGAGTTGAAAACAAATGGAAACAACTGATATAGTAGCAGGAATTGAAAAGTCGCAGATAAGAATTGAAAATGACTCAAGGCGAATTGAAAGATTTCAAATCTTTCAAATTGGCCTTGAGTCATTTTCAATTCTTATCAAGGAATAATAATCATCTCCGATGATTATGATTCCGCAAGACTGTTCGTTACTGCTTATGGAAGAATCGCACGTGGCGGAAGCTTGATTTGGGTTCCATTTGAGCTTGATTTAGGGGGTGGGATAATCAAAAATGGAGATTTGAAACTGGTTTGGAATGATTCTTGCTGACTGTTCCGAGATACAAACTGATCAAGATGAATTTATTGCGAGCTCTATCTAATCAAACCAACTACACCATAAATTTAAGCGTGTTTCACTTGTATAGTGCGTATTATTGTGGAGTGGGCGGCGGGGATAAATAAACACTATGTTATCCAGTATCGATACATAAAAATTCAGATGAACAAAAACGTGAAATGACTGCATGAAATTAAACTTTTAGTTCTTCAGGCGTTGATGCTTTTGGGGTACTCCCACAATTGAATAATGCCCAGGCTAGGAGTTATTTGACAGGAGCCTTATCGGCTGGATGCTTTCAGTCAAATAGGTATAGAGGCACCATAACAACCAGTCGCCTAAATATTGCTAATCTTTCTTTTCTTTGTAATTCCTTCTTTTTCGATTTTGGGTCCATCAACTCTAATCATTCCAATGCGGTCAGCGCCAAGCTCAGTGAACCACACATTGTCAGTTGGGTCGAGTTTAATACGATGAAGGATTGTATTTTTCGTAGGTAGTTCGTAGAAACCAATCGGGAGCCCTGTCATCCCAACCGCAATAAAGCCCTCGCTCATGTCGCGGTCCTTATCATGTGTATTCGTAGGATCATGATTGTTGAATTCAAGTTTTATGATGTAATCGGGCAATCCCTCATCATTTTCGCTCTTGTCGACGTACGACTGCGTCCACACTTCACCCTTGCTGGAAACTGCTAGTCCTCCTAGTTTCATGTGGTGGTTCATCTTTGGGACAGGGAACTCGGTAATAACACCCTTCCTAAGTTCGAGGGCATCATTTTTGAAACGTTTTTTGCACCCAGTTGAGCATATACAATTGCCACTGTCTTTCATCTGTTGCGTTGACCTATACTGCTCATTATATTTCACCGCATCCAGTCGGCATACCGAGTGACCTGCCTCGGAGGAGAACCACATGAACCTTGAGCCTTTCCGGGGATCCGGAACAATTGCAATTGGAGTTCGATCTTCGCCATTAGGATGAATAGCAATCTCAGTGACATATGGTTTTTCGACTTGCGTGTTGACTTGGAAGATAGTGCTGCTTCTCAAGCTAGTGCCCCAGATATTCTTGTCCGGCCCGAGTGACACGTAAATCGGGACAGACCCGAGTGTTGGTATCTCAAAGTGCTCTACACTTTCCTTGTGGTAGTTCTCCATTTCTTCTGGCGAACCACTGATTTTGATACGGCCGACAGTGTTCGTTAGCTTTCCAGTGAAGTAAATGTATTTGAACTCTGCATCGAAGCAAAATCCGTGTGGGCGAGTGTTGATTGGAAGAGGGATAGTCCTGCCTGCCCCGTAGACACGTACATCATAAACTTCTACATAGTCTTCTTCTGTGATTTCAATCTTCCCTTCGGGCTGGTTTTTTTTAACAAGTACGCTCATGTTAAGTTTGACAATGAGACCCCAGTTTTCAAGGCCCACCCACAACATGCCTTTTTCATCGTGTGACTTGGTGTTTGCGAAAATGAGAGTGTGCGGCTGAGCGTTCTCGGCCGTTCCTGGATTGACGTTGGAATGCGAAGGTGGCGTACCGAAATGGAAGACTAGTTGCTTCGTCGGGTCTGCCTTGCTCACCCTTGCAACACAATTCTTCGTCATTCCACTCACGTAAACATAACCCTCATCAAATCCATTCCACATATCGAATGCCAGCTCGTGCGTAGTGCCCGGCTTTCCCTCTACACGGATGTCTTTCCAATCCATGGGATAATCGGCTGCAATTGCTTTGTGGTTGACGTTGTCGATCTTAACGAGGGTTGTGACCTTCCTGACCCCCATGATTGCTCTTTCACTATCAGGAATCTCAATAATGGCGTGTTCATTGTCGCTTTCTTCGTGTGGTGTGGAAAAATCACCACGGGCCGCTGCATTGCGAAACTGTTTTTGTGTTGATTTTATCTTGAGAGACGCAGCTGCTGCCGACTTGATGGCAACAGCCACTTTGAGAGATTTGTCGCCATCAATTCCCAATGCATTTGCCACCTTGAGAACACCTTCCTTGTTAAATTTGAGTTGAAACTTTTGCTCTAGCGTACTCTCGAGCTTGGAAATAGTTTCCTGATCAAGGTTAAGACCAGTTGTCTCTTCGAGGGCGGTAAAGAGAGCGTTTGACATTCTGAGATTGTTAGCTGAAAGAAATCACCATGTGTGAGTTGCTATGATATGATGTTTTGTGCGCACTGCAGTGATAAACGCAGTACCTAAAAAAATAGTGCCTGCGCCAGCCACTGCCAAAATCTTGTATGAACTGATCCATGCAAAATCGATGAAGCCGAATAATCAAATCGGACCAGGATCGATGGTGGCAACATCAAAGTTTGGAATCCCCTATCTGACCAAAAAGATTTCACTTTTGCTAAGCACTATTTTCACCAGTATCATTTGCATTTTATTTTGCATAGTCTAAAATGCACAATTTTCCATTTCATAAGCCGACATACACAACATGGATTTCCAAATCATTCCTGACGGGTACCTAATGCTCAGATATCAAGGCCTGATCGCCATTCGATTCCTGGTTCATAAGTCGGTCTATCTACTTACGAATTCCTACGTAGAAAGATACTGCAGGCACTCCACTTTTGATTGTGAAATGTACTCCAGTTGTACTGCGTTTGTGAGGAGGCATGCCCTCTCTCCTCTGGTACGGATCTCCCAACTAAGGAGGGTTGCTTCCAGATCACTGTACAATATCTAAGACTTAACAATTTCCGTTGGAAATTTAAAATAAGGGCTTATGTAATTAAAAATAAAAGAACTCCTTCACATCTCCAGAAGAGTAGCAGCGAGTCTACCTCCACCAGAAACGCAACATAGTACTCTACCACTCTAGTAGAGCAGCGAATACTTCACTTCCAACAGACAACAACTGTAAAATCTGAATGAACTCTGAACTTTGCAGCGGAAGACTAACAGAAGAAATGGTGATTAAAAGTAGTTTTGAACTTACAAAATTCCTATTTCATTATTTACGATTCCTGGAGAGATCTTGCTCCATATACCACGGACCTGCAAGAAATGTTCAAGATAGACATGATCTCTCGTTCAGCATCGGCGTATCGTTCCTGCTTTAGATGATCAATGCCTTGATAAAATACAAACTTCACTGGGTCCTCCTGTCGTCTTTTCAGCAAGTTTGTATGCTTCGTGATAGTAACCAAGCACTTCATCATCTACTAAGTTCCTCCCTTTCAGTTTTGTTGGCGAGAAATTGGTAAAAGCCCAGAATTATAGGAAACCACCAGTCTATCAGATCCAGAGGTTGATTGCCATACTGCACTTCTCTGAATCGACCGAGAAGAGATTGCAGCACAAGACTCTGTACAGCAGGTGCAGAGGATTCTGTGCAGGAGAACTCGTATAACATTGTGATTTCGAGGACATCGAACTTCACACTATCTGAAGAATAGGTTACGATGGTTAATGAAGAAGAGCTTTCCAGAGCTCCATGCATGCTGATCTCCGCTGGGAGAAAGGTGGAATGCATGCTGTGTAGCATGGATCTTGTCAAATGAAGGAGGTGAGAAGGTGTGATGTTGTTTGTTCCTCCTATAGAAGCATCGACAAACACCTCAATCATATTTACCGGGGTTGTCAGTACGCTTTGAGGGAGGGATACCGGTGGAATCATTTATGTTAAAATTTATGTGTTGGTATGGATTGGTCCTTCTCTACCAGTGCTTCAATGATGTTGCGAGCTGTCTCAGATCCTGCACAAAAGAATGGGGGTGATTCACACCATCCCATTTGTAGCACATTGGGTACGACGAGCTCTGTCTCATCGAGGCATGTGATTGATCCGTCCTCCGGAGGGAGGACAAAGCAGAAATTCCATGCGTTCATCACATCTACCACCAGTCGCCAAATCCATCTGCGACATCCAGTTTTGAGAAAGCAAACAGATTGTTTGGATCATGATTGTCTGCCATATGCGCCACAAGGCATCTGAGGCATGATCCTAGTTGTCCCATGGCTGCCGGCAGTGCTGCTGGATCTGTGGTATCATTGACAGACGAAAGGTATACTAGGCCGTTGAGGAGCAGGCTGTAGGATAAATCCAGTATGACTCGAAAGGGTCTGCTGTTGTGTGGGATACAGGCAGCTGGAGAGATTATGAGAGTCTCTGGTAGATTGATTGCCTTTTGTATCCTCATAAAGTACAATGCGGGCGAAGCCTTGGCGAATTTTATCCATGGTTTCTGCTCGTAGTGCTTTCCGTACTGCTGGCGAGCGTGCTGATTTGTGGGGCCCTTATCTAATCGCTGCTTCCATTTTTTTCTCGAGACCACGCTGGGCCGCAGAGAGATGGGAAGATACGACGAACCAGCAGCAAGTGGTGGTAAGGAATCCTCCGAGAAAAGGTCGCACCAGCATCGAGGATGAGATTTTGGAGAAGATGACAAAGGAACCAAAACAACTTGAAGACACTGTTCGTTGAAGAGACCGAAATTTATTGAGTAGAGTCGTTTTGCTTCCAGCGGCAATGTGAGTTCATCATCTCCTCCACGACGAGGAAGGCAAGAAAATCTGGAAGACGATAATTCTTTGATTGTTTTTACTGAACGCGAGTTGCAGGATAGCTTTTTTAAATAGTTTGGCCCTGGGTTGGAATACTATAAGTTTCGTTATTACTACTTCCCCCGACACTAGTAGGCCGAGAAAAAAAGGACTTCTTCCTGTAACTTGCTGAAAAGTAGCTAGAACAACGCGACTCGCATTTTGGCCTTAGCCCTGGGTTTGAATATAAATTTCGTTATTACTACTTCCTCCCCCACTGGCTGAACATGAATCAATCATTTGCATACTGCTGATTATCTTCAACGAAGATGATTCAGCATAGCAGGGATCCTAGCAGGAGGGTTCCTGCTGCTGAGATCGGCCGCGGCGCATAGGAGCAGAGGACGACGAGAGTATCATAATAAGTAGTAGATACTCAACAGCTGGCTGAATATGAATCAAAAATTTGCATTCTGATTCTCTCCAATGAAGACGAAGATGATTCAGGATAGTAGGACTAGTAGTAGAAGGCTTCCTGCTGCTGAGATCGCCGCACACAGGAGAGGATAAGTATAAGCAGATACTCAACAGCTTGCTGTGAATTTTCATACTGATTATCTCCAATGAAGACAAAGATAATTCAGGATAGTAGGGCTAGTAGAAGGAGCCTTCCTGCTGCTGAGATCGCCACACACAGGAGAGGATAAGTATAAGTGTAGATACTCAACAGCTGGCTGTGAATTTGCATACTGATCATCTTCAATCAAGAAGACGAAGACGATTCAGTATAGGAGCGCTAGCAGGCTTCCTGCTGCTGAGATCGCTGAGAGTATAAGTAGATACTCATGAGCTGAGCAGCATTAGTAATCAATTTACATCCTCATGATTATCTCCAATAGAGAGGAAGATGATTCAACATAGTAGGGTTAAGGGCCAGCAGGCTTCCTTGGAGTATTTCGGATCTTCTTTTTAATACAAGGATTCTCGCAGTAGGTCGCAGCAGATCGCACCAGCAAGTCTTAACAGGAGGTCGCAGCAGGTAGCATCACGTCAGCATCACGTCGCAGCAGGTAGCAAGAATTGGAGGAAGCAATAGGAGATTGCAACAGATCATAGCAGGTCGCACCAGGTCGTAGTAACAGGAGATCGCAGCAGGTATCAAGAACAGGAGCTCACAGGTAACAAGAGGAGGTTGCAACAACAGATCACAGCAGGTCGCAGTAATTCACAGCTACAAATCCACAGCAAAACTCAAGCTCAAAGTCCAGGTCAAGCTCAAATAATGATGATCCATCACCCATCATGGTGAACATGCGGGGAGGGGTGGGATACTGGAACCAGGACGGTGAACTGGTCTTGGACGTCCATCCCAATGATGATGACTTTGATGAATCGGATTATTTGGACGAGGAGGAATATGACTCCAATAGTGAAGATTGTGATGTGAACGATTATCCCGAGGACGATTTTGATTTCATGGACGATGATGATCGTGATTTTCATGGTATTGACTGTTTCCAAGTCTACTTTCTGTAGAAGCAACTAGTCGATTAAAATTCGACGGAAGTGCCGGTCATCATATTCATTCATATTGAAGGAAGTTGCTGAGTGAACGTGGTGTAGACCCTACCACAAAAAGTCACAGTCAGTGAGAAATTTTGTAATCACAAAATAGGAGATTGAAGAGGAAGTGTGCTCAGCTCATTCTTTAAAATTCATAATCTAGATGGTTTATGTATTTATGCTACACTACGACGATTTAATAAAGGTACTTATTTGATCATACGTGGTGTACACGTAGTCTAGATTCTTTGCAATGGCATTGTTTTTCCGAAGACTAAGGAGAATATTAGCATATCAGTCGTCATGATGTTGCAGAAAATGATAAACAATGAAGTACGACTACTGGTGGTTATTTCTCTTATGATACCTTCGATTGGGCAGTGGAGGGAATGTTGAGAGGCATCGGGGGTCGCATCTTTCCCTTGTCATTCTTCTTCACTTCTTGCCGCCAGGAGCAGCACCACGCACAGTACCGCCCTTAGTATCACTATTTGCCCTTTCAATCATCCTTGCTAGTGTTGAAGGGTCCAACACTTTGCTGGCTGTTAAATGCGCACGCTCCTGCAATGCTGCAACATCAGTGCCTGCGGGAGGGTCAAAGACCAACTCAGCAGTGTCTCCAGCCCAATTCCCGTAAGCAGACATCCAGCGTAGCACACTGTCAGGACCCGCGAAAATCCATTGATCTTCATAGAACAATGTAGCAGGATTATTTGGGGCTGGTCCTTCTGGTCCATGAAAGTATCCAACAATGATACTATTCAAAACGAGAGTCGCTTCACATGAGCCAACCTCCGCACCTGCGTTATCTTCCCAGTTGCATGCTACATGGGGAGGTTCCGGGCCCTCTGCACATAAAGATATCTCCTTCATGACAACTGCTTCGATAGAGCAACGACTGGCATAATTGCAGAAGTAAGAGTAGCCATCTACAACAGTAGATGTCTTTAAGGATGAGAAATCTACGTAGGTGGGAGTGTTCCAGTAGAACATGTTCATAGCTCCTAGAACAACCGCGGAGAAAGGATCAGGCTCCTCCACACAATTCCAGCTACCGGTGGGGTCTGTAGGGTTTCCATCAGTATTGAAGATACCAGAGCTTGCTTCTTCAAGTTGATCGAGAAGTTCTGCACCGTGACAGCTGACATGATTGGGACTTGGTGGTGTACCATTTGCGCCACTATCCTCTCCTGGCGGGCCCCAGGAATTTGCTAGGTCAGCGTCAAACGTTCCTGCTCCTCCAGGGTTATCAGCAATGTGGTTGTATCCTTTCCACTGTAGAGCATGCATGCCCCAATTCATATAAGTGTTCCCGACTTGGGCAGTTTCATATTTCTGGTAAGGGTGGGACATCTGGTAAGTGTGGCATGTGGTCGTTCCCAAAACCTTGTTGAGAAGCTTGATATCAACCAAATATGGTGGGTCAGGACCAACTGGGTCAGGACCACTTGGGTCAGGATCAACTGGGTCCTCAGGACCAACTGGGTCAGGATCAACTGGGTCACCAGGACCACCTTGGTATAGCACTTTCGAGTATGAAAATGGCAGAGAAGTCAAGAAAAGGAACAAAGTAATGGGATGGTGCTGTACTAGACGAGGAGAGATTAGCATGGTCGAGGATTGTTAAAGGTAGGAATGTGCAGAATGTGAGGAGGAGTGAGTCGTCAAGAAGTACTACAGTAATGAGAGAACTGTTACCTAGTATCGTCGTGAAAGTGATACAATAAATAATGAGACTGCGATTGCAAATTCTGAACGTACTAGTAGGTTGACAGGCAGGTTGGCAGAGTTTTGACAGCAGATGGCGCAGCCGTCACCAGCCAGCATGCCAGTGTCAACATCAAATTCTGCAATCGTAGACTAATAAGGAAAGATCCAAGGGGTGATTACGGCTAGAATTTACCGTTATATTTTACTTAAGGAATTGGAAAGGTATCAATGAAAAAGGATGAACTATGAAGTATCTATGTAGAAGGAATTGAAAAGTCGCCAGATAAGAATTGAAAATGACTCCGGGCGAATTGAAATCCCGCAAGACTATTCTTTAATGCTTATGGAAGAATCGCACGTAGCGGAAGCTTGAAGTTGAAAATATTGTGCCTCTCAAGGCCAATTCTTTGAAGACTTTGTCGCTGACGTCATTCGCGCAGAAACGAATTTCCTAGAATTGTCAGAATCTTTCTGTCTTTTTGGATGTTCTGGTTGCGTGTCATGACAGAACAGTCAACCCGTATTAAACGGTCATTCTCATCGGAATTTGCCTTTTAAATTCCGATCGGAATGTGTAAAATTGGATCCAAAGCAGATCTTTGTTCGGCTTCTGGTTTTACTGTTGTGAAAATAAGAATATCGCCTACGCATGCAATATTACTATTGCCCTGCGCGGATGTGGTGTTCTGTTTCGAAAAGAAAGATAGTTTTCGCACTTCTTCGAAGTGTAATTTTTGATATCATAATCTAAGATAAATCATTTTATCAAACAGGCAATTTTTTCTACAAGATAGAACCCAGTTTATACTTTGTCCAAAACTTCTGTGTCCGCCTAGTTCAGATTAGCTACGTCGCCACGCTCTTTTACAAGTTACGAACTCACTGATCACGAGCCAGTTTCTTTTGGAAGACTCAATACTACCCTTTTATTCTTTCCATCAAAGAAGTCCCTTGAAGTTTTGCTAAACTACGCTACAAGACGTCAAGAAATACATTAAAGGACACTTGTTATTTTATTTCTTGATTTGAATTCTATTTGAGCTTGATTTAGGGGGTGGGATGATCAATAATGGAGATTTGAAACTGATTTGGAATGATTCTTGACTGTTCCGATGATACAAACTGATCAAGATGAACTTATTGCAAGCTCTATCTAATCGAACCAACTACACCATAAATGTAAGCATGTTTCACTTGTATGATGCATATTATTGTGGAATTGCTACTAGTGTATTAGACGCATCGTTATCGTTTTGCAGTGAAAGAGTGAATGATAAATTATAGGCCTTGATCACCGGCAACAGAAAATACTGAAATCGCATCCAATTCCTCGCATCCGCCGTGACAAATTATGTTTGAGCGAATTACAAATCGATTCCATCTGGACAAAGCACCATTAATTCAAAGGGTATCATAACAACATTGCTATAAATCATGGGTATTATTGTCGCCTGAAATGATTGGTAATTGGAGGAGAAGGGAGTAGAAGCAATAGCTCACGTATTAGAGATGTTATTGATTTAGTATTCTTAGTATTAGAATTAGATGTAGTGATGAATTGTGTTGTAATTGCTTTCAATATAGAAAAGCAATTGTGTGAGGACGAGACCACATTGACACTTTAATGTCAGTAGCCTTCCTCCATTTGTCTCTGTTCGCGCTATTCGCGCCAACAGTACATACCAATGACGCAAATTATGAACTCTGCCAAAATGTAAATTTCTATCGAATGCTCATCGTTTCACTCCCTCTTGAGCGAGAATCAGAGCTTGATGAGTCTTGCGAAGGTTACCATCTGCATAGTTCCTTCCTCAAACCTTCAAATAAGGTTGGTCCAAGTCCCTTTGTAAAGATATCGGCCAATTGATCTTTGGTTCCAAT
>Ga0115005_10005452_pt1 | contig 10068 bp, 13 predicted proteins | sample ArcOceMetagenome_FD_87163 | JGI IMG/M metagenome (GOLD analysis project Ga0115005, IMG submission 87163) | Marine eukaryotic phytoplankton communities from Arctic Ocean - Arctic Ocean - Greenland ARC118M Metagenome | ecosystem: Environmental > Aquatic > Marine > Oceanic | place: Arctic Ocean... | reverse complement strand
AGCCGCCCCGGGAGACAAGTTGCGACCGAAGGTAGTCTCCGTCCATTTCGAGGACTGCAAAGCGGGCCACGCGGAACTTGAGCTGTCCCGCGGTTTCCAGCCGCGCAAGTATCTGCTGTGTCTGCGGTGGAATTCGATATCTGTTTACGTCGTACCAGGGCTTGATATGACGTAGGAAACTGCGTTTCTCCGCTTCCGAAAATGTCGACCAGAGGCGGGAGGCAGCGTCGCGGACATCGTCGAAGATACCCTTGGGATCCCGGTCATCCGTCGCTGCCTCCGCAAAGTCGCGTCGGAGCGCCCGGAAAGTCGCGCGCAAGGACAGGCCCTCTCCATGACGCGCGATGAACCGTGGGGTGGGCAGCGCGAGGCGCGTCAGTAATGCGGCTACGTCAGGTGCCTTCCCCTGAGCCGCCGGACGAAGACCGCGACGCGAAATCGCGGTGATCGGCCCCCGGTGGCCCTGCCGCGCAAGCGTGGCAATGACATCGGCTGCCGTGAGGCCGGTCCCGACAAGCAGCACCGGGGCGTCGGCCGGAACCGCCGCAAGAGCCGATGGCGCGAACGGATCCCCGAGATAGTGGAGGCAGCGCGCGGCATCCGGGCTGATCCCCTGCAGCGGCGCGGGTTTCTGGCCACCAAGCGCAAGTACCGTCAGGTTGGCGGCCAGCATCGAACCGGAGGCCAGTTCCACGTGAAGCCGACCTTTTGTGCGTCGCGCACCGACGGCACGGTCCCGTATATGCCTTATCACCGACCCCGATGGGTTGCTCTTTGCGCGCGAGGCCAATGTTTCCGCCATATAGCGGTGCACATCCGACCTGCGGACATAACTGACACCGCTCAGCCACTTTGCCTCGGGGTCGCGGGCGGCCGCACCCGACGAATCGTACCATCTGGCGAAGTGGCCTATGTCATCAGGAAAAAGGACCAAAAGGGCATGTGTCCCGTTCACCCGGTGATCCGGGTCATCACCGCCATATGCCAGTCCGGCACCCAGCGTTTCTCTAGGCTCGACGATGGTGATAGTGAGGGGAGAGGACGCGCTATCCGCGAGGCGGATCGCCACGGCAGCACCGGAGAAGCCACCACCTATAATTGCAATCTGTCGCATCGCATCAATCCCTCCTCCGTAAAAGTTGGCCCAGTACCAGCGAAGTTGTAAAAGTGTCAAGATTTTGATCATACAGGTGGCATAGTTCTCTTGATTCTGTCGATTGTAGCCACGCCGACGTTGAAATGTCGAGCGATGGCGCGCATTGGTACTGTCAGATTAAACTGGCTTGAGGCGGGCGAGGCAGTCGGCTAGCTTTTCCAGATGACAAAAGGCAGCCCATTCCGTTACTTCAAAACCACCCCTGAGATCATCCGCCTGGCGGTGATGTTGTATGTCCGGTTCCCGCTATCCCTTCGCAATGTCGAGGATCTGCTGCATGAATGTGGCATCGATATCAGCCACGAGACGGTACGGTTCTGGTGGAACCGATTTGGGCCGTTGTTCGCCGCGGAGATACGGAGAAAACGGGTTCAGCAACTTTGTGCTCATTCGAATTGGCAATGGTATTTGGACGAGGTTTCGTAAAGATCAACGGTGAAGCGCACTACCTCTGGCGGGCCGTGTATCACGAGGGCGAGGCGTTTGAAAGCTATGTCAGCAAGCACTGGGATCGCAAATCGGCATTGAAATTCCTCAGAAAAACAATGAATCGCTTTGGTTCGCCACATGTCATCATGACCGATCTACTGCGGTCTTACGGCGCTACGATGAAGGTCATCGGCAACGCAGACCGGCAGGAAACTGGGCGCTTGAAAAACAATCGGGCTGAGAATTCACACCCATTGCCTGGCAGTGGTTTGTTTACAAACCACGAGAAGGGGCCGTTTAGGCGACGAGAACGAGCCATGCAGCGCTTTAAAACAGTCGCAACGCTCCAAAAATTTGTCAGTCATCACAGCCAAATATACAACCACTTCAATCACGAAAGACATCTCGAAACCAGGCAGACTTACAAACAAAAACGCAGTGCTGCTCTGACTGAGTGGTTCCAAATCTGCGCCTCGTAAGATTGCGTGATTATGGTATTTTGAGGCGCGTTCGAATTAGTCTGACAGCACCCAACACCGCCATCAGCGCAAGAAGCAGAACCTCATCCAAAGGGTAAGCCACCTTCCCCGCCTGCCCGTGATCCGGCATCTCGTTGAAATAACCAAGAAAAACCGTCGCCTCAACCGCAGCAGCCAAAGCCGCCCCCGAATTCTCCATCGCAACCCTCCATGCCAAGCAATATGGAAAGTCACTGATTCACCACTTCAGACGTTTGTCACCCCCCTACTTCACCCGATTGCCCTGATTGCCCCACGCTTTGGGGTGCTCTCCTGGCTCGCAATACTGTTCGAATGACTACCAAAAGCTTCTAACCAAGCACGGCTTCGAAGTATCAATGAGCGGTAAAGGGAATTGCTATGATAATTCCATGGTGGAGACGTTCTTCAAATCCACTCCTCTCGGTGAATATGAATATTCACCTGCCGGGCAAGGCAAGGCGGAGCTGATTTCGCGCAATCGTTGGGAAACAAGACGCCAAGCCGAAGGGGCTATATTCCAGTATATCAACGGATTCTATAACCCGCGCCGCCGCCATTCATCGCTGGGGGGCAAAAGCCCCTTGGCCTTTGAACGAAAGGCTGCATAAATGAGTTGGGAGATTGGAACGTAACCGTGACAAGACCATTATGAAATCCAAAGCTAATTTTTTCCTCAACCCACACAGTATGGCCATGAACTTGGATGCGCCGGGTGTTGGAGCCTTGCTGGCTGCCCTCAAAACGAATGCGTCGATCTGGGCCAGTCAATCGCAACCGGAGCCGATCACTCTCCAATCGGACGAACGCCAGTGGTTGTTGGTCGAAACCTCGGGCACCAGTGGAAAACCTAAAACTGTTCGCCGCCGTCCCGAAACGTGGACAGTCAGTTTTGAAATCACGCGCGGGACCTATGCAATTTCATCTGCTGATACTTACGCGACCCTTGGTTCCCTCGGGCATTCGCTTTCGCTTTTCGCGACTTTAGAAGCGCTTCATATCGGAGCCGATGTTTGCACGTTGTCGTCGGTCGGTCCGCGTCGGCAGGCCCAAATGTTGGAAGCATATGGCGTGACAGTTCTATATGCCACGCCAACCCAGCTACGGCTTCTTGTAGCGGGGGCTGCGGCTGCTAAAATTTCTGAGCTGCCCAACGTCGGGCATATCTTTTCTGGCGGCGGTAAACTTGATCAGGATCTGTGCGCAGCACTACTGGATCTTTGCCCCGCCGCCCGCATTTTGGAATTCTTCGGAGCGAGCGAAACGAGTTTCATGACGATATCCGATTTAGAAACGCCCGTCGGGTCAGTCGGACGCTCCTACCCCGGCGTAGAATTGCGGATTGGTACGAGGCGCGGGATTATACCTCATAAAATAGGAGAGGTTTGGGTCGCCAGTCCTTATCTTTTTGACGGGTATACCAGCGGCGCATCGTCTGACACAAAATGGGACGCTGAGTACCTCAGTATAGGCGAGATGGGTCATCTGGACGAAGCCGGAAATCTATTTCTCAAAGGGCGAATAAATCGCATGATTACGGTGGCAGATCAAAATGTCTTTCCGGAAGAAATTGAACAAGTGGTCAGCCAAATGGACGGCGTCGAAGACTGTGCGGTTGTCGCAGTGCCGGACCCTCTTCGTGGGAATAGAATTGTCTGTTTCGTGACAACCTCGCTGGATGATTTTCGGTCCGAAGCCTTGCGCATCCAGTGCCGGACGGCGCTAAACCCAAGCGCTATCCCAAAAGAATTCATCGTCTTGGACGAAATGCCACTACTGCCCGCAGGTAAACCGGACCTTCCAAAACTGCGGGCATTGTTGGACAAGCGGCCATGACTAAGACCTACCTCATCTCTGCACGCCGCAGCGCAGTGGCGCCGCGCAACGGTGCACTTGCCCATCTGGAATTGCATGAACTGGCCAAACCGGTTCTGGACGCTGTTTTGCAAGACGCTGGTATTTCGCCACAACGGGTTGGTGAACTCATCGTCGCCAATTCTCTCGGCGCAGGTGGTAATCCGGCAAGGGTCATCGCCCTTGGTGCAGGATGGCCTGAAACCATCGCTGGCCTTTCCATCGACCGTCAATGTGTTGGCGGTCTCGATGCACTTATCTTGGCCGACGCGATGATCCGATCTGGCCAACATGACGTCGTCGTTGCTGGAGGTGTCGAAAGCTATTCGCGCCAACCGATCCGCATGCGGAGGTTTTCTGATGGCCGTGAACCCGAGGCCTACGATCAGGCGCAGTTCACCCCATGGTCTGATCGTGATCCTGATATGGTCGACGCGGCACATCAACTGGCGCAGCAACTTGGCATAGGCAAAGCGGAACAAGACCACTGGGCCGTCAACAGTCACGCAAAGGCGATCACAACGGTCGATATCGTTGAAGTTGCGGGTGTCAAAGAAGATAGTTTCAGGCGTAACCTTACCCAAAAACACTGTGACCGTGCCCGGATTCTCAGCGGAGGCATCACAGTCGCCAACATGGCCGTCGCCGCAGATGGCGCGGCGTTTGTTGTGATGGCATCCGAGAAATTCGTGCGGTCGAGTCAAATTGAAGCCGTCGAATTCATCGCAGGAAAAACCTTGGGCGGTGACCCGCTGTTCCCGGGCTTGGCCCCTGTCGCTGCGATCAAGAAAACGCTTGTAGCCGCTGGCGTGAAAGCAGACCAACTCACTTCTGCCGAGATCATGGAAGCCTTTGCGGTCCAAGCCATCGCCTGCCAAAAGGGTGCAAACATCGCGCTTGGAATCGTCAATCAAAAGGGCGGTGCTTTGGCGCGTGGACATCCAATCGGCGCATCCGGTGCAATCCTCGCCGTGCGATTATTCCACGACTTACAAAAGAATGGAGGAATCGGCCTTGCTACAATAGCTGCTGCCGGGGGTCTTGGTTCAGCGGTAGTTCTGCGAAGTACCTAAAGTTTCGAGAGCCGATCCCCAACACGCACAACCCCGTCCTGAACAATTTTACATAAAATACCGCGTAATCGAAAAGGCCGGTTTTCGGCCATGTTGATCCAGCGCAAACTCTCATCACCGTACCGCTTTTTCCACTTCACGCAGGCCGTATTGAACTTGTCGCTTACCTCAACAATTGAAGTCCCGGCCTGCAGGCGCGTACCCACCTGCATATTTTCGACCCCCAGATTCATATCCACAACGATTGGGTCGCCCGGGTGCAATGTGCCGGCACGATCGCGCCAGCATAAATCTACGACCCGTTGTGAAAAAATCGATACTTGAATCCGCGGATCAGGGCTCCCGTCTGGTAACTTCAACCAAGCGCTATGAGCCCAACGTTCACCGATTATCCCGCGTTCAACAGATAGTTCGAGCGTCTCTGGAAATGATCGTTCCGCGTAATCCGTTCGAAAACAAAGCCGCTCAATAACAGCGCCGTCGAGGGGCGCGGCATTGATATGCGCGAGCGCAGCTTCGCATTCGGCGAACGTCACGTGATCAGTCAATGTCAAACCCTCGGAAGGTTGTGAACACATCCAATGCGTCACGCTCGGTTTTGAATTGATTCACTGGTGCATCCGCATCAGCCACACCCAAGGCGATTCCACAGACCACCATCTCATCATCCGGCAGTCCCAAATGCTTGCCCACTATCGACCCATAATTGGCAATCGCTCCTATCCCAGTGCAGCCCAAACCTTCGGCCTCTGTAGCCAAAAGGAACGTCATGATCGCCATGCCAAGATCCATAAAACAGCCTTTGCCCATGTTGCGGTCGATGGTCACAACAACCCCAACGGGCGCATCAAAAAACGCATAGTTCTTCGCAAATTGCTCACGCCGCCCGGCCACATCACGTCGCGCGATTCCTAGCGCTTTGTACAGTGCAAAGCCCACCTTATTCTGGCGGTCCTTCAACACCGCCGACATCTGTTCAGGGAAATAGGAATACTCGAGGTCAACTGGCGTACTCTCGGAAACCGCCCACGCCAGTCGATCCTTTAGATCCTGCAACGCGGCCCCAGTCAGTACATGAAACTTACCAGGTTGCAGGTTTGCACCACTGGGTGCGTGGCGCGCGGCATTGCAGATTTTCTCAAGCGTGCGGCGCTCAATTGGGGCATCCGTAAATGCCCGAACCGAGTGCCGCCGTGCTAAGAGATCATCAAAGCTAGCTGTCATTTGCGCGTGATAGAACGCTTGCAGGACGTGCTTTGTAAAGTGCACCTGTGACCAAGCCAGCGATCACTGCTTTGATCAAGTCACCCGGCATGAACGGTGCCATCGCTGTCAGCAGTGCCTCAGACAAACCTGCAGGCTTCATCACCATGTAATATGGCACAGCGACGAGATAGAGCGCGCCAATCCCACCGATAATGGATGCGGTGATTGCGATGACCGAAAGATTAGGTCCGCGCCATTTTTCGACGATCAAGCCTGTGACGAAGGCCGCAATCGGGAAACCAAACAAGAACCCTGCCCACGGCGTCGTAAACACGCCTAAGCCGCCACGCCCACCAGCCAAAAGTGGCAAGCCAATCGCGACGAGCACTAAGAACAGCACGACCGCAAGCGAACCGCGCTTGGCGCCAAGAACAGTGCCGCACAACATGATGCCCATGCTTTGCGCGGTGATTGGGATACCGCTCAGCAAAGTGATCTTAGGGATGAGACCCAAAGCAGCAATCAATGCTGCAAAAAGGGCAATCAAAGCCACGTTTTTTTCCATTTTAGTTTTCCTTAAGAAGTGTAAATCCGCCGCGCGCCTTGAGCGCCTCTGCGACATAATCGGCGTCATCAAGCGCCAGAATGGTGAATGGCAGAATGATCCGCCAACTTGTCTTTCTTCGTGAGCGCGCCCGCCATGATTGGGAAAGGAGCGATCCTTTCTCGACAAGCACCGGGGTCAAACGAATTACCAATGCTATCGATAATTCCAAGATCTTTGAGCTGAGACCGAAAATTGTGAGTGGTTTAGCCAAAAAACGCACGACCTTGATCATGTCGGTCAATTTGGTGGTCATCGTCACAAGATTGGCCAAAGCAATAGCTGACAGCAATCGTAGCAATATAACCGCACCTTCGTAAATTTCACCAACAGCGGTGTGATATATAGCAACGATCAGAACAAAGAACCAAAATCCGCGCAGATGCCGCCAGCCAGCGGCCAAAAACGCGCGGCCGGGCAAAGCATAGAGCGTCGCAACGACCGTAGCAATTGCCACCTGCGCAGTAAGGTCTTTGATAAAGAACAGCACCACCGTGCTCAGGCAAAGCCCAGCCAATTTCAACCCTGCCGGCCAACTGTGCGCACGTGTCCTAATCGGAGAGGTCAGAGATATCATCTTGTCCTCCGATTAGGTTCATTTTTTCCTGATAAGACTTTAACAACTGATCGCAAGGCCCAGTTTCCTGGACCGCTCCCTGATCCAGCCAGATCAAGTGATCGTAGCTTTGCAAGTCTGCCGGATCATGGGTGATGTGCAGCAAGCTGCCACTGTAATGCGATAAGTACCGATTCAACTGTGTCTTGGTCGGAATATCGAGACCCGCAAAAGGTTCGTCCAAGATCAAAAGCTTTGGCGCCATCGCGACCACAGACATCAAACAGACAAGGTGTTTTTGCCCCTGCGAAAGCGTGCTGATATTCGCATCGCGCCAATGGGATTTATTGAACTGGTTAAGTGTTTCCTGCGCCATTCCTGCTGCATCTGGATCCGATTGGCCCGTTTGCGTAAGGCCAAATGACAATTCCTCAATCACGGTTGGAAAGATGATCTGATGGTCGGGGTTCTGAAACAGAATTCCCACTTCCGCCAATGCCGCACGGCGATCCTTGGCCAAATTGTGACCATTCACGCGAACGACCCCAGACGTCGGCGTAATCAGCCCTGCCAAGATACGCGCCAGCGTCGATTTCCCTGACCCATTTCGCCCAACAATTCCAACACGCGCGGCATTTGTTTTGAACGTTATATCGTGCAAAATCTGTTGCCCATCCACGTCAAAAGACACCGCCGCAAGGTCGACATCATTCCCGATCTCCTGGGTCGTATCAGAGTGGATAGGGGCTTGAATCATCTGCGTCTCGGTGCTGTGGCGAACTGTGCCACTGAATAGATGCTTCGCGCATGAAGAGCAAGATCATCAAGGTCGCATGCTTTTCTTCACCCATCAGAGAATGCTCGAGGTGGGCCTTGTTGCAAGGACTGTACGTCGGCAGATTTTTTTGGCACCAATGGGGGCAGTGTCAGAGGAAACTGGCTTGTGCAGGGCAGGGTGGTTTCGTAGCGTCCAATCATGACCAAACCCGACCCATTCAAGTACTTCAAGACGTCTCCTGAAATCATCCGCCTGGCTGTAATGATGTATGTGCGGTTCCCACTCACGCTGCGCAACGTCGAGGACCTGCTGCATGAGCGGGGCATCGATATCAGCCACGAAACGGTGCGGTTCTGGTGGAACCGATTTGGGCCGATGTTTGCCGCGGAGATCCGAAGAAAACGGGTTCAGAAGTACGGCATCGTTATAAATCAATGCGTTACAGCCCAGAGAACGTTCGATGCCAGACCCGTTCCCTCCGCCAATTACACTACTTAAGTAAATGATTTAAAAGGAAATGTGGAAATCACTTCCCCCTTTATTTCCCCCTTTTGATTGCGGCTGTCTCCGGATCAAAGCGGATCGCGCCGGCCGATGCCGATGCGACGAACGATCTGTCTTCTTTGGCTCTAAGCGCGCCATTGGCACCGCCTGCCTGAGGTTGGGGTGTTAAATTCTGCGAGGAATTGACCCATTTTCCCGAGCCGCCGTGATCCACCAGACTCAATGATTCCACCAGCTTTTCATGGGATTATCATGCTTCAGAGGGGTCAGCACCAAATGAAAAAATGGGTCAATCCGACACGAAAATCAACGATGTCGTTCACTTAGGCTGCAGGGCATGAAGGTTGAAGACATGTTTTACGAACTCTGTCCCGCCGTAGTTTTCAAATTTTTTCGGGGCCTCAACTGTGTGCCCTCGCATCTGCAGCCGCCCCGACCTTAATCGCTTACCCCGGGGGGGGGTATAGATGGGTGGGTCCGTCAGGGTACTGTCAGAGTAAACTTGCTTGAAGCGGGCAGGGCTAATTTGTAACCATGCCGAATGACAAAACATTCCCCATTCCGCTACTTTAAAACCAGCCCTGAAGTCATTCGTTTGGCGGTAAACCCTTAATCGTCATCAGGCATAAGCTCCGCATCCTCGAGCTGGCGCTCAAGCCGCTTTAGCTCACCTAGAACCCGACGCCCGACCTTTGCCGCATGGCGCTGGGCTGCTAGCTTATCTTTCGTCTGCCGCCCGTGCTTCAGATTAGCCTCTGAGATGCGCTGTAAGCCCTCCTGAGTCCGAGCGCCCGTTGACATACCACCATGCAGCGCACAGCGACCATTGTGCTTGTAAGCGGCTCTCTGGCAGTTGGTGCCCCGACGTGTCTTTGCGAGGCATCTGACACCCTGCCAGTTAGGCCCGAAACGGGTGTGAATCCCGATAGTTACATTGCCTTTTGTTAATCTCATAATACCACCTCTTATGGGGTGTTATGATACCACATTTTTGTTGTGGCCGCTAGAGATAGGGCGCTATGTGTAATTTTTTTTGAAATAATTTTTTGAGGTGACCGTTTGAGCAAAACCCAGTGCGGAGGGCGTTCTTGGACTGTGGCTCAAAAAAGGGGTGTTGGTGTCTATTCTATGATCCCGATGGATTTTTGACCAATAGGCATAGGGTACCTGCGAGATGTAGTGGTTTTGGATGGCTATTAGCGGGATTAGCGGGATTAGCAATGCTGAGCGGCTAAATTGCAAAAAAATGCAAAAGTCATAGCAATGTGATCGAAGCTTACTTAATTAGGCTCAAGACCACTTTTGTTTGGGTTTCTAGTTGCCATAAACAAGCTGAACGCTTGGTCGCAGCATAACTGCATCTGCAATCCGCTGTACGTTTGGAAATTCATGGATGTGAGGATGGCCTCGT
>Ga0115005_10005449_pt1 | contig 10069 bp, 2 predicted proteins | sample ArcOceMetagenome_FD_87163 | JGI IMG/M metagenome (GOLD analysis project Ga0115005, IMG submission 87163) | Marine eukaryotic phytoplankton communities from Arctic Ocean - Arctic Ocean - Greenland ARC118M Metagenome | ecosystem: Environmental > Aquatic > Marine > Oceanic | place: Arctic Ocean... | reverse complement strand
GGTGTCGGTCTCAAGGGTGATGTCGGCAGCTACACCAGCGAGGGTAACGCTGACGACGTTCTGGCCGTGGCCCCGGAGGCTGGTTCCGGAGATGGTGACCCGGGTGTTGAGTTGACCAGTGTTGGGCGAGACGGTGCTGACCTCGCCCAGAGTGCTGTACGTCCACCCATTGGTCCTGGTGACTTCGGCTCCCGTGTTAGCCACCATTCGGATGTCACCGGTAACGGGACCATTGTCATAAGCTGCGGTAGTCACAACGACGGAACTGTCGTCGGAGCTCCCAATGCTTGCTGCGACACCGGCTAGTAAGACACTAGTAATACTGGAACCTCCACCGAGAAGGTTGGCGCCGTTGATTGTCACCACAGTGCCAAGCTGGCCATTGGGCGGGGAGACGTTGTGGATCACAGCCGTCGAAAGGTACTGCCAGGAGCCAAGTTCGTGTGTGATTGCACCAGCGTCAGATCGGATGTAAACGGGGCCAGGCCCTGTGATCGATCCCTCGCTCGGACTGGCAATCACGACGAGCTCAGTCTGGGACTCGCCGCGCACAATCTGGGCATCAACCCCGGCGAGCTGAACATGAATGATCTCAGTTCCGGCGGTGATTCCTAGGAGGTTTGTTCCGGTGATGGTGACGCGAGTACCGTACTGGCCGGTTGCTGGGAAAACAGAAACAATATCGCTTGCCTGATCATAACTCCAACCACCAATTGATGATACTTCAGCACCCGTGTCGGAGACCAAAAGAACATCGCCAGGCCCCAAGTTGACCGGCTCTGCTGCACGAACAACAATCTCAGTGTCGCTCACGGAGATCCGCTCGAACACATCATGCCCAGCGAGCGTAATGTCTACGAAAGAGCTGCCTCCACCGAGAAGGCGTTCTCCGATGATCGTGATCTGTGTGCCAACCTGGCCTTGAGCAGGAGTGACCGAGCTGATCGTGCCCTCGGTCAGATACTCGAACCCTCCACCGAGGGTCACTATTGCACCTGTGTTCATGATGGCCACTACGTCAACAGTGCCACCATCCCCAGCACGGCGTTCAATCTTAACCGTGATGAGATCGTCCGTAGCAGGGGCCACAAGGGTTGCCACAACGCCGCCAATAGTGACAGTCGCAATACCAGCAGCACCTCCAAGCATATCGGTGCCTTGCAGCTCAACGATGGTGCCAAACTGGCCACTGCCAGGCACAAGTGAGACAATCGCGCCCTCGGTGACGTAGCTCCACTTGGCGTCGTGGGTGACAATCGAGCCCGTGTTACTGGTCAACCGAACGGCCTGGAGCCCGGCGGCAGATGCAGGCCCCCGGGCAGCGACAACCTCGACAGAAGTGTCGCTCTCAAAGGTGATCTCGGCCTCGACCCCGTCGAGAAGTACCTCGCTGACCTGCTGGCCGGCCCCACGAAGACGAGTACCGGTGATGGTCGTCCTGGTGCCGATCTGACCGCTGCTTGGCTCGACGTCAGTGATCACACCAGGTGGGGCAAACGTGAAGCCATTTGCAGCAATCACTGTGGCGTTCGAGTTCGAGGTTAGCACAACGTCGCCGATTTGGTCGGTGGCCACATCAGTCGGAGGCGGAACTACAACGACCTGGGTGTCAGTCTGTGACACAATTCGGGCCGGCACAGAGTTGAGGAAAACCCGAACGACATCATCGCCGCCACCCCGAAGCCGCTCACCGGTAATGGTCACCACGGTATCGCCTTGGCCGGTGTTTGGTGATACACTGGTGATCACTCCCTCGTCGAGGTAGGTAAACAGGCCTTCCTGGGTCACGATTGCGCCACTTGTCGCCGTGATGGTTACGGTCTGACTGCCGTCGTTGCCAGTTGATGGACCAGCAGTGACCACGATGGCACTGTCACTCTGGTCTTCGATGGTCGCCGGGATTCCTGCGAGCAACACTTCGGCCACCGTATCACCACCACCGTCCATCCGGGCGCCGAAGATCATGACAACGGTGTGATCCTGTCCAGATGTCGGCTGAACAAGCGTGATCTCACCAGCAACGTTGTACGACCATCCGTTCTCCGCAGTCACAATTGCACCGCTGTCAGACACAAGCACCACATGCCCTGCACCAGAGCTCGAGCTATCGGCGGCCCTCACCACGACGTCAGCGTCTGAGCTTGACGTGATCGGGGCGTCAACACCGGCAAGCGTGACTTGAATGACAGCCTGGCCTCCGCCCAGGAGCCGCTCCCCGGAGATCACCACATGAGTGCCGCCCTGGCCGGTGTTTGGGGTGACTGCCGTCACCGCCCCCTCGAGCAGGTATTCCCAGATGCCTCCAGCGGTGACGACCGCACCCGTGCTTGCAATCAGCACGACATCGCCAGTCTTGGCAGTGGTACTTGCGGCAGCCACAGCCTCGATCCTGGTGTTACTGTGAGAGGTGATGCTGTCCACCACCTCAGATGCAAGAGTGACCACCGTGATCCCGGGGGCTCCAGAGAGCATATCTTGGCCCTCAATCACCACTCGAGTGCCGATCTGGCCCTGAGCTGGGGTGATGGATGAGATCGTTCCCGGAGTGACATACTGCCAACCACCAAGACGCTCCACAATCGCTCCAGAGTTCAGCAGAATCCGCACCGAGCCTGTCGACGTCGTAGGATGGGCAGCCACGACCACCACAATTTCGGTGTCGGATTCGCTCAAAATCCGAGCTTCAACCTCAGCAAGGTGCACGCTAACAACCGCATTACCACCACCGAGTAGTCGGGTGCCCGAGATGGTGACCACAGCGCTGCCTTGTCCACTCGACGGCACGACGCTATCGACATTGCCGATGTCGAGATATTCCCAGCCGTCCTCGAGGACAACAAATGCTCCGGAATCAGTAGTAATGCGGACATCACCCACGCCGACGTCACCGTTCGATGCCACCTGCATGTTGACAATCGAATTTGACTGGTCAATGATAGTGGCGGCGACCCCGCTAAGCGTGACCTCGAGAATCGAGGCCGCACCGGCGAACAGATTCACGCCTTGAAGCGCGACCAAAGTGCCAACCTGACCACGGCTCGGCACCAGCCTGTTGATCGAGCTGCGGCCAGTGTAGGTCCAGGCATCAGCCTCGGTGATCGTAGCGCCGCTGTCAGAGGTGATGACGACAGCACCGGTGCCAGCATCGGCCGCAGCTACCGTTACGACAGCAAACAGGTCGGTGTGCGACGAAATCGGTGCCTCGGTGCCGGCGAGGAGGATCTGGACAATCTGCGTTCCGTGAGCCCGGAGCGATGAGCCGTAGATGTTGACCTGGGTGCCCTCGTTGCCCGAGTTGGGGGTCACCGACAGAATCTGGCCTTCAGCCCGGTAGCTCCAACCGTCAAGAAGGGTGACGCGTCCGCCAGAGTTGGCCAGCAGCACAATGTTTCCGGTTCCGGCCGTTTGCGACCGCGCTGCGACCAGCGAAAGCCGCGTTGCATCGCTATGGGTGACCGTGGCGTCGACGCCGGCAAGCGTCACTGAAACTAGCCCAGTACCACCGCCGAGCAACCCGGTCCCGACAATCTCGACATTGGTGTTTAGCTGGCCGTAGTTTGGTGTCACCTGCGAGATGACACCAGGAGCCAGGTAGGTCCACTGGCCGACAGCGGTGATGGTGGCTCCATTGTCAGCCAACAAGACCACATCACCGGCTGACGTAGCGTCGCTGGCACCAGCGGTAACCTCAACCTGTTCGGAGTTGTCGCCAACCACGAGCTGCTCGACGGCGACTCCAGCGAGCGTCACACCAACAATCACATCTCCTCCACCCCGAAGGTTCGCTCCGTCGATCACCACACGGGTACCGACAACGCCAGCGGCAGGAGTCACCGAGGCGATCTGTGGCACCCCGGTGTATGTCCAGCCATCTACAAGCGATACCTCGGCACCACTGTCGGCCGTCATTACGACGATACCAGCCCCGGGAGTGGCGCTTGCAGCAACAATGACCTCGACCAGGGCGTTGGTTGAGCTCGAGATGGTGTCAACTTGAACCCCAGCAAGGGTGACTGAAACAATGCTGTTGCCACCTCCGAGCATCCCGGTTCCTTCAATCGCAACCTGCGCGTTGTACTGACCCGAGCTTGGGGTCAGCGTGGTTATGGCGCCTTCCGTGAGGTAGGTCCAACCGGCCATAGCGGTGCCGATAGCACCACTGTCCGCGGTGAACACGATATTGCCGTTGCCCGCGACCCCAACGGCAGCGATCACTTCAAGCTGGGTGTTACTGTTGCCATTGACAATGGTCTCAACCTCTTGGCCCGCAAGGGTCACGCTTGTAAATGACGTGCCGCCCTGCAGCATGTTGGTGCCAGTGATCACGACCTCGGTGCCGTATTGCCCCGAGGCTGGGGCGACGTTGGTGACCGTTGCAACGGCCTCTTGGGTCCATGCAGCTGCAGCGGTCACCCGGGCACCCGATTGGGACAGCAGAAGAACGTCAACCGCAACACCGACCTCACCTCCACCGACATCGACCAGCTCGATCTGTTCGTCGCTGGTCGAGGTGATGTCGGTCATCTCGACGGTGCCAAATGTGACCCGATTGATGCCATTGCCACCACCGAAGAGCCTTGCGCCAGAGATTACAACCCGGGTGCCGATTTGGCCGGAAGCAGGCACCAATTGACTGACAGTCCCGACGGCGAGGTACTCGAATGCATCATTGCTTGTGGTGTGAGAAGCTCCAGAATCGGCCACGAACCGGATGGATCCAGCCCCGCTGACCGACCCGTGCGCCGCTACCACCACAATAACAGTGTTGGAGCTATCCACGATGGTTTCGACGGCAACTCCAGCGAGTGTGACCTCGTCGATCGTGCTTCCGCCCATGAGCAGGTTGGTGCCCGAAATCGTGATGAGCGTGCCAAGCTGTCCAGCTGGCGGGACGACCCCGGTCACCGCCGCCTCAGTTAGATGGTTCCAGCCACCGTTGCGCGTCACTGTGGCACCTGTGTTTGCGGTGAGCACCACAGCACCAGTGCCAGGGGCACCGGCTGTCACAATCACGGACACTGAATTGTCGCTCTGGTCGGTGATACTGGCCTGAACGCCACCGAGGGTAACTGTCGCTACATTGTCACCGCTGGCGAGCAGGAAGTCGCCAGTAATCTCGACTGGTGTGCTCACCTGACCAGAGGATGGTGTCACCGCTGAGATGGTTCCTTGGCGCATGTACTTCCAGGTGTTGACGCTGAAAACTCTGGCACCGGTGTTGGCAACGACAACCACGTTGCCGCGCTCACACTGCACGTCCTTGCAAACCTGGTCATTGATGTCAAAGTAGAACCCAGTCGGGCATTCGGCCATACAACGTCCGAGATGCCAGACTGGTAACGACGAAGCGGGGTCGCAGGCAAGACACTCGTCAGCTCCGACACCGGAGCAGCCATCACAGCTGGCATCACAGCTGTGACAGACCCCCTCGGTGCTCAAAACTGGCTCCGAAGTAGCCAAGGAAGCAACGAAGAAGTAGGCGTCGGAATGCTCCTTGAGACTCAGCAGTAGACTCCCGCTGGTGATGGGGTGGGTGACGGCCCATGACAAGTACTCGTAGAAAACCTGATCGGACCAGACCTTGATAGCAATGTCGGCGCTTGCAACCTCCGGATCAGTAGTTGACGGGGTCACGCTCTCGACTGTGATTGTGACGTCGGTCGAGGCACCGGTCGCCGCGTAGTACGCATCTCGCAACATAAGAGCGTCAAACCGCGTCTCGAGCTCCAGCTCGTACTGCTCGATGAAGATGGCTTGCTGGTTCGAGTCGAGCCCTGATGCCAAGGCGCCATCTGCAACGACGGTCGCCGTAGCACTGACCTGACCGGGAGCACGGTACGTGTCTGCCGAACAGATCGTGCTGCACTCGCCCGTAGTCTGGATTCGGCGCGATGCAGGGCAGCTGGTGCAGTTGTAGGCGCTGCTAGTCACTTCCTGGGCCCGCAAACTCGAGCTTAGCTGCACGCAGTCGCCGCAAGTACTGTGGCAGTACTGACACTGGTTGGCCGGCTCACTGGGGGCTGTCACCACCACGATTTCGGTATCCGTATTCACGGCAATCTCAGTAACCTCGACGTCTGAAAGCGTCACTGACACTGCCCGTGATCCTCCCCCGAAAAGCCCAGTGCCGGTAATGGTGACGCGCGTGTTGAGCTGGCCAATCGGGGGGCTCACTTCGCTGATTACAGCAACAGCGACGTAGGTGAAGCCTCCGACGCGCTCAACAATTGCACCGGTGTCTGACACGATGGTAACGTCGCCAGTGCCGGGGCCGCGGTTTTGGGCAATGACGGTGATACTGGTGTCAGAATCCGACACAATCTCAGCCTCGACACCCGCAAGGTGGACGCTCACTGCCTGGGTCCCCTGGTTGTAGAGGCTGGTGCCGGTGATCACCACCTCGGTCTGATTCTGACCACTCGACGGCGTGACAGCAGCGATCTGACCAGGGATGTTGTATAACCACGCTTCGGCTCGAGAGACAATCTGGTTGTTGTCTAACAGGATCGAGACGGTGCCAAGCTGTTCCGACAGCACCTCCTCGAACTCAGCAATGACCACAATTTCGGTCGGGCTGGATGATACCACCTCGGAGACCACGACCTCGGAGAGGCGCAGCTCGGTGATGCTGTTCCCGGCCGCAAAGAGTGCCGTGCCAGTGATCGTCACCCGGGTTCCGCGCTGTCCAGACGTCGGGCTCACGGCTGAGATGCCGCTGTAGGTCCAGCTATCTACCAGCCGGACAGTCACACCGGAGTTACCAGTGACAACCACATCGCCGAGTCCGCCCTCAACCGGGCCCGGGAAAACACGAGCCACAATCAGTTCGTTAGTCGGGTTCTCCGAGACAATAAAGGCATCCCGTCCGGCAAATGAAATGCTCTCGACGCCGTCGCCGCCGCCTAGAAGCCGGGTCCCAGCAAGCGTCACGATCGTTCCGTCCTGACCAGCATCGGGAGTCACACTGGTAATCGATCCTTCGGCGATGTAGGTCCAGAGATCGCTTCCGGTGACCGTGGCTCCGGTGTCGGACACCAGTACCACATCGCCTGTCAAGGCCTGACCAAAGTCGTTGGCAACTACGACCAGCCGGGTGCAAGTGGACTCGTCGGTATCAATGGTGGCCGGATGGGTCACCAGCGTGACCGATTCGACCACGGTGCCGCCGCCGCAGAGACCAAAGCCGAAGATAGTGATCCGAGAGTTGGTCCGACCACTGGACGGGATGACGTCGCTGATCGACCCGGGCCGGATGTACTGCCAGCCTTCCTCCTCAGTGATGGTTGCACCGGTGTCGGCAGTAATCACGATGTCGCCGACCTCGGGTTCGGCGGGGCCTGCAAGCGCCTTGACCTGAATCTGGGTGTCGCTTTGGCTGACAATCTCAGACTCTCTGCCGACTAGCGTCACAGACGTGACCTCGTCACCGTGGGCGATGAGCCGCTGCCCATCAAGAGTGACGATGGTACCGAATTGCCCGGACTCTGGCGAGATGGCATCAATCACACCCTCAGCGCCATAGGTCCACGCACCGGCCAGACGGACAATCGCACCAGTGTTGGCCGTGAGGACGACCGAGCCCGATCTTGCATCACTCCTGGCCGCGACAACCTCGACGGTGGTGTCGGTCTCAAGGGTGATGTCGGCAGCTACACCAGCGAGGGTAACGCTGACGACGTTCTGGCCGTGGCCCCGGAGGCTGGTTCCGGAGATGGTGACCCGGGTGTTGAGTTGACCAGTGTCGGGCAGCACGTTTGTGACTTGACCAAGCTCCTGATAATCCCAACCGCCCAGTTCGGTGACAATGGCGCCGGTGTTCGAGACGATCTGCACAGCCGGCTCGCTCTGACTCGCCGCGAGGTTGTCGACGTCGATGGCATCTACCACGATGGTGTCGGATGACGACGACAAAATCGTGGCCGCCACCCCGCGTAGCCGGACCAGGCTCGCGTTCGAGCCTCCGCCTAGCAATCGCTCGCCCTGGATTGTGACCCTCGTTGCGAGCTGCCCGAATGCCGGAGTGATTGAGCTCACCTCGCCCACCAAGTTGAACGTCCATGCGTCCGTGTGGACCGCGGTGGCGCCCGAGTTTGCCCGGACCACGATATTGCCCGAGCCAATCCCTTCCGGTGCGATGACCACTACCCTTGACGCCGAGTCTCCCTCGACGATTTCGGCCGGGATACCCGCCAGCGTGACGTCGGTGATCTCGTTGCCGTGGAACGAGCCGAGCAGGTTCGTGCCGAGGATGGTGACCCTGGTGCCGACCTGGCCCGATGCTGCCTGGTCCGGGTGCACACACGTATGTGCTGGGTCGTTCTGCGCCGCAGCCGACCTCAGCTGTGGCAGCAATGCCACTGCAGCTATGAACCTGGGCGTGGTCATGGTTGCATGAGAGGAGAAAAGGAGTTGAGTTCGGATGAACATGCGCAGAGCAGCAGGGTTTGGGGGGCGGTTGGGGCCGGGGTTGTGACATTTACGGCCTTCGATCAGTGCGAGCGGTGACGACGGCGGACCGTACCTGAGCATGCTGCTGCTTCGTCTCAAACAATTCAATCCTGCTGGCGCCATCGTGGTTATCACAGCAGCCACAAGTCTGCGAGCATGAGAGGAACATGGGGGTTTGTCGAGCGAGGTGACAAGTTTCAGTTTCAGTTTCAGAACGGCTCGAAACAACAGCCCGATAAAGAGGCAGCGGTCGCGTCATTCGGCGCCTGGTCGAGGGTAGATCCACGCGTGCCTCTTGATATCCTCACTAAATCGGGCGACATGTCGTCCACCCCGACGACAACACGATAAGATAGGGGGGATTCGTTGCCGTGCGCATGATTTTGTGTACCCAAACAACACACGCCCCCGCCCGCCCCTTGGGCTGTTCCCCGTGGTGGGCAGGGGGAGCGTGCATGCATTCGGCATGCTCCTGGATGGCGCACAGCCGTTGCGCCACACACGCCCCATCGGCCTACGGGTCGAGGTGGTTGCCCGGAGGAGAGTACGAACGAGGATGAGGACAGCATGCGTGTTCCGGGCGTTCCTGGGGCGCTGCGGCTATTTGGCTACCCTTGCGGTTGGATGCCCAGAGGAGGCCAGTCCTCCACTCACCGCAATCCCCAGATATAAAGAACGCGGTCAGGGCGGTTATGGGACCACGCCGATGGCGTGGACCCACACCAAGCGAACACGACAGCCACGGCACTTCGCTAGAATCGCCTTTGTGTGGGTGTAGGCGCAGGCCTGGATGTTGGGGAGGAGGGTGGAGGGTGGTTGAAGGCCACCCGTTCGGAGAGCGTGACTGTCGTCAAAGCGACGCTGCCGTACAGCGATAGGGTCCGGGGGCATGGGGATTCTGGACGGTAGCTCTCACCTCTGTGTATCCTGCAACCCACTCAGCTTCCTCCGGTCTTCCTCCTCCGTCCGTCAAAGCAGTGTGGATAAGACAAAGGCAAGACGATTTGCGCTCGGGTGGGCTGTTGAAGCCCGGCCTCTCAGCTGGCCATCAGCATCATCGGCACAGATGTCGCCTCTCCCGGTGGCTAGGCTCGCCGACCCTGAGCGACCAGGCAGAGCCGGCACTTTGAGTTTTGGGACGATCTCACAGACTAAGGGACAGAGCCGCGGGGGTCGTCTGAATCCAGGCTGCCTTTGTGACCTGCCTCCTTGGGCGGCCGGTGATGGCCCGGACAAAGCCCTCCGTCTCGGTGCCGTACCGGGGCACTGTGCACCTCGCGGGAGTGGCTATTGCGTGGCAGGTGACGTTGCCGCGACCCCGAACCGAAGAGGGACTTTGGCGTTTGCCGTAAAATAAATCGACCCTGGTTGCCAGAGAAAATCGATCGTGCTGTGTTACTGAGCGCTTCTTTGTCCGCCTTCAAGCGACAACCCCGTCTGGCGTGTGTACGCAGGGAGGGGTGGCCATCGCATGCTTTGTTGCGAAATTCCGGGCGTGGGCCGCGGCAGTGCACCATCTGACCTGGTGCTGCGGTGAACGGCCTGCCTGCCTGCTGCCCCGGTGACCAGCGTCATGCATGGTACGAGCTGGAGCTAGTGCTTTTTATTTTGGTTCGGTTGT
>Ga0115005_10005447_pt1 | contig 10071 bp, 6 predicted proteins | sample ArcOceMetagenome_FD_87163 | JGI IMG/M metagenome (GOLD analysis project Ga0115005, IMG submission 87163) | Marine eukaryotic phytoplankton communities from Arctic Ocean - Arctic Ocean - Greenland ARC118M Metagenome | ecosystem: Environmental > Aquatic > Marine > Oceanic | place: Arctic Ocean... | reverse complement strand
TCTTCTTACTTCCATCTAGGAGCTGGCTGAGTGCCACTCCTAGCTTGGATAGTATTATACTCGACCTACACAGGTGAATATATTCTTCGGAATTTACTCTTCGTAATTAGCACCCTGCTAGATCGGCGAGTGGGCTTTATCCCATATAATCCTTTTGGACGTTTCTTGACCTTTCTCCCTCGACGGAGTTTTATTAGTTATAAGTTATGTAATCTTTGAGTTATTATTGGATACAAGGCTGGTTTTGTACGTTGAAAATGGATCCATGGTACTTGTGGAAGTATTCGTAAAGTAACATACAGTACAACATACAAGTAACATTTAAAATATTTATTTCGTCCAGTGAAAAGTTCATTTGACGATCCCCCCCATGGCACTCTTTTAATCCTCATATAAGATGTTCGCGTCGACTGTTAACTCAATATCTTCATCATCTTCTTCCCGTACCCTATCTTCAATTTTTGTCCTGTTCCTTAGGTACTCACGTTGTGTCTGCCTTGGGGCGGGAATTTGCGCTACTGAAAAGTCAGACAACGATCTACCATCAAGAGTGTCTTCGTCGTCTCGATCGCTGTCAGAACCGCCAAGGACGTCAAAGTAAGCAACCCCGCCTGGATTGCGCAATGATTCAAATTGGGCTCTCATAATCTTTTTCTCTTCTTCCAAGGTGCCACAATACTGCGTCATTGTGTTCATTGAATTAATAAGCTCGACGATCTTGTTCTCCGTGAAGGCAAGTCTTGCATCCGTCTCTGTTTCTGCTTTTCTGTATGTTTGAACGTCACTCTCCAGTTTTTTATTCTGGGCTGTTAACATTCGTACCTCCTCGCTGTCTTCGTGCTCTCTCTTGAGAACCTGTGAAAGCTCTGCACCGTCCGTGTTCGAACCTTCTAAGGCTGTAACTCTCATTGTCAAAGATTTGACAGTTGCCTTTTCACTTTGAAGCATACTCCTTAACTCTTCTTTCTCTTTCCTTACAGTTTTGCGTTCATCTCCTAATTGCCTATGAAGATCTTGCAGCGCTCGCCCTGAATGGGTGGCCTTTTTTTCCTTCTCTAATTGGAGTTCTGTCTTTGTATTTCCGAGGTCGTTTAAACATTCCTCAGCTTGTTTTTCAATACGATTAATGATGAGATTTTTGGCTTCAACCTCTTTCAAGATGGCTCGATGGCGGTCCTTCTCGGCCTGAATCATTTTCTTCGCTACCTTGAGTTTGCGCTGCACTGGGCCACTCTTCTCTCTATCTAAGGACAGAGAAAGCGTTTTGCATTCCTTTTCCTTTTCTGACAGTTTGTTCTTTAGAATCCTTGAAGCCTCTTCCTTTCCCAAGAGTTTCTCCTCTATCGACACGAGATTTGAGTACATCGAATTACACTTTTTATCCGTCTCGACTAATTTTTCTGAGAATGATCGCGTCTTCTCCTCTTCCTCTTTCAATCGCAGGTCTTTTTCGGATATTTCTTCCTTCAGCATGTTTTTAATGGCCTTGAAGTCTGTATCTTTCCTCCCCAGCTCGGCACTTGAATCTTCATTGGCACTTTGAGCTTTCTGGAGCTTTGACTCCGTGTCGACAAGATTGTCAAACAGCATCGTTTGCTTATGCTCGAGAGAGCTTAGTTCGGCTGTAAGCGAGGCAACTGATTCCTCCTGAAAGAGCAGTTTTTCCTTGAGGTCGTCTCTTTCTTCACAAAGAGAAGATGCAACCTCACTTGATTCTTCCTTTTTTTCCTTAAAGTCTCTTTCCATTTTTTTATATTCGTTCTGTAAGTCAGAGAGCTTAGACTCGAGCGGTTCAAACATTTGTCGTTGAACATTGTGTACTTTTGTCAGAGTACCGAGTTCGTCTGAGAGAGTAGTAATTCGGCCAATATTCTCTTTTGTAACAGACGCGTTGATGGTGCGTTCGTTTTCGAGCAATTCATTGATCTCGGAAAGGGATTCTTGTTTTTCTTGGATTTGCTTGGAGAGCTCGCTCAACTTCGCGTTTCTGTCTTCTACTTCAAGAGTGACTTTGGCAAGATCAGCAGTAAGAGTCGAACATGCTTTGTTGGCATTTTCCAATTCAGCAGTCAATTTCGCAACAGACGTCTGTTCCTTACCCAACAATTCTTCGGAATTGATGTATTTCTGTTCAGAATCCTTCAGCTTTTTCGTGAGACTCTTCAGCTTGTTAAGTGCCTTTCCGAGAGTTTTCTTCACAGACTCAAGGTCGCAATTTAGAGAAGAGGTCAGGCCAGAGAGTTTGAGAACTTCATCACTTTTTTGCCTCGAGGAATCGTTTGCGTCTTTAAGGCCGCTCGACAGTTCCTCTGATTTTGATTTTTCGTCAACGAGTTCATCTCTTAAATCGGCGAGCATCAATGATAAATTCTTCACAAGGTCCTTCTCTACTTCAAGCATCTCATCAGTATCAACGAAGCCCCTGGCCATCTCCTCAAGCTGGTTGGCAACAGCGACATTCTTCTTAGTTTCTTCCTTCAGCCTAGAATCGATGGCATCAAGTTCCCTTGAGAGCCTTGAAGATTTCGCTTTCTCGCGGTCGAGTCTCTCCATGCTTTGAACATATTGACAAGACATAATCTTTAGCTCGTCAGAAAGCTCTCCCTTCTTTTCGTCGTGAAATGAAAGCATATCGTTGACATTTTCTAGAGCATCTTGGAGTCTTCTTATTTCCGAAGAGTGTGCTTTGAGCATTGTTTCCTTCTCATTTTCAATGTCAACCAACTTTGACTCCAAAACATTTGATTCTTGGATTTGATTGCCAAGCTCAGTAGACTGTTCGTCGTATTGTTTTTCCATCTCCTTGAAATCAGCATTCATATTCATAAGGCCTAGTCTTTCTTCTTCCAACAAGATTCTGGTGGCACTGTACTCTGCCTTGACCACTGCAAATTCTTTTCTCAAGGATTCGACTACCTTAGCTCTCTCGCTGCGAATTTCATTCATTTGCTTCTCAGCTTCTGCTCGTAGAGAAGTCATTTTGCTTTCTTGCTGAGACTCTGTTTGAATAAGTTGCAGTTGCAGCTCATCCCCACTCTGTTTGAAAGAGTGGGCTCTTTCTTCATGCTGGTGAATTTTCTTCTGGGCTTCAAGTCGACGTTGCTCAGCTTCTAGGATTTTTTCGTCGATGTGTCTATTCAATTCATTAATATGAGCTTCAAGCGCTGCGCTTCTAGCCTCGGAAACTTTAACTTTATTTTTCTCAGTGAGATATCTGTGAATGATGATATCGTCCATCTCATCCCCGGTTTGGGACGTTGGAGAGGTCGGGGGATACATGTACACAGAAGTGCTGGCAGTCAGTACACTTCCATCGTCACGAGAATCAAATTCTTGAACAGCACCATCAGTCTTTTGGCTTTGGTTCTCACTTTCACTGCAAAAAGAGGAGGCACTCGAACTCTGATTGCTCCTCCTCCTTCCTTGAAGTATATTCTCTGGAGCGATTGGGCGCCCTCTTGATTTCACGGAAGAATCATCTGTTGGAGCAGTAGTACTTATGAATCGACGAACATGCTTAGCAGAAGATGTACCGAGCCTTGGGGATTTATCAGAAGAAGACCTCGGTGACTTAGGCAGAGGATAAGCAGTAGTGTCTCTAGAAACTTTCGAATTCTTAGCTACTTCGGCGGATGGCCTTGTTGCCAAGTCAGACATCTTTTTCAGCAAGGGAATTGCATTGGTGAGTTTAAAGATTTCTTCCATAATGTATAGGATGGCAACAGCAATATTGTTGGCATCTAGTTTGCTTGTGTTGCGGTGTGATCAGGGGTTTTTCTCTTTTTTGGAAAAGTATCTATATATCGTATATTAAATCGCTCATATTGCACAAATGGACGTATTTAGACACGATTAAATCGCCCATTAATGAAATAAAACATGGTTTTAGCCACCGCACCGTGAACGAATCTTGAATCTGAGTTTTTTGCTCAGTTTCAAGAGATGAGATAATATGACGAGTTTAGCTAGAATAAGCCTAGATCTATCAGCGCTCATCCAGCAGGAAGGATGAAGGAATGACAAAAAAGGCTCCACATTCAAACATTCGCCATAGTTTCATCGACTGCTCCCGGTGCACCACTAGCTAGGTCATCGGGATCTGACTGAACACTTGAGTTTTGACACCTCGACTCTTTCTTGTCCATCCCATCCACCCCAAGATAGAACGGATACAAAGGAATCCAATAAAGATTCCAATGCATCTGGGTTTGCTCAGCAGATCCCTATCCACGTGAGTGACCAGCAAACCCACAGCAGCATACGCCGGATCAGCTGACACCAGATAGGCTACGCGGCAGGCTTCGGAGATCCCATCTTAGACACCTTTGAAAGGTGTGAAGGCCTCCGAGAAGTGTCAACTCAAGCCAAGGACAGGATCAGAATCCTCTCTAAACTTTGCAGTTGGCGTTCAAAAGATTCACACCACATATCATCCAAGAAGACAATCAACGACTATGTACTTTTCAAACGTCATTTTTTATTTTAGCCTCTTACTGAACGTAAAAAAGAATTCTATTCATTGATCGAAAAGATAGTGGCATAGATCAATTGAATAACCTTATCTCTCTGACCTCCCATTCCAACCTGCATCCAATGTCAGAAGGATTGTGGGTGCTGCATACAAGCAGCGTTGACTTCTGTAAGTATGTGTTAAAAATCTACCGCTTCAGCACCAGGCTGAAACTAGTGCTAACACCAACACAAACACCAACGCAATAAGTCAACGACCACAAAGAGAACACTAAAACTACCACCGATACAAGCTAACTCAACCTCGCACATTTATCATTAGGTGAAAAGAATTATGAGCACTTTTATGAAGTTGTAGAGCTGCACAATACGTGGTCATCTCTAGCTGGGATCTCCCTCTTTGGTCTAATTGGACTATGGAAAGGAAACCCCACACAAGAGTGGCGTTATTTCCTTGGATATTTCATTCTTTTCCTCATTGGTGTTGGGTCTGCAGGATTACACGGAACCCTGCACTGGGTGTTTCAGTCTAGCGATGGTAAGATTGTCATTTTTTCGCAATGATGTTACTATGATGCAATCATACTGACCAAGTATTCTTCTTTTCTTAAAAAAAAGAACTGCCAATGATTTACTTGGTGACATTGATGAATTTCATGACTGTAGAAGTTGACTCGCCCCATGGCAAACCTAAATACCCTTTGCTGCCTCTTATCCTGAATATTCTTATGGTGGCGAATACTCTCATATATTTCACATTTCAGCATTTGTATTTGGTCTTCATTGCGACAAACACATTTGCTTCGACCTATCACGCTTATTTGATGTACACTACCGTCTTCAAACATAACAAAGGCGGTGTCACTTCTCGAAACCTTTGCAAAGCTTTTCAAGTGAGTTATTTGGGAGGATTTCTCTTTTGGTTGGTGGACATGTTTCATTGTGACTATTCCGTTCTTGGCAAAGGAATGACATTCCACGTATTATGGCACTTTGGAGCTGGCTTTGGGGGCTACCTTGGTTTAGTAACATTGGAGAATTGCAGGGTTGTCGCGTTGAATATGAAGTGCGAGATAGCTTATGTCCTTGGCTTCGTACCATATGTGAAACTTCTTGATGAAAAACGAGATTAGCGTGTCCTTCAAATTCAAAGTATCTTGGCTATATTAGAAGTGTAGAGCATTGTGCTAAATCACGCTTCGGCTGTTTACTTACTTTTATTATTATAAAAACTAAACGATCACTAGCAAGTGGGGCGAGTGGAACTTTACCTAGCGTGTACGTGGCACTATCTTAGGCCGCCTCTAAAAGTATATATATATAAAAGACTAATAATGGTGAAGTAGAGGGATAGCCTTAGCATGTACCAGTATGTTCATATTGTGCATACGGCTTCACATTACAGTTGCATCATTTCATCAAGATTTCATAGAAATAGCTCAATGATATCAACAAGATCGTACTGTAACTAAAACCTTTGACTTTCGAGATCATGTCCAAATCAAATAACCAAGTAATAAAACATGAACATAACTTACGAAGTCTTTTTCTGCCCTAAATAAATCTGAATGAATCTTTCCTCAAATGCATTAAATTCGTCATCAGTCATGACATCCATGTCATCTTCAGAAATATCTTTCAAGGGCTTTGATTCCCCGTCAACTTGCACATAAGAATCAGTAAAGAAGTCATTCGATTTGTCACTATTTGGGTTTCCAAACTCCCTCCAACCTAGATTACACTGGTATAGATTGTCTGCATCATCTTCCATCAACAGGAGATTGAATTCGTACCCTAGATGTTCCATCTCTTGGAAGAATGTCCGTTCCTCTTCTGGTTTCCTCCAGCGTACAGAGAGTATAATTTTAGTTTTCTCATTTGAATCCAATGCTTGTATGCTACAGCTCAAATCCTTGAATATCTTCATTGACACGTTGTAAAGTAGGTCAGAACCCAGGATTAAATCAACATCAACGTTGGTCAGATCTAAAGCCCTCGCATCCTCTTCACTCCCCCAAGTAAGCTGTCTGGCTCGCAAATTATCCTCATCTAGTAAATGCGAAGATAATTGATCGTAATTCGCTTTGATGTTGAACTTCAGAAGATCCATTGCTTTCGGTACATCAGTGAGAACAATATTTACCTTCTTTGCATCTGTTTTCCTCTTTGATAATTTGGACGAAGCCGTGACAGCAAAGGCTAGACCACAAAGCCCAGAGCCGCTACCTAGTTCCACAACCGTTTTGGTGCTGGGCCCAATGTCAATGTGCTCATCGAATTGTGGCGATGAAATGAATCTGGCTAGATGTAATCCTGCAGGCCAAGCCATCGACGATGTTCCGTCAGACCCATCCTCTTTTTCATTCTCGTCATTAGGTGATGGAACTCCAGGGATGGAATTATGAATGGCGAGCGATGCACCTATGGAACTATGCAATTCAACTTTTGTCACTGCATCATGTAGAGACGATTGTCCGGAATCACAACCATTGTCATCATCGTTATCGTTATCGAAATCGTCATCATCTTCACCGCCCTCCACCTGGATTTGGATTTGGAGAACATCCCCTGGCTTGCTACCATCGGGTATCGGAAATTCCATCTCTTTTCCTTCTGATGAGAAAGTCAGCGAGTCGCCTGCTTCGGCACCTTCAGGGACTTGCAATTGGATCGTTTTCAATCTGCTCATCTTTTCAGCAAGAATATCATCCTTTTTCTTACCCTTGCCCGCTTCAAAAGTACACCTCATATCATAAGCATCCTCCCCATCGGCATAATACTCCTTCTCCACCCCATTAATCGCATATTTCAACGTCTGACTATACAACCGAAAGGCAGCCCTATTACTCCTCCTCACGTGCAAACTAACGTAATGAGCCCCCATAACATTCTCCATCTCCATCTGACTCCTCCTCATCAAAGCCGTCGCAATCCCCCTCTTCCTGTGACTCCTCAGCACGGACAAGGAAGTGATATGTCCGTGCGGGGGATCCTTTGTAGTGATAGTGTCCTCATCCATCTTGGCCAAGACGTATCCAACGATTTTCCCGTCGTGGTCTTCAGCTACCCAGAGGAGTTGGGGCCAGGAGAGGAGGTGGTAGAGGTAGTACTTCATTTGGTAGTTTTCGGGAAGGCACCAGAGGTTCGTCATTTGCATAGACATTAGGTCCGACACGGTTGCCATTCGGATGTTTACCATTTTTTTATTAGAGTGTTTAATATTGAGCAATAGCAATACCGGTAGCACTAGGAATAGCGATTGGATACAGCATAAGCACAAGCACAATGATTGACAATTGACAAAGTTGAAAGTGGTTGAAAAAATGTTGGTGTGTTGTTGGATGTTGGATGTCCAATGTTGGATGGTGGGTGCAAGCTGGGTGGTCTTGATTAGAAAAAGTGCGCGTCAACAAACCCTATGGTATAGGTATTTGAAACCCATTTGTTATGTTGAGCGAAAAGAAATGCGAAAAGACAGACGCAACAAGACCTAACTAACGACACAAGCTCGCAAGCGCTGCGACTGAATACTAATGAACAATGAACATTGAACATACCAAAGCACAAAGGCCCGAGCACCACCGGCTGGCTATAACTCAATTTCCATAAATGATGGGAAATTACGTATCCGTATCGGGAAGGGAATAATCCTTTGATCATTGAGATCATCATTGGTCACAGAAACTTGAGAACCCTGAATGAAGCATGTGCCAGAATGACAATTGGAAGTTGGCGCACGAACAAAACCTGGACAAATACTGTCCCTGTTATACATGGCCAGAGTTGGCACTATCCTTGTGGATAGTCAGATTTCAAATTTGGTACAACGCTAATTTGTAGTGTGCCGAAAAAGTATGCTTTAGTTATTTAGTTTTGTGGTATCTATGAGTAGCTGCTGAATCTATTGTGTTGATCCAATCGCCTCGCCCGGGTGGGATGGTGGGATTTTAAAACTGAAGTACCAAACACTGTTTGGTACTTCACTTGATCCTGAAACGAAAATAGGAGGAGAAGCTAGTAGCTCGTCGCTTCTATTTGAATGTTTGAATGCAGTATCCAAAAGCCTTGTGGCTTCCACATCACTTTGTGGTCCCTGCTTATCTGGGATATCACGGATTCCTATTCTCTCATAATCGTCGCCTCTCTTCCCATACCTGCGAATTGTCGTAACAAAAGAATAAAAAATAAGTTGAAGTTTTTTAGTTTTTATTATAATAATTTGACAATACTCATAAACGGGATGATATCTCTCTCAATGTATCATCAATGCAAACATAGTGAAGAACACCATCAGCGGTCTTTCTTCCGTGATCCCCAGAAACACGGACGTCGATCATTGCAGATGATTCGAATTGAAAAGAATTTTCTGATGAAAATAATAAATGTTCATGTGCTGTAGAAATATAATTGATGGACATTGACTGCAGTCTAAGATTTTGCAACAGGGATCCTTTGCCCGATTCGGTTAATGTCTTGCTTGCAAACTGCTCCATGGCCATTGCAATTGCCCCGCCCTGCAGAAATAATAATACATGGATGACAAATTAATGAGTGGTACGATGTTCAATGCAAGCTGAAAATAATTAGCAAGGTTTTGAACGTACGTGACAAGTGCCCATCGGATTCATATGTTCTTTCCTCAACACAAGAATGCTGCCATCTTGTTTTTCTCTTGAGGGGTCCAGGCGGAATAGATCACTCATACTAATAGTATTCGTCGCGTTCGAATCATTTGGCTGGTACATTGATGCCGCACGCGATGCTATCGGCAGGATCGTTGGCCCTAAAATTACTTTTTGCAGAAGAGACCCAGTATTCAAAAACTTAGTATGTTTCCCAATCGCAATTACAGCCCCTGTTTCAGAGCAAACCGCTTCTGCTTCTGTAAACCCAAATGTCTTTCCAATCTTGATGACCTTCACAAATATATCCAATTCATCCCCAGCTTTCGGTAACCGTGTCATGCCATATGGACTAAGATTTGCAGAAAGGCTTGTTGAAACTCCTGGCCTTGCGTTTTTATCTTCATTTACAATAGCCAAAGTAGTTAAATCATCAAAAACGGCGAGGATCGCAGATGTGGGAAACACATCGTCCCTTCCGTCAATAGATTTGACGCATGCATGATTTGGGACAGCATATCGATAACAATATTGTGCGACTCCTTCTTTAGATGTTGATACAAGCGGTTTTGTTTCCGAATCATCCTTCTGAAGAATATGCTTCGGAGACAATCCTAAAGCATTTGAAAAACTCGGCTGTGCTATAAATCGTTTCTGTACCATCAGAAAATCCCTAAGCTTACTAGGGAGCCGTGTCATTGATGCTGCTGTGGTTCCTGTAACTTTTTTGTGAGTTTACCATGTACTGTTGTAGGGTTGCGTTTTGGTTTTTATGGCAAAACAATAGCTTCAGCTAGCTGTCGGAACTATTTTAATATGTACTGGTACCGCCTACTCGTATGCTACAAAAGAACAACAACTGACCTCTGACCTATTACTTTAATTAAGCCCTCACATGAAAGATGTCATAAGGGAATCCTGATATTTGATGACTAATAAAATATCACTGAGCATCTCATTGAGAATCTTCAAGGTTCCG
>Ga0115005_10005446_pt1 | contig 10071 bp, 6 predicted proteins | sample ArcOceMetagenome_FD_87163 | JGI IMG/M metagenome (GOLD analysis project Ga0115005, IMG submission 87163) | Marine eukaryotic phytoplankton communities from Arctic Ocean - Arctic Ocean - Greenland ARC118M Metagenome | ecosystem: Environmental > Aquatic > Marine > Oceanic | place: Arctic Ocean... | reverse complement strand
GCGTAGTAGCACGTAGCACGGTAATGAAATGTAATTTCAGTTACCGAAAAGAGACGAGTGTTCTCAAGTGTCGGGTGTGTGGTACAACACGCACAATTCATGTATGTCGAATGTACCTCTACTACTACACCCAATCAATTACACACAACAAAAACAATACAGCAGAAGTTTAGTAAAACTTTTTGTACCCGTTATATACAAGTTACAACAGTTTGTGTGGTACGGGTGTACTAGTACACGACGTACTAGCATGTACCACAACGTACAACAATAAAATAAATATATAAAAAAAAATGTAATAAAAAATGATACATGTCATGTTTAAACTGTAAATAATTCAGAAATCAAACATTTTTAATCATGTCATGTGTCAATGAGTGCAGTTCTTACTTTTTAAAATACTACTAGAATATACCATGATCGTATAATAATATTAAACTACTACTAGTAGTACATACTACATACATGTGTACATGTATTAATGTAATATGTACATGTGGTCTATCTATAATTTCCACAGATTTTAGTACCCCCTTATTCATCTCTTCTTCGTTCGCTCGCCACTACTTCTGTTCAATTCTTTGTGGGCCTCTCCCACGAAGTTTCCCCCGTCTGAGCATTGTGAAAAAAAGGTACCCCAGTGGCTGAATCGACATGTTCCTCCCATCCCCAAAATTTTAAATCTTTTTCTTCTTGCGTCATTGAGCGTGCGTGCGCTGGATTGACAGTATTTGTCAAATTATTGTCGGGTGCCAAATCGTCGGCCCATCTTGATTCACCTGTCATTTGATTTTGATAATATGTTCTTCCTGTATTGGGATCTGTCATTCTGCTCCATCCTACATATGTTTCGTTTCTTGCATGGCCACCATGGCCACCGCCACCACCACCACCACCCCCACCACTGCGATTGCTTTTCTTTCCCATTTCCACTTCTTTGGATCGACCTGCGACTGCCGCCCCACCCATTTTATGCATTAATCTTTGTTCCGCAATGTGTTCTCTTCGACACAACCAGACCACAAATAAAATCAAAAACCACAACGCAAAAAAACCAAACACAGATCCTAACACGATGCCAATTTTTTCTAAATCTTCTTTGTTTTTTTTCTGTATGGCTGCATCCAATTCGGCCGCGGTGCTGTTGCGAGCCGTGACCACTATACCACCACCTTGGTCACCAACCGCACCGGTATCCGGTACCAAAGCACTGCAGTCTCGACCGACCTTTTCACCAAAACGTACCGGTTCCATTTCTGTTTGTATCCGAAAATTACTGCCGGATTGAAGGCATCGTTCGGCAAAAAAGATTTGGACCGTGACCCGGCATCCTTTGGTAAGTACCGTGGTGGTTGCTGTATTCATTGAATCCAATTGTACTGTCACGTCACTTTTCGACGCTTCGTGAATACCACCGGCATCGATCAACAAATGACCATTGACATACAACCAAAAATCATCGTTGCCACGCCATACGATCGATTCACCACCAGTGTATACAAATTCGGAGTAGCATTGCATTGAAAAATAATTTTTACTGCCAACACCAATGCCGTTGTCGTTCCCTTGACCAGAAGTAGGAAAAAAGGCCAACGAATTGTACTGCCAGTTCGTGTCCACTTTGGACAAAGGAACAGTGGCCGTGACACTGACACTGTTGCCCGAAGAAGTAAACCATTCGTCAAACATGGCTTTCGTCGTGGACAGCACGTCTGCGGCCGTGTCATAAATGGGCAAATCATTGTAATCTAATTTTGTCCCCAGTGCTTGTTTTAAAACTGGATTGCTGGTGTAGGTGTCGCAACCGTTGGTTTGTGCATTGAAATTAGGATTGGTGGACGATGGTTTAAAATCTTGAACTTCGCATTGAAGGAATTGTGCTGGTTTGATGCTGGCGACGTTCGTCGTGAGGGTGGTGAGGCATGCAATGAAGAAAACCCGGGTGGACATTGTTTGTTGGGAGTTGGTCAACATTTTGGGCGAGAGCGAGGACACGAGTCTTCTTCGCCCCCTAACGGTAATGGTAATTGGATCATGTTCCCGGTCATGGTTGGGTTACATGTTGCTTTGAAATGTTGCACTGAAACGGTCCAAGTGTACCAACACAAATTCGCGTGGTGCTACTTTTGTCAGTTGTTGTATAGACTGATGTTCAAACAAGTTCCCTCTACGAAGGTACATGCATTGATACCTGTATTGCCTGCAAGATTTCAAGGATCATCAGAGATCTTATAAGATCAAAAGGATTGTGTCTCTTAAACATGTATGCATGAATGTAAGTCTAAAATAAATGGATCACAGAGTTCATTCTGGTAATCAACACGATTAATGAATTGTAAATTGTAAATTGTAATTTAATGTGTACTTCATCCTCCGAAAGTCCTCCTACTAATCCATCTGGAATGCATGGAATGTTGAAATCCCAATGAACGATGAATCAGATCAAACAAAAGACCTAATAATCATCTTCGGTTGCCTTGGTGTTGGAAGATGCAATGCCACCACCAGTTGGCCGTCGTGTCAATGGGTGTACCGCCGAAATGGACGAGGTGGCTTTCAGATGCTCGACTCTCACACTGCCTCTCCTCAATCTTGACATCAATCGTTCATGGGCTTCGCGTTGTGAATCGAGGATGTGGTGTTGCAATTGCGAGTCGGAACGGTCAAACTCTCGTTCAACTTCCTTTTCTCTCTCTTCGACCGTTGTTGTTGGTATGTGGGTTAAATCTATGCGATCGACTTTGTACTTTTTATAATTGGTGGATTTGTTGCAACAGACCAAATTCCAAATAAAACCCGACAATTGTACAAACAATACCAAGAAAAGAACAATACCAAAACCCGACAAGATAATTACCCCCGGTGCCACGGCACTTGGCCAGATGTCTGTGTACGTCATGTGTTCTATTGTCGGGTTTTATTTGTCATGTAGGAACTATGATGGTTGGCGCCGATGCGATGGTGGATTAAAACGAAACTGATTTTTGGAGTTAAAAAAATGTTGAGTTTCGCCAGGTTCTCCATATTTTTGGACACATATCATGCTCTGTAACATACAAAAACAAATGCTAAACACAAACAAGTATTACCACTGACAATACTGAAGCAATTGGATGCCTTTTATTTATGTGGTGATGTTTAAATGTTACACACGTCTCCTTCTTTCCTTAACGATCGCCGATAATACTATTCTTCTCAAATTACTCTTCCATGTCGATCGATCACAATTTCATCAACCCGGTCATCCAATCAGCATCGTTCGACATGGCGATAACATCCACTCGCCTCTTGACCCTTCTGCTCCATGTGTGCATCACTTCTGCTTTGGTTCGTACTTTAGAAGTTTCTCCACGGGTTGAAGCAAACCACGACACTTTCTTATATTTATGTTCCTTGGACATCAACGAACAAAATGTGGGTGTTCTGGCTTACAGGAACTATCAACGGCATTACAAAGACAAAACATGGTTACGTGGTACTTTGCCGTTTACCAAAAGTTTAGATGGAGAATTAGGAAGTGAGGATGGACGAGAACAACCCACTTTTTGGACCAGTACGAAAGGTTGTACGTATCGTAGTGATTTTAATGCTGGTGACGAAGAAGGTAAGTGATTCGATCATCCACATCCCCACTGTTGCATGATTGATGCCATTGATTCCATCGATTCCAACATTTTGTTTCTGACTACTTTTGTAATGGTTTATATGTTGTCTTCAATTCGAAATACAGGGCCCTACACCGATTATTTTACGGGAGTGCAATTTGAGATTGCCCTTCGTACCGAATACAACGAAGAATTGTTTTTTAAAGTGTTTCGAAGTTTGCCCGAATGGGATGTTGAAACAGATTTGGGCACTACTAAATATTGGGTGTTTGAAGCAACACATGTCAACAATCGTAGTCAAGACCTGTTAGATGTTGCTTGTGACGAGGATGCAGAAATGGTGGATTGCAGGAGAAGTATTGTGTTTCCAACGTGGAACGACACCATTCCTGCTTATTACCCTGGTTAAACACATACTGTCAAGTTTTCATAATATAGAAAAATGTATCGGCAACTAAATCTGTCAAACACAAGACCCAAGTACATCGTGTAGATAGGATATTGTGGGATACGACACCAGACGCGGTACAATCACGTGCAGCCTGAGTTAGTACGTGTTAGGGACAAGTTCAAGAAAGAAAAAAAGAGATATGTGGTAATAACCTGGGCACAGTTGTACACATTTATTTAGGCAAAAAAAAACTTTAAATCTCTCACCACACAACTACAGCTGTACTGTGCAGTCATATACGCACAGCAACACTACAGGTAGAGAAGATGTACACGCACATATATTATATGTTATTGATGTTTTAATAAAAAGAAACTGCGATGATGTCTGTATGCAACATATGTAAAAATTAAAAGAATGTACGATGGTACCCCCTCGCTGTTTGTTGTCTACCTGTGTGTACGGCAAACCAAACCAAACAACCAATATTTTGCTCTTTTTGTTTTTTACTCTCTGACCAATCTTTGAACACCATCTTTTCCAATTTTAATTTTTGCTCTTTGTTTTTTGGATGTGGTGCCAGAATTAGGTACACTGCCACCACTGCTACTACTGCTACTCTTGCCCGCATCGCCCATTCCTCTTAAACTTGACGCTGGGATCGTGCCACTCGTTCCACTTGTATTCATGCCACCTGCGTTTGCAGCATGTTCTGCGGCAATGTGCAATGCATCGACCAACCATGCATTGTCATCTTTATAATTACGCAACATTTCATTAGCACGATTCAACTTTTCTTTTTCATGTTTCAAACCATGGTCTTTTTCACGCAATTGTGCTGGGAAGAATCACCAACAATGAAAGCATGGGGATCAAATAACTGTTAGTAAGGACCGCTCGTTTCGTACAAAATATTGTGTTCTTACCTAATAAATCATCAACACGTGCACGGTCCCGATCTAATTGTTCCAAGGTATAGGCATGGGCATCTTTTTCATCTTCCAAGATTTTATCAACCAAACGCAACAACCGCCATAGTCTCACAATGCCCAGTAAACGTATCGCAACAGAATCGTACACGGCAGAAAAATAAACTTGTGATATGACCACTATCAAATCCAAAGTGTAACCGGGATGTGACAACAATGAAAAACCAAAAGATATGACCGCGACTAACATTTCAATCATAAACACCATGATGGTAACAGCCGATTCGTACTCTAGAAATTTGCCCAATCGTACCATTGTGCTCGTCTTGGAACCCGGTATAATGCCATTGGACAAAAATATTTGAATGAGACTCGCAGAGACATCAATACAAATTAATATCAACATGATGACTTGTATTTCAGGACGTTGCACCGCAGCACCCAATCGCTTTCGGAACGACATTGATTGTCCACCACTGGATGCCTGACGAAGTCGTTGCTCTTCTTGAATGGTAGCTTTTACTTCAGCGACCCTGGCACGTCCCGTGGCTTTTTCTCCTTCTGATAGTTCAAACTGTTCACCGTCGAGTTCATCGTCGGACAAGGACATGTCGTCATCAAATTCTTCGTCCTCTGGTCCAGTGTTTTTGGGTGTCGATTCTTTCGTCTCCTCTGATGTTGTCTTTGTTGTATTTGTTGTGTTTCGTTGACGAATACCCTGGTCGTCTTCCATGGTTTGAAAAATGTACCGGCTTAGGTGAATTAGGCTGTTACGGATGTTCTATCAATGCATACTCATTTTATATGGGGGAAAAAATTCCCTTTCTACAAAGCTTTCATTCTGAGTACTTAGTAAAAGCAACCATGGACAACCTCGTTGCTCGCTAACTGCCAATGCCAACCGACTCCTCAAGAAAGATGGAACCGAGAAATGGTGCACGGCCACACTCGATTCCTGCATTGGACAGTCGTAACACGTCTACTTCAATGCCCGGGGTTGATTATTCAACACCCAAACCAACGGCAACGAAAACGAAAACAACAACGACAACAACTGACATTACCCAAACCCCCAAATACATTCGTTTTCTTGCCAAGCACAACCCACCGACCCCATACGCACAAGACATGTACATTGACAGTACTGCTGTGGTGGCAGCTGCGTTGGCCAACTCTACCACTTCTTTTCCATCCCATCCGCGTCCACATACCACTTCAACTTTAACAACATTAACAACTCTATCCACTTTATCAAACCTCTCAACTCAATCAACCCAATCAACGGTATCACTTTCTACACCCACCCCGTACCACCCGGAACAATCGTCCCATTCTTTTCTTGTTCCACTTGCCAATAAGAACACTGCCAGCAATAACCACCTGCCGACTGCCAGCCCACATCAACACAGTACAGCTCTCCCGTCTTCGACCCCAGAACTGACAACATTGTTGCCCATAGAAAACCAAACAAGATCAATTCATACACCACCAATCGATTGGGGGTTTGCAGCGGGGGGGTCCATGTTGTCTTCTAAATATGAAACCGGGGTACTGTTGCCTTCTCCTCTTCACAGCAGAGGAGGTGGTAGCAAAGGGGAAAGCAGTATTGGTATGAGCAGAGAATCTAGTAGAAGCAGGAAAAGCAAAAGCAGAAGCAAAAGCAGAAGTAGTAACCGAAGTCGAAGAAGCAATCAAAGCAGTCGCAGCAACCAAAGCAGTCGCAGCAACCACAGCAACCGAAGCAGCAAAAGCAACAACCCAAGTGACCGCCCACCTCTGTCAAATACCCTGTCACAAATGGAAAGTGGTGAAATGAGTATTGTGGATATACCTAGAGCCACTTCAGCAGGTGGTGTTATTATTTCCGCTCGATTACAAATGGCCTTGTTAGATGCATATCAACGTCCAGTGTCTTGTCCCGGTGACCCAGCTGGCCGCATCACTTCTGAATATTTTCGTCCATCCACTGGCAACGCATCAATGAATTCATTGAGTTCTTTGTTAAGTGGATCAACCGCAACTCGACCTTCGACTACGGGAAGTGTTGAAGAATGCCATGCCTCAACAAAAATTCAATCCATCATGCGAATGAAAAAAGCGAACATTTATACATGGAATCCAGACGGTGGGTTAGCTGCTGAAAAATATGTTCGAAACATACAAAGAATAGTCCGTGGTTTCATTGTACGAATGCAAATCTATTACAAGAGGCAAGAATATGAATATGCCGCAGCGGTGCGTATTCAATCAGTGTATCGAGGTCAATTGGGAAGGTTTCATGCGATGGATATAAGAATAGAAAAAAAACACAATGCTTTGATACTTCTTCAATGTGCATGGCGGGTATCCATTGCCTGTGGTCGAGTACATGTGCTTCGAAAGTACAAAAGAAGTATGCATTCAACCAAAATACAAGCATGGTGGCGTGGTAAAAAAATACGACACGTTCTTTGTCCCAATCCTTTGCAATTACGAAAAACAAGATTCTCAATGCAAAAAGCCATGGTAAGAAAACATATTGGTCAAGTTGAAACTAAAAAATTGGAGAAAAAAAAAAGAAAATTGATTGAAAAAAGAATGAAAGAAGCAGCAACGCACAATTTAATCGTCACTTCAAAAAGAAGAAGAAACAGAAACAGAAAACCAAACAAAAACAACAACAAACGCTACCCAGGTAGAGATCGCAACAACAGGAACAGGCCCACTTTTGAAAAGGTTGAGTCCATTCCCATGAATCCAGCTGCATTGTTGATGGAAGTTTTGTTGTACCATGCGATTGACAGTTGCCGTAATGAACAAAAAGTCCGTAAAGTGTTCAAGCCCAATGTTCCTTTTGTGTATCGAATGGGTAGCAGGACTATCACTGGTGGTGTTTTACCAAGCAGTCAAGCATCCCCGTTGTTGCCGGCCAATCAAGAATCAGCTTCTTTTCTTCGTGTCGCTATTGTCCATGCCTTGTCTTCTCAAGGAACATCCGATGTGGTTGGTAGTGCCTTGGCAACGCTTCAAGATATTTCTGCAGCAGCCAGAACAGCAAGAACAGCAAGAACAGCAAGAACAAGACGACAACAAGAAAACATTCAAAACAAACCACGTGCGAAAAATGAAGCAAATGAAATGAAAAAGACCAGTAAACGTCACACAAAATCACCACCAAAACAATTGAAGGTGCCAAAAATGGCATATACAAATGTAATCCGAGATTATTACCATGCAAATGTTCTTCAACATCCAAATGATATGGAAGGTTTGAGGCATTTGCTCACGGCACTCATGGTGGGCACCGAAACCAATTGGCACGACGTGTTTGAATGTGGAACATTACACCCAAAAACAGATGGTACCATGGCAGTCGGTCAAGATTTGTACGACAGATTGAAACGCATGTCAATTCGATTGTTGACCGGTGCAAAAAAAGCAGTGGAATTTCGAAAACAAAGTAGAATCAATGCCAGAAAAGCAGCCGCAGAACCCAGTGACGTTCCTCGAGACACTGCATTGGAATCAAAAGTAGACGAATTATTACCACCACCACAAGGAACTCGCAAAAGTTTAGAAGCAAAACAATTGCAACTTGCAGAACTTGTCGTAGATCTTTTGCACGATTGGTTTTTTGCAGCATTGAAATCATTGAATGGAGGCACATCATTTATGACGGATGTGGACACAGGAGCTGTTGTAAATGTTCATCGACGTGGTACTTGGGTTGTCGTTGATGGTCATTTACCCATACACAATCACAGAAATGAAATCATTCAGCTCCCTTTAGAATCATTTGTTTTTTCACAATTGGAACTTGACTTGCTTGTTGGTCAAAACAAAAAGGACACGGAAATCATTCAACAATTGATGTGCCATGTAAAAATTGTGCGTGTTGGCAACGGTGAAGATGGTACTGGGCATTGCAGTGATGGTGGTCATGGTGGTAGTGGTATTGATGGTGACAAACCCAATATTTTGACGGTGACGACTGCGGAAAACACTCAAACATTTCCACGCATGCGTGTCGTTGTTGTACCTGTAGAACGTCGTCGTGTTTTTTTGCGGTACACTCGAAAAAGAAAGGCTGCTGCTATTGTTGTACAACGATTTTACCAAGGTCGACGGTTGTTAAATGCTATGCAACGTCGCGTTGCTTTGTATCAACGCAGTCGTGCCGATCATGCAGCATTGTTGAATTCGATTGTTGCCAAACATGAAAAAGCTCATGCTCATCATGTGCATCTTGTCGACAAAGTGAAAGCCGCTTTCATTGCCAGAAGACAACGTAAACAACTACGTGACTTGCATGCCAAGGCAAAAAAAATCCAACGTGTCATGCGCTTGTACATCGCATGGTTGAGAGACGAAGAACAAAAAGCATGGGAAAAGTATGGTGCACAGGTACGTACCGTGTACGATCGACCAAAACTTGTAAGTGGCAAAGCATTGGAAGTGCGCATTCAACGTGCTGGTAAAAATTGGATGCTACGTGGTATCGATCATTCTGTCGGTGAAATTTATCAAGGTTTGCTGAAAGAACAACAAATTTTAGCTTTGATTAAAAAATACCCGTATGGACGTGATCAAGGATATTCTATCAAACGTCGCAAACGATTGTACGTCAGTGAACACCCTCGTGTCTTGTTGTTGATTTTAAGTACACTTGCTATGACGGATGCTATTGATGGGTTGGGTGAATTAAATGGTTTTGATGGGAAAAGAACGTTGATTTGCAGTTTGTTGTTTGGTAACAAAGCGTCTGGTCCGAGTATTTTGAGTCGTCTTGGACAAAGGCGTTTGTTGAACGATACAAAAGATGCCGTGCCAACCACTAAAAATTAAAGAGCAATCAAAAAAATGAACAAAAACGAGAAAGAGAAAGAGGAACAGAAGCAGACAACATAGAAAATAGATGACGACTGCTTGACGACATGAAAGAATAATTTTTCTGGAAGTACCCGGGTAAGTCATTCGAGAATATCGAAGGTACATTAAGAATGAAACTAAGAATCGTACACATGTTTGTAAACAACGGCTACGTGTATGTAGACTATGTAGTATGTATGTATGTATGTATGTATGTACATACATACATACATGTATGTATTGTATGTATGCATATGCATACATGAACATTGGAATTTTCTTTGCTCCAGACACAGTC
>Ga0115005_10005443_pt1 | contig 10073 bp, 11 predicted proteins | sample ArcOceMetagenome_FD_87163 | JGI IMG/M metagenome (GOLD analysis project Ga0115005, IMG submission 87163) | Marine eukaryotic phytoplankton communities from Arctic Ocean - Arctic Ocean - Greenland ARC118M Metagenome | ecosystem: Environmental > Aquatic > Marine > Oceanic | place: Arctic Ocean... | reverse complement strand
GGTGTTGTGTTTTGTTGGTGTTGTGTGGTGTTCATGTTTCTATCTTCTTCCTCCCCTCGCTCCTTGCTTGTTCCTTTCTCTTCCTCTGATTGATTCCCAAACGAACGCGGCGAGCGGAATGACGCAACAAACTAAACAGACGAAAAAAACAACAAAACAACACTTCAAAACTCCAAGAAAACACACATCAATGAATTGGGAACTTCATCATCTTAAAACAAAGATCTTCATCTAATCTCTCACACCACTTAAAATTTTGATATGAAGCTCCAAATCTGCTTACTCATTGCAACCTTTTCACAGGCATTCGCCTTCACCACCCCATCATTCGGAATTAGGACGCAGGCACAAGTTTCAACTGAACTCCAAGCCAACAAGAATGGTAAGAGAAAGGTGGCGTTGTTTTTGTTCAGCTCTGACTGGCTGACTCCCTGTATGTCTCTCCATCATCATCATCATCATCATCATCATCATCATTAGCATCGTGCTGAACAAAGCTAACCAATCACTTTCACAATCAAATTCCAATTCCAAAAGCATTCGCAGAGGTCGCCATTACCGCAGCAGCCTTTGCAGCAGTCTTATTCAGCAGCGACATCCCACTAGCCCTAGCAGCAGAAGCAGTAGGAGGAGGAGCGAGCAATGTAGCAAACAGCAAAATCGCAACCGGCGGCGCCAGCACCCTGCAATCAGGACGCACCATCGCCATCACACGCGGAGTCAACCTCGACCAATCCGATTTCTCCAACCAGAATTTAAGAGGAGTCGCATTCCAGCAGAGCATTGTCCGAAATGCTAATTTCAAGGGAGCCAATTTGTACGGTGCCAGTTTCTTCGATGCTACCCTTGACGGATCCAATTTTGAAGATTCAGACATGACCCTGGCGAATCTTGAAATGGCACAATTGACAAGATCGAATCTTCATAATGCGGTGGCTCGCGAAATGTATGTGGGGGGTTCTACGATCTTTGATGGGATCAAGGACATTGAGAACTCCGATTGGACGGATACGTACTTGCCCAAGTATCAGAAGAAATTGCTGTGCGAACATCCGACAGCAAAGGGAACCAATCCTATAACGGGAGTTGATACTCGGGAAAGTCTCATGTGTGTGGATTGATTCGATTCAAATACTGCATGAATAAATAATACGAGTGTGTATGAAGCATGGGAAATATAATTCTTTTTTTAATAACCCATCATGGTGTAATGTGAAGCGAAGCGACTGGATTCATTCATGCATTCCCCATGCCAGCGTTTATGCATCGTGTACTGTAGGCACTAATGCTCCTGCAATGTTTCATCGGAGATATTGGAATATATTATAAATCATCATGTTTTTCGTAGTCTACTACTTTCTCGTACCAGAATCCGACGGCAATCAAAATATACGTCGTGATGAGCATGGATCCTTCAAGCCAATTGCTTTTGGAGTTAGAAACGAGAATGGATACAACCACTACCGAAAGGATAAATAGAATAAGTTCAAAGTGTGGAAAGTTGAAAGACATTGGTTGGCCAACCCCCCATCCAATTAGAACCGTAAGTGGAGCAACAAATAGCGAGATCTGTACGCTACTTCCCACTGCTACTCCCATTGCTAGATCCATTTTGTTCTTCATAGCGACAGATACAGCTGTTGCATGTTCTACAGCATTACCAACAATGGGCAAAATGATTAGCCCGACAAAAGTCCTTGACATTCCTGACTGGACGCAAAACCCGTCAATGCTTGCTACCAAATACTCGGATAATTTAGTAATGATGGCAGTTATTCCAATAAGACCACCAATAGCAGCAGAGAAAGACATTTCTGTTTCTTCCTCGCCCTCATCATCAAAAAGATCTGCGTGAGTGTAAAGCTGGAACACAAGTAGCTGCAGGTACATGATAATCAGAAATACTGCAGCAATCCTTGAGATTCCCAACGAATCGTCCTCTTCCAATTCATAGTAAGCTGAACACTGCGTAGGTAGCACCATGGCAATTGCGCTCAGAGCCAAGAGTCCCATGTTAGAAGTTGCAACCATTGACTCGAACTTTTGTTCTTTGTACTTGAGGCCTCCGAAAAAGAAGCAGCATCCCAAAACCAAAAGTAAATTAGAGAAAATGGATCCTATCATCGATGCTTGCACGACTCTGATCTCTCCAGCGAGCAAAGCCTGAATGAAGCAGAATCCCAAAATGATAAAAAGTAAGTTACGAGAAAGTGGATCGTATTACACGTACACGTACACGTACTACAGTGTACACGTACAGTAATGGCAAAACAAAAAAATCTTACCTGAATTGAAACAACTACCTCCACAGCATTCCCGAAAGAAGCATTGATGAGCCCACCGATCGTCTGGTTGGTGTGCGCTGCTACTTCTTCCGTAAAATTTCCCAAAAGTGCTGCCAACGGAACCATGGCAATAAAGTTCCAAATAAAAACGTTCGTACTCGACCACTCGAAATGATGACTCGCCCATGCAAAAGGCAATGCGAGGAGGAGAAGGTTCATAGGGTTTCCAAAGATCATTTCACTCAGGACTTGAAGGAATGGTCTGTGTTTGTGTTTGTGTTGAATCGTTTCTTCTTTAAACGAGACCCTCATGGAACGTACAGAAGTCAACCGTTCCATTTTCTGCTCGCGTCTCCCGGCACGGCGTGCATTTGGTCCTACATCCTGAAAAGGTTGTCTCTTTGGTGATTGGAAAGAAGCGGATGACCCCTGCTCTTGCATTGTTGGATTTCCGAACTCATCGGTAGAACCGTATGAAATGGTTGGAAAGTCATGTGCAGCATCCGGATGTTCGTGTGTCTCGTGGTATACTAACGATTCTTTGGACTGTGAAGACTGCATTGTTACTGCTGCCTGGCTGCTCTATCTCTGTTCTATGACCTCCTGATTGATTGAAAGTTGAAAGATACGCATCAAGTGATCATCAATCAACTTTCGAGGCTACTGTAGCTCTCACACAAAAAGTAGTCATTTTCTTTCCCGGTTTGAAAAAATCCAAAAAATTGATAGCCGCACGCACGGGCGCGCAGGTGGATTCTTTGATGTCTTGGATCCTGGATCGATGAGAACTGTGAAAATCATGTCAAGGCAGGGCACCTCAAATTACGAGTAAGATCGTGATATCACCTAAAGTACGAAGTGAGTGATGCGCCTTTATGATTTGTGTTTTGAATGTATAGGCATAGTATATATGTTTTGTTATCTGATATTATAATAAATTAAAAAGAACTCGGATGGTCCTTTTCAGTAGCGTTTTTTTAAGAATACAAGCTCTTGCAGTTGTGAGCGAAATGAATACAAAGTCAATTGATTACATGTGATAGTGCATGGATGCGGATTGTCTTTTCAAGTTTTCTAGCTTCGAATGGTGATCCCCTTCTTGATTGTCTCAGAGCTAGAGTGAATGAGCAGATTTGGAAAACATCATTAGTAAATTTGCTGCATCATCGGTTGTTGGGTAGGCAGAGATAAAGTTAGCTTGCTCTTGATATTTTTGGCTTTGAGAAGAGCTTGCTAAGGATGGCGTTGGCGATGTTGAGTTCAGTGAATAGTCATGCTCGCAATGGACATATGAAGGAATTGGTGGTGTAGTAATCTTTAGGGACGGTGATGAGCCACTATCGTCGTCGCTGCTTCCAATAGATTTGAAAGCTAGCTGACGAATCTGATCCATTTGTAAAGCGCGGGTGTTAATTCCAATGTCTTCGACAGTCCTCGCTGCTTCTTCTTTTCTAACTCTTCGTCCTTCTGCAGTCTTGGCTGCTTCACATGGTTCCACTCTTTTCAGCATGAGAACACTAGAAATGCTACTTGAGCCTCTTTTGGCCAAATCCTGATTTACCCAAAGTGCAGTGGTGGTTGAACCAGTCGTCGAAAATGACCTGGTGTGAACAAAGCCATAATAGTTCAATTGGCGACGGAATGTCTTGAAATTCTTTGTGTTGAAGTACTTGGGCAGTACTTTCTTCGTAAAGGCATCAGTAGAGTGAAGAACGAGAAGTCCTTTTCGCCACTCGACGATGCCTGAATCCTCTTCTGACTGTAGCATATCATGGAGACGACGAACAAATTTGTTCAAACGTGCAGATCCAGCACGTTTTTGTTTTACTACAGGAGACAATGGAGGGGATTGTTGGAGAGATGGGACTTTATCGTCACCAGAAACAACTGAGGGCTCGTATTGCTGCATTGGTGCTTGCTCGGGTACATAAGTATTTACAACTGTATTTACTACCCTGTGTTGCTGCCAGGCCGAAGCAAAGTTTGTTATATTTTGAATACCATCTAAATGAATTTGGAATGTTAGAAGCTGCTTAATTTCTCAAGAGGATTTGTTCTAGAGAAAGAAAGAAAAGATCTTCTTTCTCACTCATTCACCAATTTGAAATTTCTCACCTGGATGATTGATGAACATGGAAGTCGTGGTCATTTTCGTCGAAGAATTTTCAGTGGAGCTTGCTTTGTTTCACCAGCGTTTATTAAAAAAAGTGAATTGTATCTTATGGTTGTTGTAAATACATGTCAGCAAGGAGTAAGTTATTGTACTGACTGCACATTGATTGCTTTGTGATATCTTCATCGTGATGCATTTTGAAGAAGAAGAGGAAAACTTGATGTCTCCAAAAGTGTTCGTCTTTGAGCAGATGTTCCATTCTGACACTCAACTTTGAAACTTGCAGCTGCTAACGATTTAATTAATAATAATATAGGCTATTCTAAGCTATATACGTAGTGTATTTGATTTAATTATGGATATTCCTGTTGTGGGGGGACAAGATAAAACTGCAAGAACCCCACTAAACATTTTTACTCTCCCGCGAGATCAAGAATGTTTTGGAACAGGGGCAATAAAAAGGGCAATACTCTAAAAATAAGAAAGGAAGAATCCGTTGGTCAAAACGTCAACAAAACGGGATCGCTAAAAACATGTGTTCCATTGTCTTTTCGATAAGCATTCATCACAATTTGCTGTCAAGAAGGATCATTAGCCTTTACTTAGAAACAATGCGGCCCATTGCCCCTCCGCCACGAAGGCCTCGTTCGAGGATACACCGTGACAATGCTGCTGCGAGAGTTTCTGAACCCAGTATCAATTATCGTCAACGCAGTGTCTCAGTCGATCAGTGGCTCCCCTTTGAAGATAATTTGAGATCGTCGTCGTCGGGCGAAAGCGTCGATATCTTCATGAATAAGTTTGATGATGAGGTGGCAATTTCTACTTCCTGTTCTGGTGAAGATAGTGACGAAAGAGGAAACATCGAAGTACAGCTAAATAATACTGTGGAAAACTACGAGGAGTGGGGGTCTACAAGTATTGGACGAGGTTTTTTGGGTGTCGCTCCTATCCCACTTCCTTCCATAGCTAACCAGAATTATCGTCCTGCTGAAGACTTGTCATCTGAGAGCGTTCTTTCAAGTCTTGCTGCACCTTTGTCTGCAAATATCAAGATTGTTCAGAGAAAAGGTTTGTTCAAAAGAAATGAAGACCTATCGACCACTGAAGAAACGAAGAAGTCTCGTCGTGGAAGACGAGGGAAGTCAGTCGGTAGTAGGAGGCAGACCAGGGACGCATCTCGTGTTCGAAGCTCATCTCTCATGACCAACACTTTTGCAACGAAGAGAAAATCTAAAACAGACAAGCCACCAAAACGTAGTAGGTCAAGGTCGATTGTACGAGTTGAACCAAGATCGCAACCATCTCGTCCGATTCAAGATATTCCCGAGGTAATTGAGAATGGGAGTGCTGTAGAAGAGAGAAGAGGGAGGAACCAACAAGAGGTTCCGGTTCAAATCGATACTAGAGTTATTGACGTTCCTTTCGATGAAGTGCTTGCTGTTGATCTTATAACTCCAGTGGCAGAAAGTGGTGCTGGTCACTCGAACATCTGCCTTCCATCACCAATTCATATCAGAAATCTTCTTGCAACTTCAGTATATAATAACGAAGCGACAGGTATCTGGATCACAACTATAAATATGAGCCAGAAAGAGGCAGTGAATAAATCAAACGCAGCTAAATATTTGAAAGCATTCTCTTTTCAGACAGAGCGCGAAGCTCGTGAATCTGGTAAGTTCTAAATGAACACTGCAAAAGGTAGCGATATTTCTTATCCCTTACTAACACTAAGAGTCAATCTTTTTAGCTTACGCAAATGCTCCAGCAAAAATGATCCCCTTCGATGAAAACCATTTCTGTTTCAGTTGCAGCGCTCAGTTTTCTGTATTCAAGCGTGCAGCGCATTGCCGCAACTGCGGAGTTTGTGTGTGCACTAATTGTACTGCATCATGGAACAAGGTCTGTATTCCTGAAACCTACAACATAAAAGGAGAGACTACGATTAAAGTATGCAAGTCTTGTGACAGCCTGTCTAAGATATTCCGACGCTCCCTGCTTGAATCGAATTACGAAGATGCAATAACTGTTTACAACACTGGCAATATCAATCTGAGGTGCCCATTCATGGCAAACAAAAGTTGCGAGGCAATGCTACCTATTCATTGTGCTGCTGAAGGTGGTAGCCTAGAAATTCTTCAGTGGTTGGTCGAAGTGCACTTTTGTCCCCTGAAAAGAATTCGAACCTCGAACAGAAATAAATCTCAGCATACAGATGAATTGATAACGACATCAAAAGGCAGAAGCGTTCTCGAAATCGCAATGGCTAACCAAAACGTGGACATTCTTCGTTATCTTGTGAATGATAAAGACGTTGATGTTGCCGGTATCAGGGATTTGGGCATTGCACTCAAAGCTCTTGAGGCCGTTCTAAGGACACCCTATACCGTAAATACTGACACTGAAAGTCAGATGACTCCCGTTCAAAGAGCCCTTGCTGAACCACCAGGGACACCACAAAGAACGACTCGCATCACTAATGGGTTGCCAAGTTTTGCAATAAGTGGAATCGATGATGATGACAGCTCCGATGGATCTGCTAAATTTGAAGCCAACAACACTGCTGTGGATAGTGACGATGAGCAATCTCTCGCAACGACGGTTCATGATGCCGTAAGTTTCGCTTCAAATTGTGATTGCATCATTGAAAGATTCATAAATTCCTGACAATATTTTTAACCCTTTTCGTTTTACAGTGCATCATTTGTTACGAGAATTCTATAGATTGTGTGATCACTCCGTGTGGACATCAGATCTGTTGCTTACAATGCAGCAAGAATATGGCAACTTGTCCAGTATGCAATGTCAGTTGCAAATTCATTCGTATTTTCAGGCCTTAAAAAGAAATTGACGAGAAAAAGATCAGATATGAGATAGCTCGTAACAATGAATCTATATTGTATGCCGCGTGTGTGTATATAATAAAATAAGGCTTGGTCTGTAATGTAAATCTATCGTGATGTGCGGCTGATGTGTGCGGTCTTAAAAACGTTGTTGGTGTTTGTAGATTTTTTCTTCTCCAGCATTGAATGTCGGAACATTGTGAGGCGGCGTGATGGCGAAATAGTTCTTTGAAACGTGTTCAGTACCGATATTTATTCCATTGAACCCGGAAGGTTACAGTCAGTACTGTAGCATGACAAAAAATGAAAAGGATTCCATTCGGACTTATTTGTTCGTGATTTCGATTGATTGATTCTGTCTCCCTTTCTTTCCCCTTCTCATTGTTCCCTATCCCACATCACAAACTGAAAACTCAAAGCACAACCAAATAAAAAATAAAAGCCAAGGAACAGAAACAAGCAACAAGCAACCAAGCAATCAATCAGTGCAATCTTACAAGTAATTGCGTACCAGGTAGTTGCGTTCAAGATCTAAGTTCGTTGTGAAACATCACGTCTACAAAAACTGAAAATGGATGTTGATGAAGCTTTCGTAACGTTGAAATGTTACAGGTGAGATTTCAGATTGCAGGAGGGTTGCATTGTAATAGTAGAAATTTCAGACTGAAGGTTGACCTCGAAGTAGAAATTATCTTGCATTTGTCTGTTTTCAAGTTAAATGTTATCAATAGCAAGTCAATAGGAATATTAATCTCAAATCGGTATCACTCAAAAACAGCGTTCTTGCATCTCTACCGGGTTCTGTACCTACGAAGGCAGCTGTAAATAAAAGTGGATCAAGCACTAACGAAGTCCTCCAAAAACTCTCATTGCAAGTGAAAAAGATGGAGCAAACTACCTATGATTACCCTCTTGGTCTTCCAGAGCAGAGCGCCGTACAGCAAGAAGAGGTGTCGAGGGCTCGTAATGCAGTCGCCAGTCAAAGAATCTATAGTTCTGTATTCAAGTGGGTGCCGGAAGAATACTACTCTTTCCCGCTGTCGAAGCGTGCAGAGATTTTGGGTGCACATTCCACATTTCAACTATGTAAAAGTATGCTTATGGAGAACAAATCTTTTGATGCTTCGATAGGTAATGAGTCAAGATTTTACCTTGTCATGTTGCAGTACGAAACATCTATCAACAATAAAAAGCTACAGTCCGAAGTTCGTGCTCTTCGTCCTGTGGCAAATCGATTGGATTCTTCCAAATATGACTTTCGAGTAGCTTCAGCGGAGGATAATGACAGACTCACTGGTTACTCTCATAATGCTGTGACTCCGTTTGGAATGCTGGCAAATGTCCCTATCATTCTTGCAAAAGAGATCGTGGATAATAGCGACATGACCCAGTTCATTTGGATGGGTGGAGGGCATATTCATTGCAAAGTTGGGATGGCAGTTTCAGACTTTATTCGAGTCAAGAAGCCGCTCGTCTTGGATGTAACAGATACACGACCTTAGAGTAATCGTTAAAAGTCCTTACCTATCTTTACAAAATACATAGGTGTGATTTAAAGGCTGTAAATGACTTCATTAGCTCATTTACACAAGAATAGAAGGTTTATGTGGAGCTTTTGTTTACAGTAGCTGTCGACGCTGAGGAGAATAAGATGAAGGCAGCGGTGAAAAGGATCTTCGATGATGATGCTTTGCATGTAATTCTGCTCTTCTCCAACCTCCAACCTCCAATCATCATGTAATCCTGTATCTAGTTTACACAAGTTAGAATTCTACCTGGTATATACTTCCTAACAAACTAACTAATTACACACAACAATCAATAACAATCAATAACAACAATCAACAATCAATAACAATACAATGAAGTTCTCCACCATTATCGCAGCAATGGCCCTCGGATCCATCGAGGCCTTCTCCCCCTCGGCATCAACCACCAGACCAACGAGTCTCTCCGCCTTCTTCAGCGGTGACTCCTACACATCCCCGCGCATGGACGAACCAGACCCCGAAATCGACCCCCGCCGCAAAAACCCCGACGAACAGCCGGACCGAGCCCCCGTCCGCATGCCCGTCATCGACATGGGAGACGGAAAACAAATGGACGTCATCTCCCGCCTCCTCCAGGACCGAATCCTCCTCCTCGGCCAGGGCGTCGATGACGAAGTCGCCAACGTCCTCGTGGCCCAGCTCCTCTACCTCGCCAACGAGGATCCTGAAAAAGATATTACTCTCTATATCAACTCTCCCGGTGGGTCCGTGAGTGCCGGTATGGCCATTTACGATACTATGCAGTATGTGCCCTGTGATGTGTCCACTGTTTGCTTTGGGATGGCGGCGTCCATGGGGGCCTTTCTTCTGGGTGCGGGGGCGCCGGGGAAGAGGCGCTCGCTTCCTAATGCGAGGATCATGATTCATCAGCCGTTGGGTGGGGCGCAGGGACAGGCGGCGGATATTGAGATCCAGGCCAAGGAAATTCTTTTCATTAGGGAGGTTTTGAATACTTATATTGCCGAGTATACGGATCAGCCCAAGGATAAGATTGAGGAGGATTGCGATAGGGACTTTTTCATGACTGCGGAGGAGGCCAAGGATTATGGGATTATTGATGAGGTTGTTGAGACCAAGACGAGTCATATTACCAAGCCTCCCATGCCTTCTCTTCCTGAATAAATGAAATACAATAGTATGATATGATATGATATGACACTTTTGTATCTTGTTATCTTGATTTTGTCAAGAAAAAAATAAGATAGTCTAAGGAAATAAATGTTCAAGGGGATGCTATACTACACTACAATTCTAAAACGAGTATATTCTATTCTATTCTATT
>Ga0115005_10005441_pt1 | contig 10074 bp, 5 predicted proteins | sample ArcOceMetagenome_FD_87163 | JGI IMG/M metagenome (GOLD analysis project Ga0115005, IMG submission 87163) | Marine eukaryotic phytoplankton communities from Arctic Ocean - Arctic Ocean - Greenland ARC118M Metagenome | ecosystem: Environmental > Aquatic > Marine > Oceanic | place: Arctic Ocean... | reverse complement strand
CACTCGCAGGTTCTAATTTAGAGAGCAAGCTACGCAGCCTAAGGTAGGAGACACGAAAATTATGCCCCCACTATGATTTCCAGCAGAATATTTTGAGAAAGAAATTAAAAAAACAACTCCATTCCAAGCGAGAAACTTACCTGGCTTAAACAGTGGGCTTCGTCCACGCAGAGAAGTGATACCTTCGGAAGTTGACGTTCATAAGTATTTGTTTCTGTATTGCGCTTTGGGCGAAGCAAGCGACGAAATGCAGCACTTGCCAGTCTTTCTGGTGACATAAACAAAATCTTGAGCCTATCTCGAAGAAGATCGTCGATAATTGTGGCCATCTTCTTCGCCGATAAGTTGCCTGAGAGTGTCGCAGCAGGTATAGATGGTGGCAGGTGTCGAAGTTGATCCTGTTGAAATCAATGATTACATAAGATATCTATCATGGGCATGTCGCGAAATAATTGAGATGTCCTTTGTTCACACTCACCTCCATCAAGGAAACCAGAGGGGAAATGACGATACAAACACCATCCATCAGCACAGCAGGCAGCGCATAACACAAAGATTTCCCTTGTCCTGTAGGAGCTACGAGTAAAGATTTCTTCTGCGATAGACATCGTCGTATAGCCCACTCTTGTCCTTCCCGAAAATCTGCATGCCCGAATATATCTTTCAAAGATTTATGCAGTGCTGACTTATGTTTGATTTCAGGGAGTTCGTTATCTTCTGTCATTGGTTCGCTTGCTGTAGAACTCGCTTGCGCCTCGTCTTCGCAAAATTCGAGTTCATCCTCAGATGAGTCAGATTCATTTTCACTATCACCAACCTTACTGTCCGCATCATTCATTATTGCTAGTTCCTCCTCGTCCGATGAGGTTGATCCATCGCCCTCATTCTCAATAGTCGAGTCAATTCTATCGGCATCGTTATCAGTATCTTTAATTCCATGTGCGTTTGAAACTATATCTCTAACCCAAACAGAAAGACGCACCAAAACTGACTTCTTCTTTCCCGTGTGAAGCAAACCTCTATTCTTGGCCTCGACGCGTAGTTCTGGTAGTGTCAAGGTCTTCAGTCTATCAACATGTGCTGCTACCTGCCGAGCTATGAACCCACTATTGGAAGATGATTGTAGCATCTCCTTCTGTGCTGCCTGTGAAGATAACGATAGTGAGAAATTCAAAATGAAAATTTCTCACGAGTGCAAATACAGTATGTACTTATTGAATCATATGAGTGCAAACGTACCTCAACAGTATCATCTTCCCAGTGGAAGAAATCACACTGTTCCCCTCGCGGCAAAGAGCAAGCATAAAATTTCCGCCCTTTATTCCCCGTAGTATTCTTCTTCACTGTCAAGAGCTTGCACGGTCTCTGATGTCTCGGACAAAGTGGATGCTTGGACGCAACAACCTCCTTCTTTGACGTTCCTTTTTTCTTCGAACCAGCATGAAACGTACCATCTAAAAAATCATCTAGAGGATCAATTGCAGCATGAATGGAAGTCATTCTTTTCCCCTTGGACTTGAAAGTTTTAGGTTTCTGCTGGCCGTCAATGTCATCAGCTTCCTCCACTCCGAGTTGGTTGGTGCGCATCTTCCATTCCGCCCTCCGTAGTTTCATGCGATTGTGCTGTTTGAGACTTCTGGCTCCTTTGCATGCACCAGCATTGTTTTTCAAATTGAGGCGGACAAAGTTGTCATTGTTGATATTTTTCTTTTTTGGTTTTGGAACTGGCATGTAGGTTGCTGCTGTGGCATTTGGTTTTGGAAATGTCATTTTGGTTGCTGTTGTGGTATAGGGCAAGGTCAAGGTTCCTGGAGGAGGTATTGATATCGATTGTGGTTCGGGGCACTTTGATTTCTCCGCGAAAGTTGGTGGTAAGGGAACGATGGCTGCTTCATGTGGTGTAAAATTAGTGCTTGCGCTTGCACCCAAATCATTTCCACTTGTATTCATAGCCTTTGGTAAACTTGCCACAGGCCCGCTTTTTGCTTGAATAACTGGGGTAACAGATATAGGAGGCAAGACAACAAGGTCAGAGGTCAATGACGATGAAGTTGTGCCATTGTGGCTCTGAATAACAACCCCCTTGGAGGCAATTGGTTGAGTTTGTATTAATGATGGAACACGTCTTTGAAATTTCAACGATTTCTTTCTAGCTTTTGGCAAATTCAGCACTATTCGTGATGACAGCACTGCGTCCCCGTCCTCCCCACTGATGGCATTGACAATTGTAGAATCAGCAGCCTTGGACTTGTCTCCTACTACCGGTATAGTACGAGTATACGATTTACTATTCATACCTTCACCATTCAATCCGCTCTCAGACTTTCTTTTTGATATTTTCTGTGGTTTTGATTTCTGTACAGCTGGTCTTTTTTTAAGGGAAGCAGACTTTGGTCGCACTGGACCGAGAAGATCATCCAAGGTGCGTGTATGCATACCGGTATGATGGTGAATACTGGCTGAAGAAACTGCATTATTTTGTTCGATTTTTTTATCGTTCACATTGACTTTGGACCAAATGCTCTTGTATTGCTCGGATTTAGACGCTTGGTTATTGACCTTCCGAGGCTTCAAACTTTGGGAGTTGGATTTGGACTGATGAACTTTCTTTGATTTGTTTCCCGTCGTCATTGTCATACCAATGCTCGTATTCTTCCTTTTCTTGGGTTTCTCATCGAGAATGGCCTCTAGACTAGTTGTAGTTTTGGTCGGCGGGGCCCCTTTCTTCAAGGCATTTTTCTGTGCGTCCAGGTATCCTCGAAGCTTGCGCGTTTTGGGATCCTGTGCCGCCGTGGTGCTTCCGGGGATGGTGGTACGTGTACGCCGGAAAGCCATTGTCGTGGTGTTTTGTGTATCTCAATCTGTTCTTGTGTTTTGTTTGTTTCGTGTTCGTTTTCGTTTTCGTTTTGGCGCCCAAGCTCTTTCTTTTTTCATGCCGGTCCTCCCCCTCGCGCAATGCGCGTCCGTACGTCATGCGAGGCATACCGAAGCGAACCCGGTTATGTTACAGGAGGGGTATTTGAGTATGTACATCAACTCAGAAACAGCTTTTCCGTATGCATTCCCACGTAAACTACTTATAGACCCTTGATAGACCTATAATTATAAATTTTGAAATTATTAGTTTCTCCTTGGTTTCTCTAGGGTTTTTATGTTCGGTCTCGAAACGAAACAGAATGGGTCTGGGGTCTACTTGCTCGAGACGTATGCGAGTTAAGTTCAAAGTATGTAGTACATACAGCAAACAAGACAAAAGACTGACAACCCTCAATCAAACTCATTCTCTATTACTATCCGGCTTTCCTATCACAAAAATGGATCCTTCCCTCCTCAACCATTCTCTCGGCTCAGCACCTGCTCAGAGTCAGAATGGTGCTGAGGATCTACGCAAACTTTCCGTTAATGAACTGCTGTTCGCAGTGTTAAACGAGGAACAGAAAATCGCTTTTCTTCTGGAAAAAATTACAAAAAATTGTAACAATAGCAATGCAAACGCACCTACTGAAACTCTACACGTACCGTTCATGGATCAATCCCAAGGACATCGCTCTAGCAATATCAATACGGCACAGCAAGATGCTTTTGTCGAACAACCGAGCGCTGGAAACATCAATCTCGATCAATTCAGCCAGTTGCTGCTCGAGCACCAGATGGTTGTGGCGGCAGAGAAGTCATTAGAGAGAAATATGGCAGCGGCAGCTGGCAAGGACAAGGACAAGAATCCCGGTCCTCCTCCCACACCAAATACAGCACAGAAGAACTCCACGACCTCACTAACTAACCAGACGCCATGCTGGCCCGGTGATAATCATCTCATCTCCAGCACTGGTACTGGTACTGGTACTACTAGTAGCAGAACTAGTAGAGCAGGATCGGAAGTTCTTGAAGTTCCCCGAGTGCCAGTAGCTCAAGGCGGCAGTAATCTTGTTTCCACCGCAAGAAGAATGGCGGAAGGTCCCCGTTTGCGACAAGGTCCTAATCTGGTTTCCAACTCAAGAAACATGAAAGTTCCCCAAGTGCCGCAACGAGGAGGAGGAGGAGGAGGCATCATCAAGAACAACAACAATGGAATGATGATGATCACGCCGGCTCAATTGCAAAATCTGATGATGAACCAAAAGAATTCTCTACAAACCGCAGGTACCAGGAGTACACGTACCAATGATAATGCTGCAGCAGCACCAATGGCATATCAACAACAAATACAAATTCAACAGTTTCTGATGGCTCAGCACCAGCAGAACAAACAAATACCGGTACCTCCTCAGGTACTACGACAGCAAAAGAACCACCCGCCAGCACATCAGGTACAGCGACAAAACACACAGTCCTCTCCCCAAATGCAGCAGCAAAACTATCAGCCCCATCCTCTGATGCAGCAGCACCACCAGCAGGTGCACGTGCAGGTGCAACAAAAGAACTTACTTCGTGCTGCTCACTTGCAACCTGGTAGTGGTGCACAACATTATATCTCGCCACCTCCGTCAAATTGCCTGAAAAGGCCTGCTGACGAGGGAACCGTCGGTGCTTTAGTGAATTTGAGCGGTGGCATGGCAAAAAAGGCTAAGAATGTAAAGAAACCGCCAGCCTTAACTCGGAAAAACCAGACGTGTGGTCTTCCTGCGTTGCAACACATCCGCCACCACGACCCTGCGAGAAATCAGGCGAATCCACCTATCTCGTCACCGGTTTGCGTCGCTCCAATTGTACCTAAAGAGACACCTCCTGAGTTGCTCCAGCCTGCGAACAAAAACAAAATTACAAAGATTACTGAAATCCCAAAAGTCCCTGAAGGCACACGTTTGCGCATCCTCCTCAATCCTGTTGACATTCATCTAGTGACAGAGTTTACCTACGCGGTCCTCAGTGAACTAGCAACCTGTTCTTTCGCTTCTAATGATAACCGAGGGAATCGCAGCAAAGTTTCTTATGGATACCCAGGTTTTACATGTCGTTATTGTAGGGGCTATAGCAAGGTGGACAGTTTGATGCGTACTGGAAGGTATTTTCCCACTACCATAAAAACTATGGCTGACTCAAAGAAGACACTCATCCCAATGTACGACCACCTTTCTAATTGTGAGGATGTTCCAATCATCGTAAAGAAGCAATTGAAATATTTGCATCAAAGACATTGTATCGAGGTGCGTGATAAAAAGTTACCCCATGGTGGTCAGAGATATTTTTTCAGAAAGATTTGGAATAAAATTCACAAAAAACAGGTGTTTGAAAGCAAAGAACACAGAAGTAAAATGTAGACTATATTTTAAAAAAACAATTTTCAATGTATTACTCCTCTGCCTCTGTGAACTTCATAGAGGAGTAAAGGTATTGCTTTAGTCAATAAATAATAGCTTGAACGAAGGAATGGACATACGATTAATCTTGCGTAGTAAATAGATCAAGCAACCTGTCAGTGCCCATGCTATACATGGTGGTGTTGTCAGTATTTACGACTGCATCACTCATCGCGAGCTTCACCTTCTGCACAGCCATTATTTTTTCTTCTATTGTATCTCTCGTTATCAATCTGTATACCTTAACATTGTGTTGCTGTCCAATCCTGTGGCATCTATCCATAGCTTGGAGGTCCACGAAAGGATTCCAATCGTTTTCAAGGAATATAACGGTGTCCGCTGCTTGTAGGTTCAGTCCAAGTGAACCTACCTTCGATGTGAGAAGCATGCATTTGACTGCTGGATCCGTTTGGAAAGATTCTACGATCTCGCCGCGATCTTTAACACTAGTCTTACCGTCAAGACGAACGTAATTCAATGACGGCATATGAGGTTTGAAGAGTAGGTCTTCCACAGCATCCAAACTTTGGCAATACTGGCCAAAAATAAGGCACTTGGAATTGGAACTGCTGGTATCTTCGAGGGTGCCTTGCTCAAAGATTCCATCATCTGCATCACCGTCAAGTATTGCTGCTGTTGACGATGTTTCCATTTCTTCATTATCAAGGTAAAGTAAAGATTCGTCATTATCGGCTCCTGTGGTCTCATCATGGAATATATCAGATCGTCGTAGGAGATCATTTAGTGCCAATAACTTGCCAGATGCGTCGAATCGAGCTGTAGAATACAGCCCATCCAGATGACCTCTTTCTGAGACGAGGGCAGGATGTGTACATATGAGGCGCAAGGACAGAAGTGACTTCAAGACATTCTGCTCCTTCGGCCCCTGATATTTGACATCTATCTTCCTTCTGTCGCCGTCTTCGTCCATCAGACGTTCAAGCAATTCAAGTGCCCTTTTCATATCCTTTTTTGTAAGAAAATTAGCATATGTATGCTGCTGAATTTCTGTCATCGTACACGGGATATCGGAGATGATCTTCGAAGGAAGTTCCCTGAGAACGTCTTCCTTTTTTCGTCGGAGAATGAATGGCAATACTTTTTGATGAAGCTGTTTTAATTTGTCCATGCTGATTCGGATTTCTTTAGACGACGCCCCCGGTAAATGTCCTTTGGTTATAAAACGTCCATACTGATTTGCGAACTCGCGTTCGTTGCCAAGATAATTTGGCATTAACCAGTCAAAAGCTGACCACAATTCGTTCACATTGTTTTGTATGGGAGTTCCACTAAGAATAAGACGGTGCTGAGAACGGAGTTTTCTTGCTGCTTTTGCCGTCAACGTCTTTGGGTTTTTCAGGAGATGGCCTTCATCGAGCACACAATATGTCCATTTAAAGTTCATGAGGATATTTACATCAGATCGCAAAATTGAGTAACTGGACGTCCGAGTGTCAGTAAAAATCGATTGAGAATACCGGTAGAACAATACCCTGACCGCTCACCTAGTTATAACAAGATCACACTTTTCAAAGCCTTGTGTCCACTTTTCTTTTCTCTTCGGTCCTGTGTACTGCAACACATTCATGATATCATTCCCGAAACCGATCTTCCTCACTTCATTGTTCCATTGCCCTGTAAGAGAAGATGGGCAAACGACAAGTGACTTTGGCCGTGATTCTCTACAACATGAAAGTTCTTTGTCGTGTGCGGCTGCTATCGCTATCAAGCCTTGAAGTGTCTTCCCCTAAAATACATGGAAAATCAGTACGCAGAAAGATCTAAAATGCCGGACGTCAACAAACGCTTACTTACCAATCCCATATCGTCGCAGAGAGCACCATTTAGTCTAGTAGCTCTAAGAAAGTTCATCCAAGAAATACCTTCAGTCTGATACTTTCGGAGTGTCAGACCACTCTCTTTAAGAGACGACTCAATGTTCACTGGTATTTCACACTTGGGGAGAGGCTTCCCAAGAATGAGGTGTTCTACAACTTCTTTCGAGCAATCGTCTTCCCACTCATATGGAAGAGTTTTTGAGGCAGCTCCTCCACGCACACCATCTTTGCCTAGTTTTACTAGAGGTGCAAGTCTGACGAGATGAGAAAATGTGGAGGCTGATGTTTCTGCAGCGCTCCTCAAAGAATCAGTCATAGCTGACATTGATAATGGAAGGAGATAGGGGATATAAGGGCAAAGCGAGACTCCCTGGGAGCGTACTATTGCATTTAGCAGTGTGCAGGAACCGAGACGACTTGGATCATCGTCAACGGCCTCCATGAATTTCTTCAAATAAGGTAACACCAAGGGCAGTGAAAGGTCAATGTCTACTTGACAAAAATCCTTAATCGCCCGAACAGCATCTTGACGCATTTGGGCCGTCGGCGACTTGCATGCAAGTAAAGAAACCGTAGGTAATAGGGATGAGGACGCATGTGAGAGAGAATTAGAATTCTTTTGTAATGCGGGTGACACTGCACATATCATTGTCAATGCCTCAGCGACCACGGTTCTATTATATCTTGCTGGGTCGGAAATAGCGAGAGGCTCAAGTCGATCCCAAAAAGGTTCGATATCATTTAGGGTGAGTTCCTTGGGCAGTTGAGAAACAACGAGGCGTATTATCATTTTAGATTGTTCGGAACCTTTAACCGTGAAGCCCTTTCCTACATCTTTTTGAGCAGTCGCCAAAGCACACATATTTGCAAGGACTTTGTTTAAGACCTTTTTATGCTTGCCGTCTGAAGAGACACGGAGAGAACGAATAAGCTCAGCGAGGTATTCACAACAAACCCGTGAGCGATGCAGATTATTTTCATTTTTAATCAATGTGACTAAAGACCGGACAACTGGCGTCAACTTATTTGGTAATCGACTTGATCCTAGGCAAGCTATCGCCCCACCAATGGCTGCATTTAGCCGCATTGATGCCATAGATGCGCTAATCGGATGACTTCTCTCAGCGTTGGAAAGATCAATTCCATATTTTTTGTAAACATCAGACCAAATTCGAAGAATGGAAGATTTTCCATTTTCGTTGTCAACCAGTTGCTCTTTGCCAACTTTGCGGAGCACCGTAACCAAAGCCCTCTCGCAGATATCCTTGACCGTGCCATCATTTCTGATGGAGTCGATATTTGGAATATTATTCATTTGAAGACATATTGAATTTTGTTCTAGTAGCGCTCCCAAGGAGGTTTGACATTTCTCAAGGACATTGGAGAATTTAGCGTGACGTCCTGAAGAAGCTATAGATTGCACTAGGATACAACTCAATTCACAATGCTCTATCCAAGGGGATTCTAGCAGCGATGTGATTGTGATGATCAGGTACTGATCAATACCTCTTATTTCTGGAAAAACGCATGTGCATAAGTCAGCAATTGCTTCCGCGGCACAGACCTGGCCATTGTATTGATCGATTTTACTATCAATTTTGTACGTCCATTTCCGTGTTTGGTTTGAATGCATCCTAATATTGAGGTAGCAAAATAAAATGTCAAGGATTGTTTCTCGTATCGCAGTGCCCAAAGCCTGTTGATCCGCACCAGTATTAGAAGACAGAATTTGGTGCACAGATTTCAAAAGAGAGGCCCAGGTGGCCGTTCTTTCAGACTTGTACAGCATTTCATAAGGGTTTTCATCTGCCTCGATACTGTCTTTGCTAATGCACAGTTGTTGATCGACATCAAAAGCGTCTGTCAGCAACAACTCAAACATTTTAGAAACTAGTTGGCAGTAAACTTTGAGCAGTCCTTCGATAGATGTAGACTTTTGTGATTTAGAATTGTCACCATTTCCCAGGAGATCGCCAAGAACAGCTGACGTAAGGGGTTCCAATATTATTGAAAGTGCTCGGAGACAGTAAACACGTATAGATATGAAATGAAATTCCAAAAAGTTTCCAAGCTTTATCAAGAGCTCCTCTATTGGCGATGATCCGAGACTTGAGGATCCGACAGCAGCAAGGACTAATTCACAATCATATAGAACTAGATCGCAGAGGCATTGCAGCAAATCCAAAGCACAGGACGAAGTCACCTGCACTGTACATAGTGCAGACCACAAATGTTCGGCAAATTGTGAAACGAACGGGCGAATCAGTACAACTTCCTTTCCATTGTGAGACTTATGAGTAGAGCTGATCAGTGAAGACGCTGTCTGAGCAGATGCCCCCTTGATATCATCGCTGCCATCCTCCATTCCAACCTTTATCAAACCAAGGACTAACCTCCAAACATGATCATCGAATTTTGAAAATGTAGGAACGCCATGAGAATCTCTCAAGCCTGAAATATACTTGAACGACAGCATTGCACCATGCCGTATTTCCCATGACAAATCACGCATAAATAGATTTTGTAGAATTTGAAAACATGGTTTCTGCACTTGTTCCAACGGAGCCATTTCAAGAAGCAGCGAGATTACTTGGGCTGCCACATCTCGAACTGGGGCAACCGTTGAAGGTCGCAACCGAGTCTCTTTTTCATCCATACCATCTGGAGAGATATTGGATGGTCCGGCATAGTCCCCGAAACGATCTAAAGCTATGACACAGATACAACGAGCGAGGATATCTTGTGGCCACTTGCCAAACACAAACTGCGATGATGCAGAAGAACCGCCACAGCCCCCCCCGACAACTTTGTCCCGAGTTTGCAGGGAATAGGATACCCTCCATGCTCTCAAGAGTGCCAAAAGTCCCAGCAAAGATCCATGACGAATATGCCACGATGGATGAAACGAGTGAAAGATCAAGTCCGTTGCGAGAATGGTT
>Ga0115005_10005436_pt1 | contig 10082 bp, 2 predicted proteins | sample ArcOceMetagenome_FD_87163 | JGI IMG/M metagenome (GOLD analysis project Ga0115005, IMG submission 87163) | Marine eukaryotic phytoplankton communities from Arctic Ocean - Arctic Ocean - Greenland ARC118M Metagenome | ecosystem: Environmental > Aquatic > Marine > Oceanic | place: Arctic Ocean... | reverse complement strand
CGACGATAACGCTTCCAAGCCACGGCTGAAGGGGCTGCTCACCGCGCAAGCGCTGCGCGATGCCGCCGCACCCCCGCCCACCGCCGCCGACGAGATCATCGACGCCATGGGCGCCGTCGACAAGGAGTTCGCCGCGGCACTGCGGGCCGAGGGCGGCGCGGCGGCGGTGCAGGCGGCGATGCTCGAGCTGAGGGGCAGCTGCGACGACGCCGACGTGCTGCTCGCGCTCGCGACGCAGGCGGTCGACAGTGGACTCCTCGACCTCGCCGACCACGCGGCCAACCGCTGCGCCATGGCGACGGAGCTCGCGGCGCGCGTGCGCGCAGGCTACGTGCGCGAGGCCGTGCGCGTGAAGCGGCTCGACGATGGCTCCAACGGCCCGCCACAAGGCGACGTGTACACGCGGCTGATGGTCGGCACGCGCGTCGACGGCCTCAAGCGGCTCGAGGAGGGCCTCGCCTCGGCGCGGCGGACGGGCGACCCTGAGCTCGTGACGGACGGCTGCGTGCTGGCGTGGAACATCGCCATGCCGCTGCTGCAGCCGTCGCTCTACCAGCACGCGGTGGGCATCCTCTCGGCGAGCGCCTCCGCGCTCGAGGAGATCGGCTCGCCCAAGCACGAGCTGCGCGTGATGCTCCACCTCGAGCTCGCGAGGGCCGAGGCCGAGGCCGAGTACTTTAAGAAGGCGGCGCAGCACGTCGAGGCCGCGCTGAGGCTCGACGTGCCGCTCGACGCGCGCGGCGAGCGGCCGCTCGACGTGCCGCTGCTACAGATGCGCACGAAGCTCGCGCTCAAGACCGACATCTACCGCGACGCTGAGACGCCCGAGGAGAAGGCTATGCTGCTGCTCGAGCAGGCACGCGCGCCGCACATCGCCCCGCAGCACGTCGCATCGTGCCGCGTGCCGCATGCCGCATGCCGCCGCCGCCGCCGCCGCACACGTCCCCATCCTCACACCCGCAGTTGCACCCGCACCCACACCTGCACCAAACCCCACCCACCTACCCACCTACCCGCTCAGGTGCAAAACGCCAAGCAGCCGCGGCTGGTGCAGCGCCTCGTCTCGCAGATGCAGACGATGATGGCCGCGAGCGAGCCTGCGCCGCGGCCCGCCGCCCCCACCGAGGAGGAAGTGGCGGCGGCAGGGGAGGGGGCAGAGGTAGGGGCCGACCCGACGCCGGAGAAGGTGCGCGTCGAGCGCGCGCACCTGTGGAGCGGCCTCATGAGGACGGCGTGGGCGCAACGGCTGGTCGAGCCGTCCCGCGCGGCGGCTGCGGCGCTGCTGGCCGTGGCCTTCGAGCCCGAGGCCGAGCGGGATGTGGTGCGCATGCAGGCAGAGGCGCGCTTCGTCGAGGGCGAGTCAAGCGTCGCCATGATGCAGGAGCAGCAGCAGAAGGCCGTGACGCTGCAGGAGCTTGCCGACAACCCGATCGGCGCGGTGGCGGGCGCGGCGGCGAAGGCGGAGAAGGAAGCACAGAAGGCGAGGGAGTCGGCGGTCGAGCTGCGGGCGCAAGCGCTGACGGAGTTCGAGGCGGGCCTCGCGCTGGGGCGCGCGCTGGGCGAGGACATCCTCGTGCACAACGGCTGCACGTACGTGTGGAACTACAGCCAGGAGGTGATCCGCGCGGCCGAGTACGGGCCGCTGCTGCCCTCGCTCACCGCGTGCGTCGAGGCGCTGCAGGGCTGCGCGCAGCCGCCGCTCAAGGCGGACGTCCAGCTGCTCAAGCTGTGCTGCGCGCTCGCCGCCGCGCTCGCCATCGGCCTCGAGCACAGCGCGACGGCACCGCCCGAACCGCCGAAGACGAACCGCGTGCCGTCGAAGGACGCCGACGCGATGGCGGCGCTCAAGCAGGCCGACGCGGCCTGCCGCTGGGCGTCAGAGCTGTCGGACGGGCGGCCGCGCCTCAAGAAGGCGGTGACGAGCGTGTGGGCGCGCCTGCAGGCCTACGCGGGCGCCAAGGAGCCGAGCGTCGGGCCCGAGCCCGAGGCGACGGCGCGCGCGCAGCTCGAGCTGCTTGCGTCGCAGCTGCTCGAAGGGGAGCCGGCGCGGGCGGCGGCGCTCGCCAAGGCCAAGGAGCTGCTGCGCGGCGGCGGCGAGGGCGGCCCGAAGCCCGAGCCCGAGCTGTGGGCGATCGCCGCGCGGCAGGCGCTTGCGCTGGGCGACCTCGCGTCGGTGGTCGAGGCGTGCGAGGCCGCGCTCGCGCCGCTGCGCGCCGCGCCCAAGGGCTCGAAGGTGCTCAAGGACGAGTGGCGCTGGTACGGGCTGGCCGAGATCACTCACGGCGAGGCCATCGAGAAGCTGCTCAAGCCCGACCAGAACCTGCAGCTCCAGCTCCAGCTGCACGCGCAGGCGCTCGGCCACCTCGCGCAGGGCATGGCGCACGGCAACCGGGCCGAGCTCGGCACGCTGTGCGTCAGCGCCGCCGAGCGCTTCTGGCCGCACTGCAAGGCACTCATGGCCTCGACTAACCCTGGCGCGCTGCGCGCGCCGGTGGGCATCGCACTCAAGGAGCTGCAGGAGCTCGACCCGGCGCTACAGCCGATGGTGGTCGACTTGCGCGTGCGGCTCTACGAAGCGATGCTCGGCGTGCTCGCCGCCGCGCAAGACTGGGCCGCCGGGCTCGCGCTGCTCACGCGGGCCTTCGCCTCGCTGCCGAGCGACGCGCACGAGCCGCTGTGGGAGCAGAAGGTCACCTTCATGTGCAAGGGCGGCGCCAATAAGAAGCTCATGGGCGAGATGTTCCGACTCAAGGACTTCCCGCCCGAGACGCAGGCGCGCGTGTGGAGCGTCTTCGGCGCCAATGCCCCCGGCCAGGGCGAGCAGCTCACCGCGATGATGCGCTCAGTAGAGGCGCTGGAAAAGGGCCCCGAGGCGCTCGCCAAGGTGGACTACCTGATCTCGCTCGCCGAGTGGCTCTACTGCAACGGCTTCCCGCTGCGCGACGCCGAGGACCAGCTGCTCACCGCCGTCGACATCCTGATGGACTGCGAGGAGGACGCGCCCGACGAGGACGAGGAAGGTGGGGCCGCGGCCATGGACGACGGTGCCTCGGTCGCGAGCCTCGGCTCCAAGTCGGCGCGCTCCGTCGCCTCGCGCGCCACCTCGGTGGCGAGCTCCGTGGCGACCACGACGGCCACGGCCAAGAGCGGCGCCAAGGGCGGCGGCGGCGCGGCCGAGCTCACGGTTGTCCACTTCGAGCAGCTCTCGCGCATCTACACGATGCTCGCCCAGATGGCGCCCTCGGCGCAGGCGCGCACCGAGCAGTGCCTCATGGCGCACCATTACCTCGCGCGCATGTGGGCCTCGGCCATCGGCGCCGCCAACGCCGCCGAGGCTGCCGCGCCGCCGCCCGCCGCGCCGGCTGGCCTCGAGCCGCTCGCCGAGGGTGAGGCGGGCCCGCCGTACGCGCTGCCGCTCGAGCTGCATGAGTGGGCAACTTGGGCGCCGCCCGCGCGGCTGTGCCGCCTCATGGCGGCGGCAGGGGCCGGCTCGGCCAAGGAGTCGGCCAAGTACGTGTGCGCGGCCACCGTGCCCAAGCCGCACCTCACGGCCTTCTACCTGCGCTACTGCGCCGGCTGCCTCAGCGCGGCGGGCCTCGCGCTGCACGCGCTGCTGCCGCTCTCGCTGCTCAAGGTGGTGGCGGCCGACGTGCTCGCGGAACCCGCCATGACACGCCTCGCCACGCTGCAGACCGCGCAGCTCCTCCACGAGCTCGGCGCCGCCGCGCCCGCCGCCGCGCTGCGCGTCGAGCTCGGCCGGCTCACGCCCTCGGCCGAGCAGCTGCGCCTCAACCGGCTCGCGCTCCACCAGCTCGCGGAGGCCGCCGCCGTCGCCGTCGCGCCCACGAAGCCCGCCAAGCCCGCCACTGCGGTGGTCGCCGCAGACGGCGCCGCGCCGCGGCCGCGGCCCAAGAGCGCCTCGCGCTCGGCGGAGGCCTGCTGGGTGGACACGGCGGCGCTGCTGCTCGACGAGGGCGAGTGGGCGGCGGCGCAGGCGTGGCTGCTCGAGGCCAAGCCGCTGCTCGTGGCGCGCGCCGACGTCGACTACGTTGCACGCGCCAACCTGCTGCTTGCGCGCGTGGCGGCGCTGCAGGGCGACACGGCGCGCGCGCTCTCGCTGCAGCGCGAGGCGATGAAGACGCCGCTCGAGGTGGGCGAGTGGGCGCAGGCCGTCGAGAGCCTCGCCGCGTACCAATCCGCCGCGGCCGACGAGGGCGGTCGCATGAAGACCCTCGGTGACGCCATCGGGGTGTGCGGCGACGCGGCGACGGCCTACCCCAACTCGGCGCCCGACGTGCTCGCGGCGCAGGCAGCGCTACAGTGCGCATTCGCGCTGGGGTGGCGCGACAAGGCGCTCGGCCTCAAGGCGGCGGGCGTGACGTACGCCGCTGATCTGAAGCAGGGGGGCACGCTGCTGGAGGCGGCGGCCGAGACGCTTCAGGGCGCGGGCGCGAGCGCCGCGCTGGCGGAGTGCCTGCTGCAGCGCGCGGAGATGGTCGACGCGCTGCCGCCGCCTCCTGCCAACGCGGCGGAGCTGGCGCTCGAGGCGGAGGCCGAGCACCTCAACACGCTGCTCGAGCTGCTCACCGCCGCCGCCGCCACCGCGGGACGCGTGCTCGCGCTCGCAGCGCCGCGCGCGCTGCCCGCCGAGCTCTCGCTGCCCGCGGCGCGCCGCCTTGGCTTGCTCAAGGTGCTGCTCGCGCGGCTCGAGCTGCGGCTTGCCGCGCACCGCAACAAGGTGGCGGCGACGCTGCCGCCGCCGCAGCTGAGCTACCCCGAGGTGGAGGGGCGCGACGCCGCCGCCGTGGCCGTGTTCATGACGCCGCCGCCGGTCGTTAGCTCGGATACGCACATGACGCACGAGGAGCGCGCGCTGCTGCAGGCCACCTCTGGTGCCGCCCTCAGCGGCGGCGCTGGCCACTCGGGCCGCGCGCGCGCGCTGCTCGCGTCGGGCGAGGCGCTTCTCGCGATCGCACGCGCCAAGGGCTGGGGCAAGGAGGCGTGGGACCAAGCACCACCGCCTCCGCCGCCGCTCACCGAGGCCGAGCTGCTCGCCGAAGCCGAGGCTAGCGCGGCCGCCGGCGCCGCGCCGAGCAAGGAGGCGCCTGCCGTACCTGCGGGCGAGGAGGAGGAGCCGCCGCCGCCGCCGCCGCCGCCACCGCCGGGCAGCGCGGATGCCGCTCAGGGCGAGGCGCGGCTGCGCGAGGCTGCGCAGCTCGCGCTCGAGGAGCGCGACCTCCTCACCGCACAGCAAGCGGCGCTCGCGCTCTCCGGCGCGTCGGGTGTGGCGCGCGCGCCCGAGACGGCGCAGTGGCTCTGCCTCGCGCAATCGTGTGCGGCGCGGCGGCACTGGCTCGGCGTGTGGCGCGGCGCGTGCGGCGCCTCCGACCGCCTCGCGCTGCTCGCCAAGCTGATCGCGCAGCTGCAGGCGCGGTGGACGCGGCCCGAAGCCCTGGCGGCGGTCACGGGCGCGCTCGCCATCCTCGAGGACGACGGCGCGCAGGGCGGCTGCGCCGCGTGGCGCGCGCTGCAGGTGCCGCTTGACCCCCTCGGCGCGCTGCTGCCGCAGCTCAAGGCCGACACGCGCGTGCTGCAGCTATCCGTCGGCGAGGACGGGATCTCGCTGCTCGGTTGCGTGGCCGGTGTCGTCATCACCCCGACCGAGGTCAAGGGAGAGGAGCCCACCACCACGCTGCAGTGCGCCGTCTCGCGCGCAGAGCTGCCCGCAGGCACGCTGCGCGAGCTCGGCGCGGCGGCCGGGGAGGTGCGCGCGCTGCAGAGCAAAGCCGCGCTCGCGCGCACCAGGGACGCGCTGCTACGCGCCGCGCCCGGCGGCTCGGCGCCACCCGCTGGCGTGGCGCCCGATAAGGGGCCTGAGGAGGAGGCGCTCCGGAGCCTCGCCGCTGCGCTCGACATGGCGCTCACCCCGCTGCTCGCGCCGCTGCTGCCGCTGCTCGGCCCCGAGGAGCCCGTCAATGAGGTCGTCCCCACCATCAGCGTGGTAATCGTGGCCGACCCGCAGCTCGCCGCGCTGCCGCTCGAGCTGCTGCCCGTGCTGCGCTTGCCGCACGTGGCGATGGCGAGCCGTGACCTCTCGGTGGCCGTGCTGGGCCACCGCCTCGGCCGCGAGGCGCCGCCGTGCAAGAAGGCGGCGTGGGGCTACGCCGTCGACCCGCGGCACGAGGTGCAGCTGCCGTTTGACGACGACTTGGTGTCGCGGGTCCAAAGCAACACGAAGAAGGAGAAGGGGGCCAAGGGGAAGGAAGCCCCCGAGGACAGCGCCGACGCCGCGGACTCGTACACGCAGTCGCTGTGCGACGCCTTCGAGGGCGATGTGCTCAACGGCAACCGCGTGGCCTACGGCAAGGACTGGCCCAAGACTGGGCTACTCGGGGCGAAGCAGGTGCCCTCGGCCGTCGATATGCAGCGCTGCCTGCTCGGCTCGTCCGGGTTTGTCTACCTGGGGCCGGGCCCGCTGCTGGCGCAGCTGCCGCCCGCGCACCTCGCGCCGCTCAAGCTGCACGGTGTCGGCGCGGCGCTGCTGCTCGACCGTGCGGAGGGCGACGCGAGCAACCGACGCCTCGCCAAGGAGGACAACAAGAAGGACGCGCAGCGTCTCGCGCTCGAAGAGCCGCACACCACGGCGGCGCTGCTCTCGCTCGCCGGCGTGCACAACGTTGTCTTCAACCAGTGGGCGGCCACCGCGGCCGACAACCGCGAGATGCTCGGCGCGACGCTCGAGAACCTCGGTGGCGGCGGCACGCTCGCCGACGCGCTCGGCGCGGCGCGCGCCGGCCTGGTCATCCACCCGCCGCCGCCGCCAGGCGAAGAGGGCTCGCAACCCCCCACTGAAGATGGCTCGCGGCCCGTCACCGCCGGCTCCGGCTCGCGGCCCGGCACCGCGGCGAGCAAGGGGAGCAAGGGGAGCAAGAAGGGTAGCCCCACCAAAAAGTCGCCGAGGGGCAAGAAGGGCAAGGAGTCCCCGAGGGAGGTGGTTGTGAAGCCGACCGTCTGGGGCGTGTCTGCGAACGCGGTTGTTTACGGCGTGCCGCAGGCCTTCACGTTGTCGTAGTGTACGGTACTTCATTCAATCTTTGTAAAAGAGCCAGCACCATGTACAAGCGCAGTAAAGTAGTAGTTTGTGCCACTTCGCCGTCCAGTTGAGAGTGCAAACTGAGCAGCTCGTGCCATCCCGCATCCGAGATCCGTAACGCGAGAACCAGTTCCGACATCCGAGAACTGGTGCGGTGCGAACTCTGCGATGTGCCGTGCGAGAACCGGAACACCTTTGTGTCCTTTCCACTTCTGTCGAGCTGGGTCGATCCGCGTCGTCTCCCTGCGGCGATGCGCCCGTGATGGCGCGACGTCCGGCGACGGCGTGACATGACTCAAATGACATGTCACATGACGTGGCGCTGGGGCACGGCAGCGCGGCGGCCATGGACCATGGTGGCCACCGCACATACATGCCTGCGCCCCCGGGCGCCGGGGGCTCGAGGGGAGCCCGAATGTGTCCCCTCACACACACCGGGGGCCAGGGGAGAGCCCTCTAATCTCCCCCCGCACTAAAGTTTTACACACAGCATACAGGGTGTGTCCGCATGGTAGTGGTAGGCGGCCCCTAGGCGGCCCCGAGCCCGACGTGCCCTTTCGCCTTTGGGGAGCACACGTGACCCACGCTCGTCTTTAGCGTAGCCGGTTCGGTGATATTTATCTCTCTCACTCTCTCACACTCTCTCTCTTTATTCGAAAGATCAAAGGACAACACCCAACAGCGTGCCCTAGCCCCTTTTTTGTGTTGAACTGTTGTGTTCTCATCTTATAACACGCAGTTTTCTCAGGCTCCGTGACACGCGGCGGCACCGAGCCTCGTCGCCCTCCGCCCAGCCCGGCGCCCAGACGATGCCGCTGCTGCCATTGCGCATTGAAGTAAGGCCGACGCAAGAGAGGTCGAGCGCCACCGGCGCGGGCGTTGCGAACCCCATCAGCTTAGTGACTAGCTGCCCGAAATTGGACGTGACAGTGCCGACGAAGGCGCGCGTTGAGGCAAGCAGCAATATCTGCACCACCTGCGTGCGTGCGTGCGTGCGTGCGTGCGTGCGTGCGTGCGTGCGTGCGTGCGTGCGTGCGTGCATGCGCGTGCATGTGCATGTGCATGTGAGAGAGAGAGCAAGGTGGGGGCACGCACGCACGCACGCACGCACGCCACCTGCGACATGCCCTCGTCAGGCCCGTCGGCCGCCTGCTTTGTCTTCTCAACCACCTGGACAGCAGCAGTAGTATAAGTAGTAGTAATAGTAGCAGCAGTAGTAGTAGTAGCAGCAGCAGTAGTAGTAGAAGCAGTAGAGCTCTATCACGCGCAACGCAACAGTATCATAATAGCGTATCCTACTGCTGTTGTCGTGCTGCTACTCCACCACCTGGTGCGGCGTCTTGCCCTCGGGCACAGCGACGAAGTGGTGCGCCGGCATCACGTACGTAGGCAGCGGCAGCAACAGCGGCGGCAGCCGGGTCAAGGTGGTCGGCTCCGACGAGGCGAGGAGGAATCCCTCAGCGCCCACCTCGCTCGCCAACGCCTGCGCACGCACACCCAGCACACGGTGGGCGAGGCTGTGTGGCGACGGCTGGGCGGCTTGGCGTGGTCAGGCCCGTGGTGGCGAGGCACCTTGGCCGCAGCCACGTACATGGCGTCGCTGAACGGCTCGCCCCGCTCCTTGGCGCCGAGGTCGCGCTTGTCGCCACGCCGCACGTGCACGCCCACCAGCCTGCCCAGGTGCGCGCCGCCGCCGCCGCCGCCGCCGCCGCCGCCGCCGCTAGCCGAGCTGCGGGCACGGCACCCGCACAATGGGCCACGGGGGTGGGTGGCGGTGGCTGCCTAGCTCCCCTAATCCGGCACCGGCAGGAGGCACCTGGGAGAGGCAGCCTGCCTGGCCGTAGCAGCGACCGTAGCGTTGAAGAGGGAGGGCGGCAGGCACGAGGCGTGCGAGATTTGCATCTCGGTGCACACGCGCAGCATGAGCACGGCGCTCGCGGCGTTGGGGCGGAAGACAAAGCGCGTGAGCTCTCGGCGTAGCCACCACTTGTCTCGGCTGTGGTGGAAGCCGAGCGCCTGACCTAGCTCGGCCGGCAGCGCCTCCGGCGTCTTGGCTGCGCGTGCCTCCTTCTCATCGCCGCTCGCCTCGCATCCCGAAAGCGGCTCGAAGTAGCACGCGAGGTCCCGCCGCGGGCAGCGCGCCTTATTGGCATATCGCATCCCGCCGCTTGCCAGCAGCCGCGCACTGCCGCGCGTGCCGCCTGTGCGGGCGAGCAGGTGCGCCCAAGCGCCCACGAGAGACGACAGCTGCCAGGGGAGGCGGGGAGACAAGCCGTGGCGCGCAATGCACGGCGCACGGTGCACGGCGTGCGGGTGTGGGGGGCATGTGCCGTGCCTGCGCCCCCAGACCGTTTCGCCAGTCGCGGAAGGTTCGGTCGTCCTCAGAGTGGGAGCACGTGGCGGGGTGCTGCCGAGCTCGCAACATCGCCTGAGACCAAAACAAGCACACGGCACAATTGGCTGCGCCCGTGCCACCGTGCACGCCTTTGGGCACACACCTGGAGGCGCGCGGAGTCATGCGCGTCGGCCTGAGCCTCAGCCTCAGCCTCCGAACCGCAAGATGGTGCCAGCACTGTGCTCAGCCGCGAGCTGGAGCAGGCGACCGGCTCGGTTGGAAACGCTGATGCATCGTTTTTTGCCGAGTGGGTCGATGGCGGTGGCGGTGGCGGTGGCGGTAGCGGTGGCGGAGGCAGCGATGACTGCGGCGACGGCAATGACGAGTGTGGCGGTGGCGAGGGCGGCAGCGTTGACTCTACACGAGCTTCTATAGGTCTTATTTTTGTTCTGGGCGTTACGCTGGATGGCGGAGTCGTGTGCAGCCGGACAAAGTCTTCGGCCGATAGCAGGGCGATACAGACCGCACAGCACACGAGCGCCAAGATGTTGCACCGCGGCTCTGTCTCGCGCTGCCTGGGCCTGCCCACTCGCGGCCTAGCGAGCATACCGCACGCACACGAAGCAAGCGCGTCGTTTTGGCGCGCGATCGTTT
>Ga0115005_10005435_pt1 | contig 10083 bp, 7 predicted proteins | sample ArcOceMetagenome_FD_87163 | JGI IMG/M metagenome (GOLD analysis project Ga0115005, IMG submission 87163) | Marine eukaryotic phytoplankton communities from Arctic Ocean - Arctic Ocean - Greenland ARC118M Metagenome | ecosystem: Environmental > Aquatic > Marine > Oceanic | place: Arctic Ocean... | reverse complement strand
TATGATGGGAATGAGCACACAAGAGCAGTCACATAACATGTCCAAGATGGATCATAGCAGCCATAAAATGGCTAATGATTCTTCATGTGATTCTGAAACATCAGAAGATGATTGCTGCGTACAAACATGTAGCTGTTTTACTAGCGGTTGTTCAAGTATTGCTACGTTAATGAAAGACGCTAGCAATAATCCAATCATAGATTTATCATCAAAAATACCTTCATATTTATCGTTGGTACAAAGCCAACAACCAACCTCACTCTACCGTCCTCCAATACTAAGCTAAATACAAAATAAGTGCGTCCAAAATTTGGTTCATTTATCTTTAATTTCTGTATTAGGCTTTTTTGATCTGAACGTTCTGAAATTACTTTCATAACCCATTCAAAATAACCTAATTAATTTTTAAATTGTTAATTGATATCCCTTAGGGGTGGTTATGTTTTACAAAAATATTATTTTAAAAGTATCTGCTGCGGTTACAGCAATAGCATTAATCGTTGGTTGTAGCGAAGATAAAACAGTAAAAACGGAGATTCAAAACTTCAAGCAACAATCCATTGTTTTAGATGTCTATAAAAGTCCTACTTGTGGTTGTTGTAAGAAGTGGATAAACCACATAGATGATAATGGATTCCAATCAAAAATTCATAATCGACAAAATATTTCTTCAATCAAAAGTGATAAAGGGATAGAGCCTCGTTATCGTTCTTGTCATAGCGCTATATCCAAAGATGGTTATGTTTTTGAAGGACATATACCAGCAAAGTATATCCAGAAATTTTTGAACGAACCTCAACTTGATGCCGTTATTGGCCTGTCAGTTTCAGCAATGCCTCTTGGTACGCCTGGTATGGAGGTAGGTGAAAAATTTCAACCCTATAAAATTTTATTACTTAAACCCGATGGTACTTCTGAAGTTTACGTAAATGTTAAATCATATAAGGAGCAGTTCTAATGAGTAAGCAAAAAAGCAACAGCAAGTTTAGCACAAAGTGCAGTGCAGGTTTTTTGTCACTTGTTTGCTTATCCATTCTGGCTGCTGAGCAGCCTAGATCTTATGTTAATGCACCTTTATCATTTGAGAAAGCAATAAAGTCAGCTCAAAAAAATGATCCATGGCTTACGGGGAACATTCATAAACAACGATCTCTTGAATCGATGAGTATGGCTGTAAATACATTTCCTGATCCTAAAGTATCAATTGGTTTGGTAAACCTACCGTCTAATGGCTTTGATTTTGGGCAGGAAGGTATGACATATGCAAAAATTGGTATTGCACAAATGTTCCCCCGTGGAAATACCTTAACGATTAAAAGCCAAGAACTTAGCATTCAAAGTGAAGCATTCCCTTTTCAACGACAGGACAGAGAAGCTAAGGTTGCTGTCACGGTAGGTAGTTTATGGTTGGATGCATACAGAGTACAACAGATCATTGCCTTAATTGAAAAAAACAGATCTTTGTTTGAGCAGTTAGCGGATATTGCAGAAGCGAGTTATTCTTCTGCATTAGGTAAAACTCGTCAGCAAGATATTGTTAGAGCACAACTAGAGCTTACGCGTTTAGAAGATCGATTGGATAAATTAGCCCAACAGAAAAATAGATATGAAGGGATGTTATCACAGTGGTTAATGCGATTATCAACTTCAAACCAATCTGTGGAAGATGCTGTTTTGTATTCTGATTTCTCATTACATAATATTGTGCTTAGAAAACAACTCCCACAAATAGAATTGCTACATTCTGATTTAGTTCAAGCTAAGTACTGGTTACAACCTCAAACGTTGGTTCGTTACTTTTTAAACCACCCATCTGTAGTTGCTGTTGATAAGAAAGTTAACGCAACAAAAGTAGGCATCAAGTTAGCAAAACAAAAATATGAACCTGAATGGGGCGTAAGTGCTAGTTATGGTTATCGTGCAGATGATCCTATGGGAAGAAGTCGAGCAGACTTATTTTCTGTCGGTGTAACGTTTGATTTACCTATTTTTACTGAAAATAGGCAAGATAAAGAAGTACAGTCTGCTATTTCTAAAACAGAAGCGGTTAAAATAGAAAAGATATTACTACTTAGGCAACTTTTAGGCTCTTATTCTAGTGCAAAAGGAAGATTACTGCGTCTTAAAGATAGACAGAATCTGTACAAGTCAAAGTTATTACCTCAAATACATGATCAAGCTGAAGCATCGTTAACGGCATATACCAATGATGATGGTGATTTTTCGGAAGTTGTTCGATCACGCATTGCTGTGCTTAATGCCGAGATAGATGAATTAACACTGAACGTAGAAGAACAGAAAATATTGCTAGAACTTAACTACCTATTTGTCGGCAATATCAGTACTGCATTTAAACAAAACTGAACAAATTTAAGTCATAGTAGCCAATATACTGCTATTTCAGGAGAAAAATAATGAGTAATAATGTTAAACCAATAATTATTGGCATGATCATAGGCGGTATTATCACTATCGGAGCATATAGTTTTATGGCTCCTTCAGGTCTGAGTCAACAGTCTATTTCTGCATCTGATGAAAAAAAACCGTTGTATTGGGTAGCTCCTATGGATGCTAACTATAAAAGAGATAAATCTGGAAAATCCCCTATGGGCATGGATTTAGTACCTGTTTATGATGATGGTGGTAAAGGACCTGATGAAGGCCCAGGAACCATCTGGATTTCTCCTGATGTAGTGAATAACTTAGGTGTTAGAACGTCAACAGCTAGCTATAAGTCATTACATACAGAAATAAATACAGTGGGATATGTTACCTACAATGAGGATAAGTTAGTTCATATTCACCCACGAGTTGAAGGTTGGATAGAGAAATTATACGTCAAGGCAGTTGGTGATCCTATTAAGAAGAATCAACCTTTATACGATATATATTCTCCAGCGTTAGTTAATGCTCAAGAAGAACTACTGTTAGCACTGGATCGTAAAAATAATAGGTTAATCAGCGCTGCTGAAAACCGACTGACAGCACTACAATTACCTAAGTTGGCTATCGAAAAGTTGAAAAAAACTAAAAATGTTCAGCAAACAATTACGTTCTATTCGCCTCAAAATGGTGTTGTCGAAACCTTAAAGATACGTGAAGGCTTTTTCGTGAAACCTGGTTCAACCCTTATGACAATTGTTGATTTATCAGAAGTTTGGATTGAAGGTGAAGTTTTTGAAAGACAGGCAGGACAAGTCAAGACTGGAATACCGATTACGATGACGTTGGATTATTTACCTGGAAAAACTTGGCAAGGACAAGTGGACTTCATCTATCCGACACTTGATCCAAAAACACGCACAGTAAAAGTACGTATACGTTTTAAAAATGAAAACGGTGACTTTAAACCTAATATGTTCGCACAAATCGCAATTCATACTACAGGTAATGAACAAGCTCTATTAATTCCCAAAGAAGCACTTATTCGAACGGGCAATCAAGATAGAGTTGTTCTCGCTTTAGGGGAAGGGAGCTTTAAATCTGTCGCAGTGCGCGTTGGCCGATATGACAGCGAAAGCGTTGAAATACTTGAAGGACTTAATGAGGGGGAAGACATTGTGAGTTCAGCTCAATTTTTACTTGATTCTGAATCAAGCAAATCATCTGATTTTAAACGGATGGATCGCAATGATTCAGAAGATAAGGATCCCGCCCCATCTTCTGTTTGGGTACAAGCAAATATACAAAGTTTGATGGTTGATCATAAAATGTTGACGTTAACACATGATGCGATCCCCGAATGGGATTGGCCAGAAATGACCATGGATTTCATCGCGACAGACGCGATAGATTTTTCACAACTCAAAGAAGGCCTTAGCTTGCATGTCGAGGTGACGAAAACATCAACGGGTGATTATCAGATAACTAATATCCATGTGCCGGATAATAGTTCTATGAGTGACATGGAGCTTACCCAAGACAGTGAGGTAAGCGCAGCCGTTTCTTCTGCAAGTGTGACGGGCACTATTAATTCATTAATGATTGATCACGGCATGATCAACATTAGTCGTTCAGCCATTGAAAAGTGGGATAGACCAGCGGCAATGGTAGATTTTATTACGGGTAAAGGTGTAAATTTAACAGGGTTTAGCGAAGGAATGGAGGTTGAATTCATTTTTGAAATTAGAGATGGCAACTTTGTTATTGTTGAAATTTCTCAAACAACTAATAGTGAACAACCAGTAAACTCTGCTTTAAATGAAGAGTCTGGCGTTGATCACTCTAACCACTAATTAGGAGTATATATTATGATTGCTTCTATCATCCGTTGGTCCGTCGGTAATCGATTTTTTGTCTTACTGGCGACATTTATTTTGGTTGGCGCAGGTTTATATTCAGTCAATAAAACCCCTATTGATGCATTGCCTGATTTATCCGATGTACAGGTAATAATAAAAACAAATTATCCAGGACAAGCACCACAAGTAGTCGAAGACCAAGTAACTTACCCAATGACAACAGCCATGTTGTCAGTTCCTGGTGCTGTGACTGTACGTGGATATTCCTTCTTCGGTGACTCCTATGTTTATGTCATTTTTGATGAGGATACCGATTTATATTGGGCACGATCTCGAGTGCTAGAATATTTAAGTCAGGTTGCGCCAAATTTACCAAAGGACGCCAGACTACAACTAGGCCCAGATGCGACAGGTGTTGGTTGGGTATACCTTTATGCTTTAGTCGATAAAACGGGACAACATGACTTAAGTCAATTACGTAGTATACAAGACTGGTTTTTAAAGTTTGAATTACAAACTGTGCCCGGCGTATCAGAAGTTGCTACGCTCGGTGGTATGGTTAAACAATACCAAGTTAGCGTTGATCCAGACAAGTTACGTGCATTTAGCATACCGTTATCGCTTATTCAAACGGCAATTAAGCAAGGTAACCAAGAAATAGGTGCATCGGTTATTGAAATGGCTGAAGCTGAATATATGGTTCGCGCTACGGGTTATATCAAGGGTGTTGATGATCTTGAAAATATTCCATTAGGGGTTAACCAAAATGGTACACCGTTACTGTTAAAAGACGTTGCAGATATTGGCACTGGACCGCAAATGCGCCGTGGTATCGCTGAGCTTAATGGCGAAGGTGAAGCTGTTGGCGGTATTGTGGTGATGCGTTTTGGTGAAAATGCTCAACAAGTAATAAACGCTGTAAAAGAAAAGTTAGCGCAACTTAAAAGCGGTTTACCTGATGGTGTTGAAATTGTACCTGTTTATGACCGTTCTGCCTTAATTGAGAGCGCAGTAGATAACTTAGCCTATAAGTTGTTAGAGGAGTTTGGTGTTGTAGCGCTTGTTTGCATTATTTTCTTGTTTCATGTTCGTTCTTCTTTGGTCGCTATAATCAGTATACCTGTAGGTATTTTAACTGCTTTCTTAGTAATGTACTGGCAGGGACTTAATGCCAATATTATGTCATTAGGAGGCATTGCCATTGCTATTGGAGCTATGGTGGATGGTGCAATCGTGATGATAGAAAATATGCATAAGCATATGGAAAAAACGCCATTAACTAAAGAAAATCGATGGCAAGTTGTCACTGAAGCGGCAAGTGAAGTTGGTCCTGCGTTATTTTTCAGCTTATTGATTATTACCGTCAGTTTTGTGCCTGTATTTACCTTAGAGGCTCAAGAAGGACGGATGTTTGCACCTCTAGCGTTTACTAAAACCTATGCCATGGCTGCATCTGCTGCGTTAGCGATTACGCTTGTTCCTGTACTTATGGGATACTTTATTCGTGGAAAAGTATTACCAGAGCATAAAAACCCGGTAAATAGATTTTTGACCTTTATTTACTTACCTGCTTTAAAAACGGTGTTACGTTTTCCAAGAAGCACATTATTAGCTGCATTGATGGTGCTTGGTGTTGGTCTATACCCACTTGATAAAATTGGTAGTGAATTTATTCCACCGCTTGATGAAGGTGACTTAATGTATATGCCGACGACTTATCCGGGGATTTCAATTGGACAAGCGCGGCAGTTACTGCAACAAACGGATAAATTGATCAAGACGGTACCAGAGGTAAAAACAGTATTTGGTAAAGTGGGGCGTGCAGAGACTGCGACAGATCCAGCACCACTCACTATGATTGAAACATTTATTCAATTAAAGCCGCATGAACAATGGCGAGAAGGCGTTACCACCGAAAGTTTGAAAAAAGAGCTCGATGCTTTAGTGAAGCTTCCAGGGATAACTAATGCTTGGGTTATGCCAATCAAAACGCGTATTGATATGTTAGCAACAGGGATAAAAACGCCTGTAGGAATAAAAATTGCGGGGCCACAATTGAATGTTATTCAAGATATTGGTAAACAAATAGAGGGGATTTTAGCCGATGTTCCTGGTACAGCATCTGTTTATTCTGAGCGAGTGGCTGGTGGTCGTTATGTGAAAGTTGATATCCAACGTGCCAAAGCAGCGCGATATGGGTTAAATATTGCTGAAATACAGCAAGTGGTAGCAACAGCTATTGGTGGTATGAATGTCACTAAAACGGTTGAAGGCTTAGAGCGCTACCCTGTAAATCTTCGTTATCCACAAGATTATCGTGATTCACCAGAGCAGTTATCATTACTGCCGATTGTTACGCCTAATGGTCAACGGATTTCATTAGGTGATGTTGCTAATGTTTTCATTGAAGATGGTCCTCCAGGCATAAAATCTGAAAATGCACGATTAAATGGTTGGGCTTTTGTCGATATTGAAGGGGTAGATGTTGGTACATACGTTGTTAATGCACAAAAAGTAGTTGCTGATAAGTTGAAACTGCCTGCTGGTTACTCAATTGCATGGGCAGGGCAATATGAATATATGCAGCGTGCGAAAGCCAAGTTAACTTTCGTTGTGCCTTTAACTTTATTTATCATTATCATTTTACTTTACCTAAATTTTAGAAATGTTATTGAAGTAGCAATGATAATGGGCACTTTACCGTTAGCTATGGTCGGTAGTATTTGGTTAATGTACATCGAAGGCTTTAACTTTTCTGTTGCTGTTGGTGTTGGCTTTATAGCGTTAGCGGGAGTTGCGGTAGAGATAGGCGTAATCATGTTGGTCTATTTAAACCAAGCTTATCAAGCAATGGTTTTTGACCACTATGAAAAGGATATCATTACTACAAAAGCTGATGTGCTTCAAGCGGTATTGCTTGGTGCAGGTATGCGCGTTCGCCCTGTTATGATGACCGCAGCTACTGTTATTGTTGGTTTGTTACCAATTTTGTATGGTACAGGGACCGGATCTGAAGTGATGAGTAGGATTGCAGCCCCGATGGTGGGTGGTATGTTCAGTGCGGTTATTCTCACGTTACTTGTTTTACCTACGCTGTATTATTTATGGCGTTCATCAACTTTAAACAATACCGTTAATGAGGTGAGTTAAAGTGAAATTATTAAGCACTAGCCGGAAATTTCACAAGTGGTTAATGTTGTTTTTGGGCCTTCAGTTTTTGATCTGGTCAATATCAGGAGCTTATATGGTGATATTTGATATAGATTATATTCATGGTGATAGTTTGGTGGTTAATCACCAAACTAAACTTGATGCAGAGACTATTACTTATCCGTTATCAAAATTACGTCAGCAATACCCTGATGCCGAAAGCATAGAGGTAGAGGTTTTCATTGATCGAGCCGTTTATCGTTTTAAGCAAAGTGATCATAAATATCTCGTTGATGCTCAAACGGGCCAGCAGCTTTCTCCGTTAAATGAGGTGTTTGCGATCCGAGCTGCTCAACATTATTATAGTGGTAAAGGAGCAGTGGCAGAAGCTGAGCTAATTCAAGAAAATCCGCCATTTGAATTAAGTCTTCGAGCTTTACCTGCTTGGCGAGTTAACTTTGATGATTTTGGCAATCCTTCGATTTATGTTTCAGCTCAGACGGGGAAACTTGTGAGTAAACGACATGAATTTTGGCGTATCTTTGATTTAATGTTTAGCTTGCATGTGATGGATTACGAAGATGAAGATCCCAGTAACCAATTATTATTTTGGTTCACCTTATTTTCAATATTGGCATCAATATTTGGTGGAGTATTAAGTTACTTTGTTATTTTTAAAAACCGAGCAAAAAATACGACAAACGCAGCGCATTTAGCTAAAGTAATGACAGGAGAAACAAAATAATGTTGTTCCTTAAAAAACTGCATAAGTGGTTGTCGTTATTGGTCGGATTGCAACTCTTTATTTGGTTAGGTACTGGCTTGTATTTCAATCTAATGGATCATGAAAAGGCATCGGGCAATCAATTTCGTCAACGTCCAGTTATCGCGGAGGTTGATCTAAGCCAGTTAGTTGAGCCTAAACTAGCGTTGTCTAGATCTAAGCGGTCAGTATCATTAAAACAAATATCTTTATTAGCACAACCTTATTATTTGTTAAGCCATGAAAAAGGGTTATATAGCCATTTTAGCAACAATTACTCTTTAGTTGATGCTTATACGGGAGAGCCTATCCTCATTGATGAGGTAATGGCTAAAAAGCTTGCGCAATCTTCTTATAAAGGTCAAGGAATAATTAACAGTGTCGTTAAATTATCCCCGCCTTATGACGATATACCACGCGAGAAAAACCATGTTTGGCAGATAAATTATGCTGATTACATTAATACGAGTGTTTACATAGATGCTGGCTCAGGCCGGGTTATTAAGCATAGTAATGATGATAAGCGTTTTACTGATCTCTTTTTTATGTTGCACTTTATGGATTACGGCAGTGAAGGCAGTTTTAATAATGTTCAAAACATTGTTTTTGCTATTTTCACGTTATTCTTTTCACTAACAGGTTTAATTTGGACGATTGAATTGGCCTTTAACGGACAATATAAAGTCATGTTGGGGCGACAAAGCCGTAAATTAGTATTGTTTGATAAGCATCATAGCCCAATGGGGGAGTTTGATATATCGACTAAAACCAACTTACTTAACGGCTTAATTGAGCATGACATTGCCTTGTCGTCAACGTGTGGCGGCGGTGGCACCTGTGGTCAGTGTAAAGTACTGCTTGATAAAAGAGTAAACGTTACGTCGGCAGATTATACGCAATTTACAAATGATGAATTGCAGCAAGGTTTTCGTTTAGCTTGTCAGCATAATAGCTCTGAAATTGAGCGGCTAACACTTGTTGACATCACGAAAGCGAAAAAGCACTTACTTGAACTAACAGGTAGTGAGTTTATCAGCCCATTTATCAAAGAGCTTCGCTTTAAAATTGTCGGTGGTCATAAACTGGCTTTTAAAGCAGGAGCACATATGCGTTTTTTCATACCAGCTTCAAAAGGTGTCTCTATTCCACAACGATTACCGCAAGCGTTAAAGCCTCATTGGCATCATATTGAACATTTGGAATATGAACATAGCGCCTGTAGTCGAAATTATTCCTTGGCTAATGGTAATGCTCAAAATAATGGTGGTGCAGAAGAGCTGTTGTTTACCATTAAGATACAAAATGCTCCTAACAAAAGTGTACATCCTGGTGTCGGTTCAAGCTATGTATGTAACTTAGCTGTAGGTCAGACAATAGAAGCCGTAGGACCCTTTGAAGATTTTTATGCAAAACCATCAAGCAATAAAATGATGATACTCATTGGTGCTGGCTCTGGTATGGCTCCGCTTAAATCTCTAATTGAAGAGCAGTTACATAGTTGTGTAAATGGGAAGTCGACTAAAAGAGGGATTCACTTTTTTTATGGGGCTAGAACTGAAGATGATTTGTTGTATCAAAGTGAATTCTTTCAATTAGCTAAACAATATGACCACTTCAACTATTTTCCGGTGTTATCGCAACCCTCGCCTGAGTGGATGGGAGCAAAAGGTTATGTTCAAGAGCTTTTAAAATTGCAGATTAAAGGTATCAGTCAAATAAATAATGTTGAATTTTATTTGTGTGGACCACCAGATATGATGAGTACAACCATTGAATTATTGAAAACAAAGAATGTAGATGCAAGCAATATTGCATTTGATGAATTTACACAATAATCCTTAATAATTTATTAACCTAGAAGTAAGCCATGAAACCCCATTTGATTAAAACAGTGAGTAAAATAGCTTTGGTACTCTTATCAGCAATAAC
>Ga0115005_10005434_pt1 | contig 10084 bp, 7 predicted proteins | sample ArcOceMetagenome_FD_87163 | JGI IMG/M metagenome (GOLD analysis project Ga0115005, IMG submission 87163) | Marine eukaryotic phytoplankton communities from Arctic Ocean - Arctic Ocean - Greenland ARC118M Metagenome | ecosystem: Environmental > Aquatic > Marine > Oceanic | place: Arctic Ocean... | reverse complement strand
CTAAACATTTATTCTTCGGCCCATAGTAATTCCATCTTTCAGAAAGAGGGTGCCGAAGGTGGAGGCAATACCACTTTCAAATCTTTTGAGGGAATCTTGATGGGAAAACCTTCTGGTGATTTATGGTTTCTCCTCTTCCTAACCCACAACAGAGCCCCAAGCACGATCACTGCACCTGCAACACTGAGTCCAATCGTTAATCCAAGGTATGATGATTCTGAACAAGTGAGGGCCTTGATTTCATCGTATGTCAATGTGCCCGCAACTCGAGGTTCTGCCCCAACAGAGCAGCACACTTTCTCTTCGTACGTGCGATCTGCATTTAGTTCGTTGTTCCAAATATCTGATGGGTATGCAATACTGCTGTTACAAAGGGGTGATTCCAAAGGCTTTGTAGTGCAAGAATTGTTACATTTTGCCTCTGAGTTTCCTCCATCGGAACCTGTCCCATATTCTCGGAGAGACTCGAGTTGACAACTGTCCTTGAACTCGATCTTAGGACAAACAGCCACAGATCTCTCCACGATTGTCTCAATGATTGCGTTTTTGGACGTTTCGCCTTCGTCGCCAAGAGCACCTGTGGAGTATACAAATGGTGGGAAAGTAGCATTAATGCTTAGCTCCATACATACGAATCAAATGATGTCAATAATATATTGTCCACTTACGCTCCATGGCGACAAAGGAAAAGTCCAACCCCACAACACCTGCCAAAATAGGAGGGTCGACACTGCGATCATAAACGGGAGCAGAAGCAGTAGTACCTAGCTCCCCAGTAGTAGAATATTCGTACGGAGCAACCCAAGCCACGAAGTCATCCTCACTCAAACCAGCATTGGCAAAGTACTTATAGTAAGCACCCATACTTTGAGCGAGGTCTCCTCCATCTTTCACTTCGGACCAAACACCATCATATTCACAAGCAATCCGTTTTGGGACGGTATTGTCTGCTCCTGACCCAAAGCTGTAAGTAAACAATACCGGGGGTTTTCTTCCATTGTTGCTGTATTTGCCAGCTTCGTTGCTAAGAAGCTCAAATAGCAGGTCTTCTCTATCTTGCATCTGGCCGTCCGTCAAGAAGAGAATAGCTTGGTTGCATCCACTTGTGCTTTCAGCGTTTTTAGAGTCTCTGAAGGTCTTGAAGGCCATGTCAAATCCAGAATAAAAATCCGTTCCTCCAGCGGGTTCGAGATTATCGATTGCACTTGAGATGCTGCTTTTGTTTTCATCTGTGGCTCTCTTGAGAATGTTGCCATCTCCGAAATTGCCAACAGTCCTGGCCACAGAGTCGAATTCAATGACGGAAAAGTAATCACTGACACCGAGTGTGTTAATAACACGGTTTGCTGCTTCCTTCATGATGCTCATACGACCAGCAACCTCCATGGATCCACTGCTGTCAAGGACCAGGATGATGTCTTTTGGGCCAGAAGACGCAGCAACATACCAGGGTCTGACTCGAGGATCGAATTCACTTTGACCATATGGACATTCTGCTGAGATTCCTGTAGAAAGGCAGAATACAAAACTCCAGGTCAGTGTTTTTATTTGAACACAAATGCGTGTGTAGCAAGTGAAATGCAATTTTATATGCATGACATTAATAACATACCTGGGTAAAACCTAAAAACGCCATCATCGTTACCGTAGTACATCTGTGGAGGAAGGACTTGGTAAGTGTCCCAATAAGCCTTAGATTCGTCAGAAGCTCTGATCATGTACTCATCTGCTGGAAGCGAAGAACAGATTGCATCCTTCACTTTGGTCGAAAGTTCTTGCTTACTGTATGTTCTCGTTTCGTCAGGCGCTACGGATACGATGGACGCAGTGAAATCGTAGAGACCGGAGCACCCACCTTCTTGGCCTTTTCCACATGCTGGAATTGCATAATCAAAACCAGGGCATGTTGCGCTAGGAAGCTCACTGTTGCATGCATTATAATTTGCTTCAGCACAAGACTTGATTGCAAGTTCAGAACACTTGTTCTCGGGAAGCAAGAATTGTTCCATTTCCTTCGCGAATGATTTTGTGTCGTCCCCCATTTTCTGAAGCATTTGTTCAAGATCTACACTAGTTCCAGTACCAGCAGCATGGATAGTGGCAAGGAGCTGAAGAGTCAAGCATGAATGAATGATCAATGCGAGGCTGTTGTTATGTTTACTATTAGTAAGTTGCATTGTTGTTGTGACCTTGCAACTTGCAATGCGGAAGTCGCAAATGCAAAATTTGTGAGAAATAAGAATTGTCAGCCAGGAGTGTTCCTCGTGCGTGTATCGCATAGTAGCAGCAAGGTAGCAGGCACGTTACCGGGTTTGCACTCCCGTTCTCAATTCTGTTTCTGTATTTGGATAAATGTACTTCTACTAATAACACTCTAATAACTAATAACTGTAAGATCTAGTTAGCCTTTGGCTAAATATCATCCAATTTTCACGATCCTAAGATCTAGTTTGTTAGCCCCTTGCATTTGGCTAAAAATCATCCAATTTTCACGATCCTACTGTACGTACGTACAGTACACACGGTAGTTTCAGTTAGCCAATCGAATCGAATCGCGGCTTCGATTTCATTTCATGACTTGCGGCTATGCCCATCTCTGTCACGCTTTTTTAATCGGTCATTATTCCGTTGGTTTCCGATTTCTTTAGCGGAACAAGTTTTTTTTCCCCTCCATCATCCTCGCTCCTTACCTTTTATTCCGGTGCACGTAGTTCGATCGAAGAGCACGTGAGCTTCAAGCAAGTTTGTTGGTACAACAGTTTCAAAAAGGCAAAACCACCCCATCGAAATTACTTACAATTATCAAAGTTCACGGTCGGCTAATTTTAATAAATCAGGTTTATATTTACCTGGGGGTTACACACTGTAACATTTTTATCCAGCTAAAGAAGTAAATCAATCCCAAGTGGTTGGAAAGGTCTCTGCTCTATCCCAGATTAACTTCAATCAAGCCTTTCGAGGAGATTGTTTGCTTCGTCCAGGCAGTTCAAAACCTTCTTTCATATATGTTTTTATGACCCGCCTTGTACCTGTAGTGCGCCTTCTGGCAATCTCGAGAGCAATAAATTGCAGCGAGCATTTCTGGAATGTAATGCCATCCTTTTCCTTCTCATAACAGTCTGGGTTGAAACACACCCTTGCGTCTAGGAGAAGATTGTTTCTATTGAATTTCTTAATTTCTTCTTTTTGCTTCTCCAACAAAGGGCATTATTTCCTATGTCCACCAGATTTCCAATGGACAACCTGACTGACACTCCTTACTGCAGTACTTTTTATGCCTGCACTTGACACAAATATTGAAACGTGTATCTCCTAAATTAATTGCTGCACTTGGGGTTCGAGCATGCATTTCTTTGCACTTGACTTGCTTGTGCTCAAATTGCAAGCACGAGTTGAAGGAAGAAGGAAGACTCTTGATATTTCACACAACATTTTCGAACGAATTTGAGAAACATTGGCTCTGGTGCGTGCTACAGGTGTAATTGTTATTAATAGTTGCTATTCTTGAATTCTAATAGATATATTTGTCTACTTTTTTTAAACATATTTTCGAAGGAACAAATACATTACCTGTAGTCTACCGTACAATAATTGTGAAATTGAGAACCGTCACAAGTTAACGTTTCATCAACACAGTGTTGTGTATAACAAATGCAGTAAAATTGAATGACATATTTACCATTTTTACGCAAATACACGGCGCCGATAAAAAAGAAGATATCCAGAGTTTGAAACAACGTCGGTCTCAGTAATACCATCCCTCACCGATGAATCGTCAAATAACCTCCAATCATCTTCCATGTGATATTCGTTCCATCTTCTGGCGTAGGCGTTATAATGCCCAAAACCCATTCTCCCGTAATGGTTTACACACCCAAATAAATCGTAGGTTGCTGGAATATCGTTCACGACAAATGTTTCCTGATTTGCATTTACCTCGCCGTTTTCAGCGTGGCCAGCAAAAGATGACGATGCACAATATTTATTCATATTGAGACCTTCCAATGGATATTCAACAAGAGAGTCCAATTTTTCTCTTCGCATCGCATTTCTGAATTCAAAGCGTTTGAAATGAATCACTAAAACATTTGGTAGTCTCCAGAGCTTCATTGTCTTTTCAGCCCTAACGTGGTATTTGCATTTCGTACAATACCACTTGTTGTCCTCATCTAATCGCTCTGGTCGAGTGAAATTGTCAAGGCATTGATCAAGGGTGAGTGTTCTATTCAACATGGCTCGGTGCTTCTTGACTGCCTCGACGAGGGACGAATGGTCAATAAATTCGAGGTTGTCATTTAGCATGTGACTACTGTCGCTCCATTCTATTGCTGCGAAAAGAAAAGATTCGGCACAGTCTTCCTTCAAAAACGATGCTAATTTCTCATCTGAATTCGGAATTATTGATGAAGAATTCTCAAAGACTTCGAGTTGTGCCCCGTTGTTATCAACTATTCTAATTTTGACCAACGAGTCATTCGAGAGGGGCAAATATGATAATCTATTCATCATGTGTTCTTTGACTTGACGACAGGATAAATCGATGCTAAACGATGTCAAGAGTGGGTATCCTATAGATGATTTATCATCAGGGACCCCTTGCTTGAATTGAGTAGCAACAACGTGCATTGTTGAAGGTGTGTAAGGGTCGATCTCGTATGCCATCACAGTATCATCTTTATTCAGGTCTGAGACATTCTTGCTGTCGCTAATTATCTCATATATTTTGGATTGGTAAATATCACAAATAGATAAGCGTTCTATAGGCACGCCCGACAACCTAGACAGTTGTAACTTGACATCACTCAAATGTGCATTCTTCGAGACTACGATACCATATCGAGTTGGTGGCACAGAATGAGAATTTGCTGAAAACATGATGATAGGAATGATTCGCCCAAAGCTACTCAGTTGGGGTATCTCCAGGCTGACATGATTGAAGGCATCAAATGATACTGAGATCTGCTTGCAGTTTGGACATATGCAAGTGCTTTTAAATTGTCCATAAAATGTATCATGAACAATTGATTGGTTCCTCTTGCAATGGGCATCCCATGCCTCAGCACCAGCTACATTCAAATCATGTTCATGATTCACATCAGCTTTTTCGATGTAAGGCGGGTTTCTTACTCGATTCAGATCTTCATGCAACCCATCCAGTAAGAATGCCAAAAATTCTTGAGAGTCGTGTTGTGACGTACCAGCAAATCTTGGAGCAAACAATGCTATTGCCCGTTTCAGCGCTCGCGGTGATATATTGTATTGTCGCGAATTTCCCATCCATAGTGACCGAACCATAGTGTCGTACGCCGCAGCCAATTTCCCTCCCGTACCTAATGGGTTCGATACATTTATATCTTTCTTGTAGTGACTTGTAAGAAAGTATCTCGTCAGTGGTGTGGCATGGCTCAGGCATTGTAATGCAGAGTTCATGAAACAAGTATTCCCTAGATTGTTCAAGCCAACCCTACCCGAAGATTGATCGTACACTACTCCCATGTTGTTTCGACTTTCGATCGATCTCTGGGCATTCGGGTAGAGGAACACTTTTGGACGACCATGTTTATCCATCAGCATTGCTCTTCGACATATAGTTGTATTCGCACAAATTTCCCCGTACCAAGATTTCAATGCAGCGTAAGCGTCTCTTGGCAATATTTCAAAGTGGTGACCCCTTACAAGTTGCGGTATCAGCATAGTAGCACTTTGTTGGGGGCGCCACTCTTGGAAAAAGAAATCGCTCGCCTGAGGGTTAGAAGATGAAATCAATAATCTCCGATTGTTAATAGCACCTGGTCGTCTTCCATATCCGTCACAATATGAATCGTCGTCACTTTCTTCTTCGCTAGACGATCTATCATCTTCTTCAGTATCTGCATTTTCTTTTTTGTCTGGTATTATGATATTCAATTTTAATTTCATATCGTCGTCAATGGCATGGAAGTTGACATGATTACACCACAGCCTCCACCAATCAAAATCCAACAAATAGAAAGCTTCGCCTGTCCGAGGTACACTCGCTTGCGATAGCAAAGTTGAAATTATGTGTCGTTGCGAAGCAGATGAAGGACATGTTCCTGCATTATCCTTCTCGAATTGGCGTTTCAGTCGATTATTCACGCGTTCCAACGCAAGAAGGGTATCGTTCCTTCCTTTATTCAGCCTGGCCTCATCCTTATCTCCAAACGAACGCATACAATGTTCTAAATCAATCTTGGCCTCTTCATTTTGTCCCAATGCTTCTCGTGCAAGAGCACGGCGGTACCAAATTTTTGTCAGGTCGTATCCATCGTATATACTAGCTTGGGAAAGTATCGAATTGCAATTAGCCTGCATCTCCGAGTACCGTCCAAGTTTATATAAAACTAGGGCATTGTTGCCAATCAAAGACACAAATAGTATCCGTTGCGATGACAGAAGCAATGGATCATTATCGCAATGAGCATTCAGTTGCGTTGTGATGTGTAAAGCATGAGAGTAGTTGTTGTGTGAAGCAATATAGTCTTTCGAGGAGAAGAGCTTGTTTCCCTTTTCTTTCAGAGATTCAGCTTGTGTAAGAAGGTTTGAAAATATTTTTAGTTTCGTCACTGCCGTCATTTTTGGTGTTGGTGCTGGCATGTTGCAGTGGTGTTGCAGTGGTGTTGCAGTAGTAGCGCCACCAATGCACAGGTACCGGTAGGTAGTACAGTCAATGCGATTCGATTCGATTCGTGAGTTGCTGTTACTTTTTACAAGCGCTTTCATCAAGGTTTCCCCCCCCCACCTTCTTGAACCTGGAACCTGGAACCTGGAAAAACTCTCCTGGAAACCACCTTTTGACTGCCGCCATCCGTACAATGGATTGAGCACACGAGCAACGGATATTTTCAAACTCGTATTCGCGCCATTTCCATTATTCTCTTCTCGCTTGAGCTTGATGCTAAACACACACCAGAGGAGGAACAAATGTAGTTTTTGGCACGAAATGACTGCTGATAATTTAATGTCAACGGGGATACACCACGTAGGTAAAAACTAAGGAATTTGATTGCCAGAAAAACTAAAAACTAAAACAGATTTCAAATTGGATCGATGAATAGGAGTGTAATGTACCTGCTGGACCGGATACAGCCGGAGCCACATCTATCTTTTTTTTAGGATAACCTAAAGATTTTTGCGCTTCTCCAAGTCAAATTCAATTTTTCGTTTTCTTCGACATAAATCGGCGATAGTAGCACTATGCCGCCAAATCAATCCTATTGATCCTGCCACGCAAACCAATATCAAACCGAGACCAATCTCGTGCATTTCATCATGATGGCGATCCCATTGCCCTTTCAGAGCATCGACACCCTCGAACATAGAATGCAGCGTATGTAGATGATAATGACAAGTCTGCGTCTCACAAAGTGTCCCACTTATATCCTCGATGAGATTATCCATTCCTTTGAAGCAATTGTTTATAGAATCAATACAATACTGACGAGACTCTTCCAACGCAGTTTCATTGCAAGGTTGGTCCTGAAGTTTCCTTTGAAAATCGCGCAATACCGTTTGAGAAATATGCCCATTTCCTTGCTGCTTCTTTCCAGAACTATGAATTCCTGGTGCATAGAATGGTTCTTTATCCAATGCTTCTTTGTCGCATATTTTTCCTCCGAGTAATTTGCATATTTCGTTCGCGGGACATATTTCATTTGTGTTGTGCGCGACATCATCTTCGTGGCTACTCTCAATATGTAAATCAAGATAGTACCTCGAAAGAAATGTTTTTCCGCATAATGCGCATCTGTGCAAGGTGGAAGTTAGCTGTCTCGAGTATTTTGCTGTGGTGTATTGAAACTCCTCATTCCAGAAAATATCTCGTTTAGGGCTGATTATGCATGTGTTGACGTTTTTCAATAGACCTGAGATTACTGCTTCATAGGTTTTCATTTGTGCTTGATGAGATCCGCTATTTTTTCTACTGCGAGATGTGGGGTAGTCGTCGTTATACTTTTGGAGAATAGGAAGCGTCTTATTCATGAGAATAGTTCTTGCTGCTCTGCTCCTACGCCTATCACATCTATGTTGTTGACGCTGCTCCTGCTGCATTTTGTCTCCCAATTATAGAACGTGTTTACTCGCGAAAAGTGCTGTGTGTTGTGGAATTGAAGCATGTATGAGAGTGCCGGACTCGTATATCGCTATCGGCTGGTCGCCTTGCTTGCTACTTGTTGCGTTGTTGTTGCTCGTTGCTTGTTCCTGCGCTGTAATGTATGTATGGGGAGTATCATACGGTCTAAAAATCTCTAAAAACGGTCTTCAAAAACCATTTTCAAATTTTTGTTTCCACGAATCGCCACCGCGACGTGCGGTGGTGCGGTGTACTGTACGGTCACAACATCGAAGTTTGAAGTCAAAATGTAGATCTTGTTTAAAATGCAGATGTCCATCCAGCGTCGAGAAAAGTCCAGCAAGAAACACCCCACTAGATAAGCAAGAAGAAGGAATCTCATCGAATCAATTGCAAGAGCCAATAGTACCTTTCAAATTTACTTTTTGAATATGTTGTTCTCCACACGTGTGTGTACTTATATTCTGTAGTAAACTAATAATAATATCAAAACAGAGTTTAACCAAGAATGATTGAATGTTATAGAATTACATTACATTTGTTTCATATAAATTGAAAGTGGTTGTGGTTTTTCTCCTGGCGTCCCCGAAGCATGAAGTATAAAATTTGCGATGCGAACCAATTTAAAAAGTAACATCTCTCTTGATGCTGACATTGGTTCCGGTGATATCAGTTCCGGTAAGGGGCATGTTGACACTGGCTGTCCAGTCAGCATCCTTCCACTCAACGTCAATTGATTCGTTAGGGGTAAGAGTAGCGGTGAGGCTGTTATCGTCACCAAGTGCGCGCTCCCACTCAACAGAAATGTCTCCATTGCTGTTCAAGGTTGGTGCAACTCTGTTGTCGTCATCGATCTGTCTAGAAATAGTGACAGACTGAGCATCCTGACTAGCAGTGACCTCAACATCAGTTCCATCCTTGCTGTAGGCAATTACAACATCGGACTCCTCGGTCTCAACGTTGTAGGAAGGCTTGACAGTGATGCGAGCTCCATCAGAGTCAATTCCCTTGGTAGCAGAAACAGTCTTCACAGCGAATCCGTCACCAGCACTGGCCTCAAGGTGCACATCGAGGTCAGCTTCTTCGTTGCTAGCATCGATATCGACAGCAGCCTTAGTGAAGTCAGTACCCTCGAACTCAGCACGAGCAGAGACGCCCCATCCATTGAGGTTTGTGGAAGCCTTACCCCAGATGTTCTTAGGGAGAGAGGCAATGTCGGACGTAGGACGAGCAGCAGCCTCGATTCCGTATTCAACGTCAACGTCTCCAGAGGAGGCGCAGGCGGACCAGGAAACAGAGGGGTCAAGTCCTCCAATATCAGCGAAATTTCCGTCTTTGATACTGATCTGTATTCAGTAATGTGTAAATATATGTTAGAGAGAAATTTGATGAAAAGATTGGATAATGGAAAGAATTTGTCGACCTGATCCGTTGTAGTGTTGCTTTCTGCGATCTAAACTGCCATCGAGTAATGACATGAAGACAAGTCTTTGGAGATAAAGCAAGCTGGAGTGCGATTTTTTCAGTAGAACTACTCAAACATTCTCCATGAATACGTTGCTGTATTGTCATTGTTTATAAGTAAAAATTCAGATTCTGGATGTTACCAGCTAGTATTTGTTAAAGTACTTACACTCAAGGAAGGAATGTTGGCAGCAGCAGCAGCGGATCCAAGAACAGTAAGAAGGGTAATGGCAGAGAGCTTCATGTTGATTAGAATTTTATAGATGTATCTGATTGAAATTATGAGCTATTGAGGATGCTCTTCGGCGGGAGTTCAAGAAGAAAAAGATATAAAATTTGATAACACGTCCTGATTTTGTGATTTTGTTGACACGAGGTGTCAACCAACTGTCTGAACTGACGTTGAACGGTTGAAGTTTTTTATTTGAAAAAAGTTTTTCTGGGCTTCGCATCGAGAGGTGAAGATCCCGTTAGAAATAAAGTAAGAAAGGGAAAGGAAGAGGAGACTGTTTTTGCCACTCTGAATTT
>Ga0115005_10005433_pt1 | contig 10084 bp, 8 predicted proteins | sample ArcOceMetagenome_FD_87163 | JGI IMG/M metagenome (GOLD analysis project Ga0115005, IMG submission 87163) | Marine eukaryotic phytoplankton communities from Arctic Ocean - Arctic Ocean - Greenland ARC118M Metagenome | ecosystem: Environmental > Aquatic > Marine > Oceanic | place: Arctic Ocean... | reverse complement strand
TGCCGTCTGCATACCTCTAGTAGTAGATTACTGGTGCAAAAATCCACCATTGGCATGAGGATGATGTCATCAAAACTCAACAAGTATTTGTATGCATCCAACATTCATAAGCATGTACCAGTAATGCTTCATCAACATCATTACCATTCAACTTCCTTCCTCGAAGCATCCAAAGAAAATCTATCCGTCGCTATCGTCGGCACGGGACCGTCAGGATGCTACACTGCAAAATATCTTCTCTCCACTATCAAACAATTGCAATCCAAATCAAAGCAGCAAACACAGAAGATGGACGCAGCTGATATCAATGCCACAGTCATGAATCTCAAATATGTAGATATAGACATGATTGACAAACTCCCTACACCCTTTGGTCTCGTCCGAAGCGGGGTGGCGCCGGATCATCCAGAAGTCAAGAATGTTGAAAACGACTTTGCAAAGCTTTTCAATGTCAATTCGAAGAATATACAAAATGATGTAAATGATACAATACCAGACGAAGATGATAGTGATGGCATCCAGAGTAGCATGGAGTTCAGAGGAAATGTCACAGTTGGAAAAGATATATCCTTGCACGAATTACAGAATCTGTACGATATCGTCGTTTTGGCATATGGATGCGAATCGGATCGAAAGCTGGGTTTGGAAGGGGAAGATCTGCAGGGTGTCTTTTCCGCAAGAGAATTTGTGGCGTGGTATAATGGTCATCCTGATTTTGAACACATGGGGTCTGAATTCCAACATGTTCTGGATGATCCAAACGGTACGGGTGTGGAGGTGGTGGTGATTGGACAGGGGAATGTTGCTCTAGATTGTGCGAGGGTATTAGCAAAAGGACGGCAGGGGCTGGTGGATACGGATATTACGTCTCGTGCATTAGATGTGATTGGAGATGGGGTGAAATGCACTTCTGTATTGGGGAGGAGAGGGCACGTGCAGGGAGCGTTCACCATTAAAGAACTTCGAGAGCTGACGAAACTTGATGATGTATCGTTTGTTATTAATGAAAAGGAGCTTGATGCTGGATTGACGGATGCGTCAGTTGAAGAATTGAATGGACCTCGATCAAGACCAAAGGTTCGGATTGACAAACTTCTTCGGGATACAGCTTCCAAACCGATCGAAAAACGCGAGAAAGAGATTAGAGTACGCTTCTTGTTAAACCCAGTCAAATTCAAATCTAGTGATGGAAATTCCTCTCGATTAGGTTCTGTCATTTGCGAGCGCACAGAGCTGGAGGGTGAGGCTGGTCAACAAAGGGCTGTTGGTACGGGTGTTATGGAGGAGATTCGAGCTAGTATAGCGCTCGTTAGTATTGGATACAGGGGGCTTCAAATCCCTGGTCTAGACGATTCTCTATTTGATCAAACAAGAGGTATAGTAAAAAATGTGCACGGTAAAGTTGCAGACAACCTTTACGTTTGTGGGTGGTTAAAGAGGGGCCCCACTGGAATCATTGGGACGAACCTCGTGGATGCCAAAGATACAATTTCCTCGGTATTAAAAGACTTGAACGATCTGCCTTCAGACAATTCTGAGGGCCGTATCGGATTAGATAATCTACTCACAAAGAGAGATACCAAATTCGTGGATTGGTCTTCCTATCAGAATATTGATGCTGCTGAAAAAGACTCATCAAGACTGCGATCGAAAGACCAACCCCGAGAAAAGTTTACAAACAAAGATGAAATGATAAGTTTTTTAAAATAAACTGATTTTTTTTAAACATTCCCACTACATCACGTACATGTATGACAACAATAATGAAGCACGGCACCCCCTTGCCGCCGACATCAAAGTTACACTTCAACTTCGGGTCCATTTTCATTTTCATTTTTAGCCGGTACTGCAGGCTCACCTTCCTTGCCCTCAGCCGCCAAGAGAAGAGGAATCATGCTGGAAGAAGCCTGATCATTACCTCCGCCAGCAGCAGCAGCAGCAACGACCACCTCTGCCGATTGCGCTGCAGCAACAGCAGCAGCACTAGCCACAACATCTGCAATAGAAGCACTATCCAAAACTTCTTCCGTGGCCTTCTCGGCAATAGAAGCAGTGACTGCTGCATCAAAGGAAGTTTTCAATTCCGAAAGAAGAAAAATACCTTTGGAGATAGTATGGAACGTCTTATTGTATAATGCATCAATCTGAACATGTTCCGGAGAGTTATGAGGTGGAGGCCCTGCAATGGCCGACATGGTATTTGCAAGCTCCGCCGTCTCCTGAGTCACTGCTGCACCAATCTTTTGAAGATCCATAACGATCTGAGGGTATTCATATCCCGGACCATGATGTTTGGTCCCGTCGAACGGACCGTTCAAGATAATGGCGTCAGCGTGCACGTCGACAATTTCGCCATTGATTCGGACTCGTTTTTGAGCAAAATTGTCGGCAGCGGATCCGGAATTGGGCTTGCCCTGTACGTCACTCTTGCGCTTTCGCTGAGTTCTTCGTTTTTCGTTGAGGAGTCTTTGGCAGGTAAAGCATAGACCAGATCGCAAGTAAAGACTAGTTGGCTCGTCTGGGTTGGAGTCTTCATGTTTAAAATTTAAAATGTGCAAGTGGAAAAGTATGAGGAAAACATTATTATCATTGGAAAGTCCACTATGCGCATTATCAACCATGATAGAAACAAAAGAACAACTTACCAAAAAGACAAACAGGAACCCCAATCTTTGTACATGTAGCCGCAGTACACTGCGACTGTCCTGCCCCAGGAGGACACTTGATATGAGGCGTCACAGAAGCACACGCAACATCCGCAGGGGTGGGGATAATAGAATAATCAACCACGATAAATCTCTTCTTTTTCAAACGGACCATGATCTGGCCATCGTGGGCATTGGGCACACCTGGCTTTCTTTGATAGCAGTTACCGTTGGCCCTGCCTAGGTTGTGTTCGAGATCGACAGAAAATTCTTCAAAGGGTAAAATTATGGTTGTGTCACCTCCTGTGTGGATTGGGAGGCCGTTGTTCTCCATGGTTGTTGACATGATAGCAGGTACTGAATGTAGTTGATTGATCTCCTTTCTGGTGAAGAAGCCAAAGATCAAAGGGTAAGTAAAGGTCCCATTTTCAAAATTTGAGGAAGGACAAATTGACACGAACGGTCCTGAGATGCTAAACCAGCATATGCGTTAAGCTTGGATTACTATATGCTTCCTCGCGTGCATCTTTCATCAACACCCGAGAAAGATAATGATCCAAATCGAAATGGACATGATGGAGACAACATGCCATCGCATCGGGAGAGATGTTAGCGCATGACATGCGCTGCGCTATCAACGCGCTCATCATCGTCTTTTTTGATTTCGGATTTCGTATGCCGCATCCTCGCGCCCGGTGTCAAGCGCAAGAGTCATCATGTCAAATCTAAATTCAATTCTACTGGATTCATTCCATCTTCAATCTCCGTCTATCAACGATGCGGAAGGAGAAGTAACTTACCTTACCTTACCGCTAAGGTTTTATGCACGATTGCGGAACTAAATTATCACGTATTCATTGTGGCTTCTTGATGGCGTCGACGAGACCGTGAAAGGCCTGAGAAGGTGCTCCTTGGGAATGAATCTTTTCTGGGGGTTACAAATACAGACGTAGATTTTTGTACCCCTTTCAGGAGAGAAAACCTCGGGTCACAAATCTAGAAATATTGAGTATCATCTACTCGTAGATCATCCAATCTACTTATTGCGTTGTTTAAAATAGAGCCGTATCAGGTACGTTCAGTACGTGAGTGTGTGAATGTCGTTGTTAATCACAGTTTCAACTAGTTTTAATAAAAATCTTCATTTCTTCTCTAGCAATGCAAGTTTCTGAAAGTTTGCAATGGCGCCCTTAATATCCGCCACCTTCTTCTGCAGACCCTCAATCTTCTCAATGTTCTCCTTCTTGAGCTGATCCTTCACCTTCTCTTCGTATCCTGGAGCATTCGTCTTCTTCTCCAGATTCTCGAGTGAGGGCAAGGTCTTGCCTAGATTCTTCTCCAGCTTTTTTATCTCTGCCTCAAAGTCTACAAGACCCTTGATGTCCATGAGAACGGTTGTCTGGTCATCAATAACGTCGATACCTATGGTTTCAGGAATGTCAGCTTCAGCAGGGTTGACATTGACGGTGGAAGCCTGTCCAAGGGTCTTAATATCATCAGATTGGGCCTTCACAATATCTTCATCGGTAGCCGTCTTGATGTAAAAGTTCGTAAGAACCTTATTTTTTATCTGGTATGAGGCTCTGAGCGATCTACATGACTTGATAATCTTCTTAATAACCTCCATTCCTTCCTCAACCTTTGGATTCTTGTATTCATCAATGCACAGCGGATATTCGGAAATCATGATGGATTCCCTCTCATCGGGACCAAGACTTCCACGTCCGGGTAGCCGTTGCCACAATTCCTCAGTAACGAATGGGATCATTGGATGCAACAATCTCAAACCTGCTTCAAGACAGACCCAGAGAGATGCCTGTGCGCCCCATCGTGCGTCGGCATTCGCCTCACTCTTATCGTATACAACAGGCTTGATCAACTCGAGGTAAACATCGCACAAGTCATCAATCCAGAAGGAGTATGACGCCTGTTGGGCATCACCGAATTTATATTCACGAAAATTACTGTTTACGGTCTCGCAAGCAACCATCAAGCGGGAGATGATGAATTTATCTCTGATTGCCATTTTACCACTTTTCATCAAGTCGTCAAGCATACTATCAGTGGGTTGGAAGTCGGAAACGAATTGTAACGCAAACCTAGTTGCGTTCCACAACTTGTTACAGAAATTACGGTACCCAACAACGCGCTTAATGTCCAAATTCACATCCTTTCCTTGAACAGTGTAGGCTAGCAATCCGAAACGCAGAGCGTCAGATCCACACTCAGGGATTCCATCGGGGAAATCTTCCGCTTGATCTTTCTTGCTTTTCTCAACTTCCTTTGCTGGCAGGTTGCCCCCATCAAGTTTTTTGAGGAGGCTTTCAAGAGTACATCCATTAATTACCTCGAGAGGATCGATAACATTTCCAAGAGATTTAGACATTTTACGCCCTTCCTTGTCGCGTACCATCGCATGCAAGTAAACTGTGTGAAATGGGAGTTCATCAGTCAGTTCAAGACCCATCATAACCATTCTAGCAACCCAGAAGAAAAGAATATCCGATCCAGTTTCAAGAAGAGATGTTGGGTAAAATGCCTTGAGATCCTCGGTATTATCAGGCCATCCCATTACAGAGAAGGGGAAGAGACCGGAAGAAAACCATGTGTCAAGGACATCTTCGTCGCGCTCGAGAATGATGTCATCTTTGTGGCACTTGAGAATATCTATGGCTTTCAAGAGAGCACCCTATATATTTAAAACAAATAGATTCTCAATCAGTAAAGACATCTAACGACGTATGGACACAATATTCTAAAAGTCGACAAACTTACCTTTTCGGATCTTGATACTACCCATCTATTATTGTTGGCCATGTCATTCTTGTTCAAGGTCTCCCCCTTCTTAGTGACAAACCAAGCTGGGATCTGATGACCCCACCAGAGTTGACGACTTACACACCAGTCGCGAATATTATCCAACCAGTAATACCATGTCTTTTCATGTTCTTCAGGTTTGATTGTCAACTTTCCATTGCGAACAGCATCAACGGCACGCTTGGCCATACCATCACAATTTACATACCACTGAGGGGTGATCATGGGTTCTAGGATATCGCCTGATCTGGAACAGAGTCCAAGGCGCATCTTGTTTGGTTCCTTTCCAAAGTAAAGTCCCTTCTCCGCGAGCGCTTCTTCCACAGCGATGCGAGCATCATAGCGCATAATTCCCTCGAATTGAGATCCCTTATCGTTAATAGCACCATCTGGTGTCAGCACAGTGATAAATTCAAGGTTGTGTCTTTTTCCACATTCATAATCATTTGGATCATGGGCAGGAGTAATCTTTACAGCTCCTGTACCGAAACTCATGTCAACAAGCTCAGCATCAGTAATGATTGGGATCCGACGGCCGTTGAACGGATGAATGACAAACTTGCCATGCAAATGCTTATACCTCTCATCTTCAGGATGAATGGCTACTGCAGTATCTCCCAACATAGTTTCAAGACGGGTTGTGGCAACAATGAGTTTTTCCTCAGAATCCTCAATGGGATAAGCGAACGAAGTAATTACTCCGAACTCGTATCTTCCTTTCTTGTCATTGGGGTTACCCTTGTGTGATTTGACCTCCAAAAATGTGCGTCCTTCCAACTCAATGTAGTCAACTTCAATGTCAGAAATAGCAGACTTGAGAGCACAAGACCAGTTTCCCAAACGCATATCTTTGTACAGCAATCCCTTCTCATGCAATTGATTGAATGCCTCGATTACTGCTTTGTTACACATCTTGTCCATGGTAAAACGCTCCCTTGACCAGTCAACACTGGATCCAAGACTACGTAGCTGGTTCGTGATCTTTCCACCATATTCTTCTTTCCAGTCCCAAATCTTCTCAACAAATTTTTCACGTCCAAGGTCGTGACGATTCTGCCCAGTCTCTTTCATGAGCATCTTTTCTACTATAGACTGTGTTGCAATACCAGCATGATCAGTTCCTTTGAGTGTTTGTGCAATTGAAGTAATTAGTTTGAAAGTGTGTCTAAATGACAAAGATGAGAGTAGAATATTAAAATCCATGTACAAGAACGTGTAACTAACCTGGTACGTAAAGGGTTGCATGACCACACATTCTATGCCACCTGGTAAGCGTATCCTCAACTGCAGCAGTCAAAGCATGCCCCAAATGCAAAGATCCAGTAACATTAGGAGGTGGGATAACCATAACAAATTTGTCTGCATCTGGCTTCTTGCCCATGGCATCTTTTGGATCACAAGAATAATATCCGTTGGCCTCCCACCAATCTTGCCATGCTGCCTCGACAGCAGAAGGATGGTAAGCACTAGTCATCTCCTCTAATTTCAAATCCTTCTTTTCTCCCTTTGGCGTTTTGTTTACGAATTTGAATACCTCCTTGGGTTTAGCCTTTTCCTTTTCCTTCTTCTTCTTGGATCCATCTCCCCACTGAGGCTTCTCCTTCTTCTTTTTGCCTTTATTTTTGGCGAGTTTCTTCAATGCGTTTTTGGAGAGTTTCTTCTCTTCACCTGGTGCAACTACTGGTGCCTCGCCCCCTTCTTTCTTGTCGGATGTCGCAGCTGGAGCAGCTTCAAGGACATAGGATGCAATAGCAGCAGACTGAAATAGTTCATTATGATTCGATAAATATGTGAGTTTAGAACATAAATTAGAGGTTAAAAATTGATATCAGATGAAGTCATTTACCTTCTCGTCTGTCATCAATTGATCAGTCATAGTGATTGAATACTTGTGATGAACGTTTGTGATGAGTTCTTTAGTATTATATCCGGACTTGCTCCTTCGATGCTATCATACACACTGTATGTACAAGCGAGCAAGCAAGGGATACAAGAACAACATTGATCCAACACTCGAAACTTCCAACGTTTTTTGTGAGGTCGAAATCCCGGTCTGTCCGCCTGCCAATGATGAAGAAAAAGGAAAGACAGAGAAAAAGAGAAGGAAAGTATAATAAGAAGGACGCAGGCCGGCGGCCTCAGCTCAATGAGATCACATAAAAAACACACACAACAAAACTAAACATAAAACATAAAACATAAAACACAAACTCTGAAGCATTCTAGCTGAGTTTCCATCAACATGTGCATTACCAAGAATCCAAGCTGCGAGAGCGCAGAGGGGGCAATCAAGTCACCAACAAAAAATCTCAAAGCTACCAATGCCAAAGTACAGAGCTCGAGTTCGGCAGCGTTCTTCATCATCATTGGACTCTCCCTGACTTCCATTTATTCGGCTGTATTACAGCTCGAGAAAGTTTACTACGACGGCTTCGAAGACCAGAAATTCATATATAAGGTCCCCTACATCTCAGCATTGAAAATCCCAGAGTCTTTTGCATTTTGTACCGTGACAGTATTTACCCTTGCAGTTTATATTGCAAGACAAATGACATATCTTCAAAGGGCAAAACTAAACATGCCGATAGTGCCTTCTTACACGCCCTTTCTCGGCACTGCGCTGCAATTTCTCACCAACACGCCATGGGATCTTATGGAATCCTGGCATCGCAAATATGGTCCCATCTATGCTTTCCGATTGCTCGGAAAAACTTGTGTATCCACTGAGAAACCTGAATTCCTGAAGGAACTTCTCCAAAGCCAGATTCAAAATATCAAGAAAGATTCAAAATTCTCTTACAAGCCTTTCCTGCCCATTTTAGGAACGGGCATTGTGACATCGGAAGGCAAGAGCTGGATGAATCAGAGGAGAAAGATTAGTGCTTTGCTCAAGGTCCATGTCCTCGATTTGATCCCTGATGCCACTCTCGGGGCTATTCAACGTATCATGGAAAAGATGGACAAATGCGCCAGCACTGGCGAGAAAATTGACATTTCGGAGGAATTGCGTCATCTCACCTTACAAGTGATTTCAGAATGTTTTCTTAGCCTAGAAGCTGCAGAAAGTGATACCACTTTTGCCACAATGTATTTGCCAATTGTGGAGGAAGCAAATAAGAGAGTATGGAGCCCGGAACGATCCTATATGTTTTTCATGCCATTTTTCTGGCGTCATATTTTCGGGATTCGTAGACTCAATAATTATGTCTCAAAACTAATCCAAGATAGATGGAATAAGCGGAAATTAGCAAAAGGAGAAAATGCCAAGAAATCAAAAAAGGATGATATTCTTGACAAAGTACTTGAACATTTCGAGAAAGAAAATCCTGGAAAAGATCTCGATTCGTCATGGATCCAGCAGCTACGTGACGAGTTCAAAACATTCATGTTGGCAGGCCATGAAACTTCTGCAGCAATGATGACTTGGGCGTTCTTTGAGCTTATGAAGAAGGTGGACCTCAAGGAGAGGGTGAGCCATTTATTGCACATATGTGAAACAAATTTACTGTATTTCCATCCTTTGCATGGTTGCTAATTTTATACCCTCGTGCATGTCCGTATAGGTGGGTAATGAAGCAACGGAGGTTTTCGGACAACGTGATTGGTTGCATGGCGATGTAGATGCATTAAAGTTGCCTCCACGTGAAGAATTGTCCCAATTGGTGCTTTCCGAGGCTTGTCTAAGAGAGGCACTCCGTCTATATTCAGTTGTACCTGTCGTCATGAGGCAAACAGTCAAGGCAACAAAGATTGGAAATCATATCATCCCTAGTGGATCAAATATTACCATTAATATCCAAAGTGTGCATCATAATGAAGAATATTGGCCCAGACCGATGACATATGACCCGACGAGATTCACAGATGCTAATTCGAAACCCACACCATACACATTTTTACCATTCATCGATGGACCTAGAAATTGCCTGGGTCAATACTTGGCGTTGTTGGAAAGTAAGATGGTGTTGTCTTTACTTTCTGAACGATATGACTTTGAAATAGCAGAGAAGGCTTTGAAAGGAGATACTGATCCGAGGCATCGCTTCATTGTTCCCATAATTCCAAAAGGAAATCTTGATGTATTTGTAACCAAGAAATAGGAAATAGCCGGACTATCCTACTAGATGCGTCATTTATTGAATATCGGTATCAGTACAGTACATAATATACACGTTACCGGTACAACTCTACTCTAATATGGATGGGATATACTTTACGTGTACCGAAACAGAAATGTTACTAGTGCAGAAGAAATAAAAATAAAAACTACGTGTACACACGTACAGTACGTGTTCATGGTGTATTGTATAATAACAAACAATTTCTAATTTTACATCTTACCAGACACTTCTTTCACAAAAGCATACACAAAAAAATATGCCAAGATGGTTTGGAAAGTACGATACGCAATGTTTCCCAAACTAATAATGAGACAGATTTGGTTGATCACATTCTTTTGTATTCCGACAATTCAATCTTGAAGTGCACATCTGGTTTTTGCCAACCAAAAATAGCATCAGCTTCGTATTTCGTCTTGAAAGCGACATACGACATAGATCTATCACTAGATTCATAAGCCATTTGTGCGGCAGCATTGTATGGGACAGAAATATCAATGGGCC
>Ga0115005_10005432_pt1 | contig 10085 bp, 7 predicted proteins | sample ArcOceMetagenome_FD_87163 | JGI IMG/M metagenome (GOLD analysis project Ga0115005, IMG submission 87163) | Marine eukaryotic phytoplankton communities from Arctic Ocean - Arctic Ocean - Greenland ARC118M Metagenome | ecosystem: Environmental > Aquatic > Marine > Oceanic | place: Arctic Ocean... | reverse complement strand
AGTTCGCTGCAACCACGTCCGACAAAACCAAATACAACTTCAACTTTCTTCAACCTTGACGGTATGCTATGATACCAGCGCACCGAACGAGATCACTACATGCAGTGCAACAGAAAATAGGTACTTTATAAATTGTTAAAGAAAGCGTTGAACAAACCAAAGCTAGACTTTCACTTGTCCCTATTGAAGAAATGGCAACTAAAACAGCAGCGACAACACTCATTCGAAAAGGTCTTCCTTCGCTGACCTCCACTCCCCTAAATCCATACGCCCCCGTCGCAAAATGGATCATCGGAACCTCCGGCCTCGTCGCAGGTATGGTCCACGTTGGAGGAATCACTCGCCTCACTAAATCTGGCTTATCCATGACAGACTGGAAGCCCCTCGGTTCCCTTCCTCCCATCACAGAGCAAGAGTGGGCAGAGGAATTTGAGAGATACAAGCAATATCCCGAATATCAGCAGAGGAAAAGTATGACCGTTGACGATTTTCGATTTATTTATTATTGGGAATGGGGTCATAGAATGCTGGGCAGGGTCGTCGGAGTTTGTTTTGCAGCTCCATGGGCATATTTTGCAATCAGAAAGAGAATTCCTGCAGGATATGGGAATCGTATGAAGATACTTTTTGCCATGGGAGGAACTCAGGGGTTAGTGGGATGGTGGATGGTGAAAAGTGGTCTCGGAGATGATCGAAAAGGTGATCGCAGGGAAATTAGGGTTAGTCCTTACAGATTGGCTGCGCACTTGGGAATGGCGTTTACTACATATTCAGCGTTGCTCTGGACGGGGTTTGGTATCATGCAGATTCCTAATGATGTTGCCAATGGTGCGAATGGGAATGTTGGCTCCAAAAGTAAAATCGTGGAATTGGCGCAATCCATGACCAAAGAAGCCATAAAGCACGCCAAGAAAATTCGTGGTGGTGCAATCGCAGTCACTGGATTGACTGCCGTGACTGTGGCGAGTGGTGCATTTGTCGCTGGAAATGATGCCGGAAATGCATACAATACCTTTCCTAAAATGAACGATCAGTGGATACCCATAGATGATATGATTGACCCTGATATCAAACCTGTATATCGAAATGCTTTTGAAAATACGGCCATGGTGCAATGGAACCACAGGGTTTTGGGAACATCCACTGCTTTGTCAGCTTTGACTTTGACAGGGCTTGGACTCTTCCACCCAGCAGCACGGAATGCCATTACTCCACAGGTTAATCGGGGACTTAAGCTTCTTGGTGGTGTAGCTGTTGGACAAATGTCTCTTGGTATCGCCACTTTGTTGAGTTATGTACCTATTGGTCTCGCGGCTGTGCATCAGCTTGGATCTCTTGTACTTCTGTCATCGGGCATTTATGTTGTGCATTCGTTGCGTTATGTCAGTCCTGGAGTCATGAGAATAGTTAGTAAGAAAGTTATTACTTCATCTGTAGGGGGTGGAGGCGGTGCTGGTGCATCTGCTTTTGCTACAACTGGTGGAAAGGCTCCTCTAGTGGCGATGAAAGCTATCAAGTAAGCCATGCATTCAATGCCACGAGAATAAGATTGGACACGAAACGGGCTTCATTTTAACTTCGGTTTAAATAAATAGACTTGTTTTCTCATAAAATTACGTGATTTTCAATACTTTCTTCTCAAACACAAACTGTTATCTTGATAATGGCTAGTATTACCTACCCTCGGGCCATGGAGAGACAACTACATCCTCATTTCTAGAACCACCACGTTTCATGCTTCATGACTCTCTATTACCATATATCTTGATGTTTTTTACTATGTCTTGCTTGGTGCGCAGAACGGTCTATATGAGAAGATTATGCAATGACGTAGTCATCGAGAATTACATTTACACGGGTTCTTCACATCACATTCGATCATTCCTCTTCAAAAATTATTTTTAATATTTTTGATTGTTTGAATTTTGAATTTACTCCTCTACTCTTTCTCTTTACTGTCTTTTCGTCAAATCTTGGCTAGTCCCGCCTGCACTTTCCGTTCAATCATTTGGGCCAGTCGTGTAGAAACCAATTTTTCTATCACACCAATTCAAATCATCCCGCGACTTATTACCGGTACCAGCAGCATCACACCACATTCAAAACATTTATTTAAAGGTAGTACTCATCAACAACCATTTCAAACAGTCCACCTGCAAGCAGAAGAATCTTGTTGCCTACAAATTTAAAGTTTTCTCTTCCAAAAGTATACCGACTAGTTTCTCCATTTTGAATTTATAGAAACTGTAAAACAAAACATACCGTTTCATTACCTCCAAGATACCAGTTCACTGAAGACAATCTCAAAATCGGTCGTCACCAATCCCAGCTTTTTCCCCTCCATACTATTCATATTCCTCTACCAGAAAGAAACTATGACCAGCAACGCCAGGGTTCTAGTCAAGTTCCTTCCTTTCGAAGTGAAACTACAGATCGACACATCTAAAAACCGAAGACTTCGTCACGCGTATTCACCCATTAACTGGTTCTCATCCAGCGACTCTGCCAACCCCGCTTCTCAGCACCGACAAGCCTTTGAGCTCAATGTGTCAGAGCTTACGTCCGTATTAAAGGACTACTTTGATGAGTATTTACAGACAGAATTTGATAATGCCAATGGGAAAACTATCTACGCACCTTTCAGCTCCGTATCTCTCTCCTCTCTCAGTGGCCGCAGACTAAGCGATCAATCAGACCGAGTACAAATGGATGGGATCATAAATTCCAAGTCAGCAATTGACTCTCTTCTAGATGAAGACCAATCATTTGATATGGATCTACAAACGGATATGGATGTTGACTTGATTCCCATTCGTTCCGGTAACCTTAGAAGAAGAAAATTGGATATTGTCTACATTTCTAGACGGTACGATGGTGTCGCTGTCTTTACGAGAGACGGAGAATTACCCGTCCCCTCACCAAATTTCCTGCAAGCGAAGCAGCTTCAGGCACAATCTGATGAAAATGGTGAACTTCTCGATAAATTGCAATCATCAGACAAGGCAACTGGCCTACACGCCGTTACTGGTGTCGAACTTTCAGCATCAACTTCGGAGCCCGAAACACCTACTGGAAATGGCAATGCTCAGACTAGTCCTGCAACCGATTCATTTGATGCCGTCATCATTATTGCGGTTGTTGTAGCTGCATGCTCGATGCTATTGCTAGGTTTCGCCATCTACCTCGCGTTCCGTCGCCGTCAGGATTCTGGTACACGAATGCAGAAGACGAATGAGATTTCGCCAACAACTAGAGGCACAGAGAATGAACCTAGTCCTCAAGGACAAAATACAAAGAGGGGGCATTCACCTCCCGTTTTGGAGATCAACGAGGGTGGACTTCAGCATGATGACGCCATTAGCGAATATACTGAGAGTGTCTATTCTCTTCCGTCAGCTGTGAAATCAGCGAAGAAAGCTTGGTTGCAACACAGCAGTGCGGACCCGTCAGATGTGAAATCAGCAAAAGCAAGCGCTCGCTTCAATCCAAAGTACATTCTATCTAGCCGCAGTAATGCGAGTAGTAGCGCAGACGAAGGGGAACTTCTCTTCGAGAATCGCGGGGCCACTGAGGAGATGGAAGGAGTTCCGCAAATGACATCTCCTATGAAGAAAGCACTGAGGGAATCAGAAGGTAATTTTTTCTCTGCGCCTGCAAGCGGAGACAGACCTCAGGTTGCGGATGTTAAGCATGCAACCGAAGAGGACAAAAAATATGCGGATATCATCGATGATGATATTCATTCGTCCTTATCAGCCTATGGAAATGGAGGTATTTCAAATCATTTTAAGAGCATGGTTGATAAGACCGATGATGGTGAAAGTGTTGTCAGTCTCGAGAGCTATGGATTTTCATTAGATGGCGCAGATTATAGCACTGTCGCAAACAGCACCAAGTATGGTTATTAGACGAAGGGATTAATTGATTAGTTGATTGCACATGGCTGCGTACTCATCGTATTCAAAATTAAAAGTATCTACATTAATTTCACAGTGTTCTTGAATAGTGCCTTGTCAATTCATTTCTTTACAGCAAACCTTGACGAATGGCGTAGAACACATCTAGAACCAGCTTCAAATCATCAGAACCAACTTCAAATAAGTTCTTTGCGTAATCATACAAAAAGAATTGAAGACCGATAACGAGGAAGAAAAATGTGGACCTTGCAGGAAAACCGGTATACAAGTTCAAAATACCTCCATCTTTGCTAAGCAAATCTTTGAAAATGGATTTCCAGTCCCCGTCGTCAGCTCCGTCCTCTTCGTCGCCTTCCTTCTTTTTCTTGGAGGAAGTCAGCGTCAAGATCAGATCAGCTGGATGCGAAACAAACGCACCAGCTAGACCTGCCAAAGCCCCCGATACCGCTGAAACGGTCAAACCAATAGTGCCAGCTCCAACCTGTACTGGTTCAATAATTTGAGGTTGCGCGTTTATCAGCGTGATAAGAGCTGTAGCAACCGTATCAAAGGCCAAGAACTTCATTACTGCGAACGGAAGTTCACGGGATACAATTGGCGGAAACCCAGAGAAAAGCGGTCCGATGTCATCCTTTGTAATGTCTGATAATTTGATATTTTCGCTACTCGTCGGGGCTAGCATTTGGCTACCTGACTTCCCGGCACTCTTCGCCACTTCTTCTCTCTTTTCAACCTGATACACAGCAATCAAAGATGGGATATTGTTAGATTCTGTAGTTGACTGCACATATCGTCACTGATTAGGAATGCGGACTTACCAAAAAATCTGAAAATACTGTAAGCACTGGTTCGGCTTCTACATACCCCATACTTCGAACTCGTAGAATCTCAAAAGGAGCTGCAGCAAGGCTTGTAAGGACACATGCAAGTCCCGCTGCGAGGAGAAACGTCAATTCTTCACCCGAGCCCTTCCCACCAGCAGTGTCGCCAAAAAATACCATGCTGAAAGAACGACGGAACAGTTCAGTAGCACCGAATCCAAATGACCCAAATACGACAGATGCAAGGAATGTGATATCCGCGCTCTGAAAAAGCGAGAAAGGACCTCTTGTAGATACCATGGTCTTAATAACATCCAATGTGCCTACACTGGCTTCTTTCTTCTCCCTTTTCTCAGATTTATCGTTGGAGGCATCGACTTTTGTTGGTCTAGCGGCGACCGCCTGCATCAATTCTTCGTCAGTCTTCAGTTGGACCTTTGTTTTCACAAGTTCCAATGGGTTCAAAGCCGTCCTTACAATTACAGTGCAGATACCACCACTTAGTGCAAGTCGGGTATATTCACTGCCTGTCAGTGCCAGGGCATTTTTTGTCACAGGCTTGCTACCAATCGCACCAAATATTGGATCAAAAGCACGATATCGAGAAGGTAAAAACGTCGCGGATGCTGCTACTGGTAACGATAAGATTCTGTAGTTACCATCTCTCAAAGCAGGAATTCCAATCTCTGGTATAATATCCCTCGGAGCAGTAAAATGAAGTTGTAGATCTGAGGGTAATAGGGCCAACGGATCCGTTGTCATGTTTTCCAATATGTTTGTGTCAGAAGCAAGCCTATTAATTTCTTCACCGCCTTCATCACTTTGTATTTCCACCATCCCTCCTTTGCCTCTACATTTCATCTTCGTTACTTCAATATCAACCCGTCCCAAATCGATAGCCCTCCACGTCTTCTTATCAATGGGGCTCAAATACCAGTCTGCATCTTCTTCGGGTGGTGATATGAAAGCTTTTGGTGGTTGGTTTAAGATGTATCCATTGCCTCCATCTTCAATTCTAACATCGCTTACTGCATATTCCAAGTCGGCAATAGCAAATGCAGGAAGAAGTTTCTTTTTATCTTTTGCCCCTGCCCCTTTTGGTTTCTTGGGTGGAGCAATACGCACTTCTGGAACAACTTCAACTTTCTTGTTATATTTGCCATAACCGAAACCAGGATCTAGAACAATCACTGACTCAACAGAACCCTCGCGGTCAAGAATAGCAGTTGCTTCGCATTGAATTGTAACGCCCTGTTGAATTACTTCGACGTTTGGGATGGATGTGTACCCACGACCTCCATCAAGCACACGAATTCTCAAAACTCTGGAGGTAGGTTTTGTTTTTACTTCAATCTTTGCGGGAGTATACGATGCACCAAGCGCAGGAGGGGCATCAATGATTACGTTTGGTTTCTCGTAATTCAAGTATCCTCCACCACGACGGCTGCTGCCTCTAAAGTTATCGCCATCGTTAAGAAGACCGATAACATTAATATCCGCCACACTTGCATCATCAGACTCCCCTAAGATGCCCTTGATTTGCCTAGATGGCTGTAGCATTGGATCGCTAATGAGTGAAAAAAGAATTGCCAATTGTCGTTTCTCTTCTGAAGAGGTATACCTTGCTTGCAACAAAGAAAGCAGATTTAGTACACCTTTTCTAGAATTATCTCTTGCCTTCTTATCTGCTAATGGCTGTACAGCACCCTTGGCACCGATTTTTCCTTTTTTTAAGGATTCAAAGAAACCTGTTTTTACCTCCGCAATGACGACAGAAGAGGATTGGGCGGGTGCATTGGCCAAAAGTCCTGCTTTGGCTGCTTGCACAGATGCATAACTTCCATACGGCCCAACGAAATAGTTTGCAAGTCCCACCTCAACACTTTCTGCAAACTCTGCAAACGTAATCTTCTTCTGCGCTTCACTCGTCTGCTTTCCATTCCCACTAAAATCTTGTTCGTTCCACCAAGACTTTGCAGCAGGGTCATAGTTCAGCAAAAATCTCGAAAGGTATGTAATGAATCTCGTTTCATAAATAGATTGCGAAACAACTCCATTTGTTGCACCACTATTACTTGATTCTAGTTTGATTCCTCTTGCCAAATCGCTGCCACCACCTCCAAGCATGTCTTTTCTTGGAGAGAATAATTCCCCTGACCTCGAATCAATCTCAGCTTTGCCTGCATTGGCATCTTGAGGAGCTATTGATACAAGAGCTGCCGACGTAGCAATAAGCTGCAATGCTCGACGTCTTGACCATGGTTCATTAAAATCAAGAGTAATCCCTTTATCACTCTCAGTTTCATGTTGTTCACTTTCCAAATCATTTTTGGGAAAGGAATCTAGCACAGAAAATCTTTGCCCTCTCGCAGTCGATGTGCTGGTGCTGTCAAGAATTCTCATAGTTCTTATCAGTGTGGGGCCATGTTGAAAGCCTTTCACAGTATCAATGGTTGCCAGCCATAAAACTACAAGTGGTAATAATGTATAAGCGTAGGCAAGAGTCCAACAACTCCAAACACCGTTCGTTGATTTGCTATATCCTTTCATTTGTAATAGCAATATCTTTTTGTGTTGTTCTAATTTGTCTTTGAGACCTAGCTAGGTAGCAGTTAATGTAATGACACAATTTGCACTGTTCTAAATTTTGAAATTATAGATCTATGCGTTTGTGTAAAGGAACATTAATTTGAGATTGTGGCAATATGGCGTTCTTTATGTTAACTGACAACTGACGTGATGTGCTTCAATTCTCGTTCGTACACGTACTGCCGGTACTACTGTGTGTATTTTGTATTTTTGTTGGTATGATGTCGTGAAAACACGCACGGACTCAGACGGACTTCTCAAAAACATTCTCCTGACTCAACAGGAGGGACAACAGACGGAGATTGATGCCAACGCTTGACGCCAACTACCTTTCTTTCTTATCACCACAACTTGAATCTTCACCATGAACATTTCATTGGCACTTATTCTGCTAGCAACTGCGGAATCATTTTCTCCAAGCAATTTCGTTTCATCGAGGCGAGCAACTGCCTTGAGGGGACATGACAACCTTGATGCCAACAAAGATGTTTCAATGAGCCGAACGAAATTCTTTCATGTTGCAACGACAACCATTGGCGCAGCGTCTATTGCATTCACTCAGCCTGTAGTCGCCGTTGAGAGTGGGCGTCCTGAGAGCTTGGATATTGATAATTTCCTTCGTACAGGTCAAGAGGCCTTTCCTATGGGAGTTAGCTCTCAAGCTGGCAAATCTAAGCCTGTCACTGGTGTTTTCCTTAGAGATGGCACAAGTGTTGAGCGAGATACTCGCACAGGGAATGTACTTGCTGAGCTTGTGCTAGGGGATAAAGCTGATCTTTCTGCAGTACTAGTGAGCTTTCAGTCGCCATGGCCACTTGCAAAGGGATCAGTTTTTGATGTAGAATGTCGTGATAAGAATGGTGACAACGCATTCTTGTCGGTAACCGAAAAGACCGATGGGAAGAAACTCGAAGATGTGCCTGCCTCTTTTTATCTCGATCAACTCTTTGCACCAACTGGTCGCTTCTCATTCTACGGCTCACCTACAAATTTGAAAGTAAAAAAATCTCAGATTGTTGATAATAAACGTATCATTGAGTTTTCCTTTGCTCAACTTTCACAGTCAACAAATGCAGAGATTCCTCGCGAAGCTATCATGATTGCACAAAAGCCTGATAACACGGATCAGGTCGTCATGTTGGTTGGAAGTGCGATGTCTACCCGATGGAGGAGGGGTTCCGATAAGGCCGTAAGAGACACGATTGCATCCTTCAATGCATCTCCTTCTCCCAAGTCTGCGCTGAAAGTCAGAAGAAAGGAAAAGTTTGATGATTTTCTCTAGTAGGTACTATGCGTTGGCTGCTAGTGCTAATATGCACAATAACTTTTAAGATTCCATTTTCAATTTATAAATCTTTTTATGTTCAGGTTTGGATTGTGCATGGAGCATGGAGATAGGAGATGATCACAGAGAAGGGCCATTAGTAACGTCACAATTTACACTAGGTATCCAGTGACCAGTGATATACCCCATGGAATGCTGTACTTTCTGGAAACAAATCATAATTTGAACTTGATCCATATATTATTGCTTATTTTGTTAAAAATATTTAAACTGGTAGGGAGTCGTCCTTCCCCAACAACGCATACAGTACATCATAAATACCGGATACACGGTACCAGGTACACATAAATAGCTCGAATATCCTCTCTCCCTAATTCCCGCTAGTAGATATAGCTAAGTGTACTCTCACTCCTTAATCTCAACCATAATACCTAACTTGGGATCAGACAGACTCGTGTTATACTTCTGCAGCACATCGGTGCTCTTTACCCCAGTGCTCTCCCCTCTCCTGCTTCTTCGACGCATTAGACGCCTTCGTCTCCTATCAGTCTCAGATTGCAACCTAGAGATGATATCCTGCACACTCTCACTACTTGCAGTTGTGCAGAAAGAAGAATACGAATGCCCACTTGCACAAGACATGTCATCAATCTCATCATCATAGTTCTCATGATGCATTAGACACGAATCACTTTTCCAGGAAGCCTGGCTTAGGTCACGATCTGGACGGTCGGGAGAAACAAGAACAGGAAGGCTACGGGTAGAAAGAGATGCCGAGCTCGTCAAAGATGCACACGCAACTAAGGAGGTTGTTTGAGAAGTAAGACTGTCGGCAGATGCACACGCAACTAAGGAGGTTGCTTGAGGAGAAGGAAAAGTATCGGGAGACTTTCTGTCTTCGCTCCCCTCACTGACGATGCGTTCTTCTTCACTAAACGAACGTTTCTCTATCCCGGGACTACAGTCAAAGCTTGAGCCTTCAGATATTGTAAGATCATAGAGAGTGATCTTGTCGGTACCACCAATCATTATCGAATCTTCTTGTGTTGCTGGCGTCATTGTTGTTTGGTGTGTTCAATGGCAGCGTCGTCGGAACTAGAGGGAAGGCTGCATAAACAATCACACTAACATAGATTGAGAGGGGATCAAAATTTCTCACTCAACCGTTCCGACTGTCGTGAACGGTAGTTTTCAGTTTCAAAGTGCGCGTAGTCTATTTTAGTAAAATCAACGGAAACGTCGTAACGTCATCCTTTGAAATTATTAGATAATTTTGGAAATTCTTTTTAACGCTTCATTATTCTTGGCCTGCTGGGTGATGAAGTAGAATCTCCCGCGGGAACAATTTGAAAGTTGAATCTTTGTTGGCGTCAGAGGCAACACAAAAAGAGAATGGCATGTTGGAGATAAAAGCAGATATCTAGATAGATAGATGCTTAGAAATGAGTTGGTTCATTATAATGTGAGCTATGT
>Ga0115005_10005431_pt1 | contig 10085 bp, 8 predicted proteins | sample ArcOceMetagenome_FD_87163 | JGI IMG/M metagenome (GOLD analysis project Ga0115005, IMG submission 87163) | Marine eukaryotic phytoplankton communities from Arctic Ocean - Arctic Ocean - Greenland ARC118M Metagenome | ecosystem: Environmental > Aquatic > Marine > Oceanic | place: Arctic Ocean... | reverse complement strand
ATTTGCTAAAACTGGAATCAAAAATATTACCGAAACTGTTGATGCTAAATACTTTTTAGACAAGAACAATCAACCTTTTATTTCTGTAAATGCAACACAAGAAATCTTCTTTACAAAAAGAACCAATACAGGTTTAATTGCATTGGGAGTTAAATCTGGTGATATTATTAAAACGGTAAATGGAGAAGCAATTTCATTACAAAATGCTAGACAAATAATTGGAAAGTCTATGCAATGGAAAGTTGGAGACACTATAACTTTTGAAATTGTAAGAAATGAAAAAAAAATAAAATTAGAAGGAAAAGCAATTGCTCCAAAAACGGAACAAAAAAGTTTAGTAATTGAAGAATTACCTGCAGATAATCCTAAAACTAAATTGAGAAAAGCGTGGCTAAAAGGTTAAAACCTATTTATAGATATATTAAAAAAGGCTACCAAATTGGTAGCCTTTTTTAATATATCATTATTATCAAACCTGAAATTTCATTAAAATTCCAATGTCTAAATTACGACTAGAATTACATCAATCTTTCAATGATACTTTCTTCATCTACAGGTTGAGATAAATTAAGCGCCGTTTCTATAAGTGCTAAATGTGAATAAGCTTGAGGGAAATTACCCAATAAACGTTTTGTCTTAAAATCAATATCCTCACTAAATAATCCTAAGTGATTACTATAGGATAAAAGCTGCTCAAACTGAATCGTTGCCGCTTCTTTTTCGCCAATTTTATAGAGCGCATTAATATACCAAAATGTGCAAATTGTAAACGATGACGAAGGCAAACCAAAATCGTCTTTATTCTTATAACGATAAAGCAACCCGTCATTATTTAACTCTATTCCAATAGCTTTTACAGTACTCATAAATTTCGGGTCTTTTGCATCAATAAACCCATACGATTCCATCAATAAAACAGAAGCGTCCATTTCAGAAGAACCATACGATTGTGTAAAAGCTTGTACTTTATCATTCCAAGCATGCTCATGAATGTCATTTTTTATTTCTTTTTCAAGTATTCTCCATTTTTCTGCTTTATGATGCTTGCTAAACAGCTCTGCTACTTTAATCGCTCTATCAATAGCTACCCAACACAATACTTTAGAAAACGTAAAGTGTCTGTCTTCTTCTCTAAATTCCCAAATTCCTTTATCTGCTTCTTTCCAGTGTTTATTTACTACCCAAACAATTCCTTTGGTAATCGTCCATAACTCTTCACCATTATCAATATCAATTGTAAAATTTGTTATTTGCTGATGAATTACATCCATTAGAATTCCATAAATATCATTTTGCTGTTGAGAATATGCAGCATTACCAACTCTAACTGGTGACGAATTTTTGTATCCTTTTAAATGTGTTAAGGTTTTTTCTGTTAAGATTTTTTCATTGTTAATTCCATACATAATTTGAAGCTGCTCATCTTTATCGGGAATTAAACCAATAATAAATTTCAAGTAACGTTGCGCAATTTTTTTATGTCCTAATTTAGAAACTACTTTAATTACCATAGATGCATCACGGATCCAACAAAAACGATAATCCCAGTTTCTTACTTCTCCTATTGTTTCTGGCAGTGATGTTGTTACCGCTGCCAAAACAGCCCCTGTTTTATCATAGCTCAACAACTTTAAAGTCATTGCGCTTCTACAAATTTCTTTGTTGTACTTTTTATATTTTGGTGTTCTAGAAATCCAATCATACCAATAAACTTTTGTACGTTCTAGTTCTGTTTGTATCGTATTTAAATTGGTTTTAAAGATCTTTTCATTATAACTAACTAGAAAATATGCATCTTCTGTTAGTGTTATTTCTGTTCTATCAACAACATCTTGCTTATTTAAATTTGTGTACATAAATAAGGTATCGTAAGAATCTTTGTCAGTAAGACTTACTATAAAGTCTTTTTTAAGATGCGTAATTGTATCATCTAAAGCATATTCTAACTTTGGGTTGTACTGAACTCTAAACGCTGGTTTCCCTGAAACAAGTTTTACATATCGAATGATTTCTGGTGGATTATGATAGGACCCATTCGTTTTATGATATCTAGGCATAAAATCATGCAATTCAAAAACACCTTCTTTACTAGTGAAATTTGTGATTAAAATACATGTGTTTTCTAAATACTCTTGCGTTATTTTATAGTCATCAGATACATCGAAAGAAAAACTTCCACCAATTTCATCATCTAAGATTTTGGCGAAGACCGAAGAAGAATCAAATATTGGCAAACAACTCCAATCAATAGATCCTGTTTTAGATACTAATGCAGCACTTTGGCAATTTCCAATGATTCCATAATCTAAATTATTCATAAAGTCTTGTGTTAATGTTTTTAAAGTAATTTTTTTTTGTTAAATTAACAAAAAAATTCACGAACAACAAAAGATCCTTCATGCCAAAAAATATTATTGTTTCAAATAGGCTTCCTATACAAATTACGATTGATAAAAATACAATAAACTTAAAAGGTAGTGTTGGTGGCTTAGCTACTGGCATGAAATCTGTACATGAAGATGGAAATAGTATTTGGATTGGTTGGTCTGGGCTAAAGGAGGAAGATTTAAATCCTGAATTTTCTTTGAATGTTTCTAAAGAATTACAAAAAGAAAAATGTGTTCCAGTTCCTTTAACTGATGCTGATGTTGAGAATTTCTATTTAGGATTTAGTAATAAAACGTTGTGGCCGCTATTCCATTACTTTACAGAATATACAACTTTCGACAACAAACAATGGTTATCGTATAAAGAAGTAAATGAAAAATTTGCTGAGATTGTTTTAGAAAACTGTGAAGATGAAGACACCATTTGGGTTCATGATTATCAATTATTATTAGTTCCTCAAATGATTAAAGAGAAAAAACCCGATACTAAAATTGGGTTATTTTTACACATTCCTTATCCTTCATTTGAAATTTTCAGAACATTTCCTTGGCGTGAACAATTACTTCATGGAATGTTAGGTGCAGATTTAATTGGTTTTCATACTTATGACTATGAACGTCACTTTATAAGTTCTGTAAAACGTATTTTAGGCTTAGAAGTTAATTTTAATGAGATTTTATACGATGATAGAATTGTAAAAGTAGATTCTTTTCCTATGGGAATTGACTATGAAAAATTTAATTCTGCAGCAAAACTAAACGAAGAAAACACCCTTGAAAAACGTTCTGATTTACAGAAAAGATTAGACGAACACAAACTTTCTACCACAGGCGCAAAATTAATTTTATCTATAGATCGATTAGATTACACCAAAGGAATTCCGAATAGGATAAGAGCATTTGAGTATTTCTTAAATAAATATCCTCAGTACAAAGAAAAAGTACGCTTGATCATGTTGGCAGTTCCTTCTCGTTCAAATGTGCCTCAATACAAAAAATTAAAACGAGAAACAGATGAATTGGTTGGTCGAATTAATGGACAGTTTTCGACCGTTAACTGGACACCTATTTGGTATTTTTATCGCGCTATTCCTTTTGATAATTTAATTGATTTATACACCTCCGCTGAAGTTGCTTTAATTACCCCTTTAAGAGACGGAATGAACTTAGTCGCTAAAGAATATGTCGCTACAAGAACCAATCTTGATGGTGTTTTAATATTAAGTGAAATGGCTGGAGCTGCAAAAGAAATGCATGAAGCCATCATTATCAATCCAAATAATTTTGAACAATTTTCTGACGCGATTAAACAAGCCATAGAAATGCCTAAAGAAGAACAAGCGCTACGAATAAAAACTTTACAAAAAAGGCTAAAGCGATACAGTGTAGAAAAATGGTCTGATGAGTTTATGAAATCATTATTAGCGACTCAAAAATCTAATAAAACGACCTCTGTTGTTCGATTAAAAGAAATACTACAAAAAAATGAAATAGAAAAATTTCAGAATGCAAAAAACAGCATTCTCTTTTTAGACTATGATGGAACATTAGTTGGATTTAAAGACGATCCTCAAAAAGCATTTCCAGATGAAGCACTTTTTAAACTTTTAGACGACTTAAGTGCAAAACCAAACGTAACCTTAGTATTGGTAAGCGGAAGGGATAAAGAAACTTTTTCTCGTTGGTTTGATACAAAAAATTATTCATTAATTACAGATCATGGTATTTGGATCAAACAAAAAAAGGACGATTGGGAAGCAGCTGCAGTTCTTAAAAATAATTGGATGGAAAGTATCCAGCCGATTTTAGAAAGCTTTGTGGATAATACACCAGGAACATTTATTGAAGAAAAAAAATATTCACTGGCTTGGCACTATAGAAAAGCAGATGCAGAGTTAGCTCAAAAAAGAACTATAGAACTCAATACTGTATTAACAAGTTTAATTGCCAATCACGAATTAAGTGTCTTATTAGGAAACAAAGTAGTAGAAATAAAAAGTAGCAATATTGACAAAGGGAAAGCCTGTTCTAAATTTATGCTTAATAAAGAATTTGACTATATATTGGCTATTGGTGATGATTATACAGATGAATATATGTTTGAAGAATTGCCAAATACAGCAACTACAGTAAAAGTTGGTTTTAAGAAAACCAGTGCCAAATATTATGTGAAATCGCCTAATGATGTGAGAAACTTTTTAACCAAACTAGCCCAATAAATGTTATAAAATTTATTATTGCTTTTTTATAATCAAATGCGGCACTTTATCTACATTCCAATCAATTACCAAAACCAGGAACTGAATTAACTATAGATTTAGAAGGTACAAAAATTACGATTCCTATTGTTGGTGGAGAAAATGCTTATAAAAAAGCAACTAATTAATTATTGCTAGTTTAAAAATATGTAATAATCTATGAAGTACGATGTAATTATCATTGGAGCAGGTTTATCTGGAATTGGTGCTGCTTGTCATTTACAGAGAAAAAATCCAACTAAAAAATATAAAATTCTAGAGGCTAGAGAAGAAATTGGGGGAACTTGGAGTTTATTTAAATACCCCGGAATTCGTTCAGATTCTGATATGTATACTTTCGGATATTCTTTTAAAACTTGGGATGATGATAAATCGTTTGCGGATGCTACATCAATTTTAAAATATGTAGATCAAGCTTCTGAAGAGTATCATGTAAAAGAAAAAATTATTTTCAATCAAAAAGTAGTTTCTTATAACTTTAATTCTTTACAAAATTTATGGACTGTTAAAACTACAAATCCGAAAACAAAAGAAGAAACGTTTTATACATCACAGTTCATCTTTAACTGTAGTGGTTATTATAATTACGATCATGGTTATACGCCCGATTTTAAAGGCTTAGAGAATTTTAAAGGCACATTTATTCATCCTCAAAAGTGGGATGAAAATTTAAACTACAAAAACAAAAAAGTAGTAGTAATTGGTAGCGGAGCTACGGCAGTTACTATTGTGCCTTCAATAGCAAATGATGTTGCTAAAGTTACGATGTTGCAAAGATCACCAACTTACATTGCTGCCTTACCAAATAAAGATAAAATCGCTGGTTTTATAAAAAGAGTTTTGCCTCGTAAAATAGCGCATAGATTAATAAGAACTAAAAATATTTTTGCAGGTATCCTCTTTTTTAATCTCTGTAAAAAATGGCCAAAAACCATGAAGAACTATGTTTTAAAAGGAATTAAAAAAGAGTTAGGAAATTTTCCTTTAGAACCTCATTTTTCTCCTGATTACAAACCTTGGGATCAGCGTTTTTGTTTGATTCCTGATGGGGATTTTTTTAAAGCTATTAAAAAAGGAAAAGCAGATGTTGTTACTGATTCTATTGCTGTTTTTACAGAAAATGGAATCCTTTTAAAGTCAGGAAAAATTTTAGAAGCAGATATTATTATTAGTGCAACAGGCTTAAAATTATTACCTTTTGGTGGCGCAAAAATATCGCTAAATAACAATCCTTTTGATATTACAAAGCAGTTTATCTATAAAGGTTTAATGTTAAGCGAACTGCCTAATTTCTTCGTTTTTGCAGGATACACAAACGCTTCTTGGACTTTAAAAAGCGATTTAACCAGCGAATATATTTCAAGACTTTTAAAATACCTGGATAAAAACAACTACAAATCGGTTAACGCAAAAGTACTAGAAGAAAATTTAGGCGAATTGCCTTTAATCGATTTAGACTCTGGCTATATCCATAGAGCTAAAGATATTCTCCCAAAACAAGGAGATAAATTTCCTTGGAGATTGTATCAAAATTATATTTTAGATTTTAAAGCTTTAAGAATAGATTCTGTAAAAGATAAAAGATTACAACTTAGATAATCATTTTTAAATCGTTTATTTTTGCAGTATGTTAAAACCTAGAATAGAAATAGATAAAGACGATTTTTACCTTACTGAACAAGGTTATAAAGTTTTTACTGAAAAATATCACCTAAAAAGAGGACACTGTTGTAAAAATGGTTGTAAACACTGCCCTTACGGGTATGATAAAAAAACAGATAGTTTTAAATAATTAAGTGACTTTTCTGTCAAAAATAATTCAACGATAAACTTAGTAAAAATGATAAAAAGGATTTTAGTCTTAATCGTTGCAATTTTATTTACAGGTTGTGCCGAATTACAAAATGTTATTCGTCAATTACCAAATGGAAGTGGCTTATCTCAAGAACAAATTGGTAATGGTTTAAGACAAGCTTTAGATAACGGAATTAAAAATCAGGTATCTAAATTAACCTCAAAAGACGGTTTTTATAGAAATGATTTAGTTAAAATTTTATTACCTAAAGAATTACAAGCAGTAGATAAAGGTTTACGAAGAATCGGTTTAAGCAATTTAGCAGATGAAGGAATAAAGGTTTTAAACAGAGCTGCAGAAGATGCTGTAAAAACAGCAACTCCTATTTTTATAAATGCTGTAAAAGAAATTACGTTTGCAGATGCTAAAAATATTTTATTAGGAGAACAAGATGCTGCCACTAGTTATTTGCATTCTAAAACTTCAGAAAGCTTGTATAATAGTTTTAGCCCTGTAATCAATAATTCTTTTTCTAAAGTTGGCGCAGATAAAATTTGGTCTAATTTAATTACCAAATACAATTCCATTCCTTTGGTAAAAAAGGTAAATACCAATTTAACCAACTATGTAACAAACGAAGCTCTTAAAGGTGTTTTTATAATGATTACAAAAGAAGAAAAAGGGATTAGAGAAAAAGTAGGTCTACGCAACACTTCTCTATTAAAACAAGTTTTTGCATTACAAGATAAAAGATGATTTCAAAAAAGAACAATCGTTTCAAAAATCCTCTAAGCATTAGATGCATATAGGTTTTTTTTAATGTGTATGGCTTTTGTATGGGGAGTTATTTTGTTAAATACTGGTAAATAAATTAATTTCGAAAAATAAATTAATTTATGAAGTATTTATTCTTAATATTCTTTTCAGCGATCACATTATTTGCTAACGGACAAACTGTAGAAGATGATTTTGAAGGAAATGGAACAATTTCTAATTGGGCTACCGATGAATCAGAAATGAACACATCTTATACAAATCCTTATAAAGAAAGTATTAACACTTCAAACACGGTTCTAGAATATAAAGATAATGGAGGTCAGTATGCTAATATATTTTTTGATGTTTCCAATACATTTGATTTATCGACAAATCACACATTTACTTTAAAAATATATGTTCCTTCAGCGAGTATTACAGAAAACGAAAACAATCAAATATCATTAAAATTACAAGACAATACTTTAGGCGATCAATGGACTACTCAATCAGAGATTATAAAACCGATTGTCTTAGATGAATGGCAGATTATCGCTTTCGATTTTAAAAACGACCCCTTTTTAAACTATAATGATAACTCGCCTGACCCAATAAATAGAACAGATTTTAATAGAGTTTTAATACAAATAAATGATGAAAACAATAACGCTAGAGTAACGGCTTATATTGATGATTTTTTATATGATGGAATCATTACTGATAGTAATGATAACAATGGAGAAGACCCAATTTTTGACAACTTAGTATGGTCTGATGAATTTAATGGAACAGGTACAATTGATACTAATAAATGGTTTCATCAAACAGAATTACCGTCAGGTGGAAGTTGGTATAACTCAGAAGTACAGCACTACACTAATAGAGAAGAAAATTCATTTGTAGAAAATGGCAATCTTCACATTGTTGCTAAAAAAGAAACTTTCACAGACCAAGGCTATACCAAACAATATACTTCTGCAAGGCTAAATTCTAAGTATGCTTTTACCTACGGTAAAGTGCAAGTTAGGGCTAAATTACCTACAGGATCAGGGACATGGCCAGCTATTTGGATGCTCGGAAAAAATATTACAGAACCTGGTGGTTATTGGACTAACTCTCATGGAACTACTCCTTGGCCTGCTTGCGGTGAAATAGATATTATGGAGCATTGGGGTAACAATCAAAACTATGTCTCTAGTGCTATGCACACCACTTCTAGTTCTGGTGGAACTATAAATCATGGTGGGCAAATAATACCTACAGCATCTAGCGCCTTTCATCTTTATGAATTGATTTGGACTTCAGAGAAAATGGTGTTTAGTGTTGATGGAATTGTACATTATACGTATAATCCAGAAACTAAAAACTCTAGCACATGGCCTTATGATTCAGAGCAATATTTTCTTTTAAATATTGCTATTCAACAAGGTGGAACTCAAGCTTCATATACAGAAAGCACCATGGAAATAGATTACGTTAGAGTATATCAAGAAGCAACAGCATCTGTTTCTGAAATTAACAATTTGTTAAATATAAAACTTTTCCCAAATCCAGTAAATGACAAATTAAATATTCAATTTCCATTAGGCTTGGGTGAAATTAAAGGAACTATTTATTCTTTAACTGGGCAAAAAATTCAAGCATTTATTCAAAATAGTTTAAAGAAAACGATAGAAATCTATAATTTATCAGATGGTATTTATTTCTTAAAATTAGAGACAGAAAAAGGAACTTACACACATAAAATTATTAAAAAATAATTTTAACTAATTTGTAAGTCATAACATTTAAATAATTGTGTATATTTAAATATTGATAAACACAATCTATGTCCCGCCTAAAACAATTAGATAGATACAAAAAACACCTAAAGGAAAGATATCTCAAGTTAATTGAGAAATCTAATAGCTATAAGTACGAAGACGAATCAATAAGTGATATTGCCGCATTTAAGGCCATGAAATTGCTTGAAAAGATTAATCAAGTTCGGTATCTAGATAGAAAACTTACTATTTAAATTCGTTAAAATCTACTAAAATATTTAGAATCTACTTTCCAAAATTATACTCATTTCTGTTTGTAACTCTTTCGCTTTTATAGCAGCCACTCTTGCAAAGTCATCCGTTTTTGAAGCATAAATTATTCCTCTTGAAGAATTAATTAACAAACCAATATTTTCTGATAAACCATATTTACAGACATCTTGCAAATTTCCTCCTTGAGCTCCAACTCCTGGAACTAGCAAAAAAGAATCAGGAACTATTTTTCTAATTTCTTTAAAATATTCAGCTTTTGTAGCACCAACAACATACATTAATTTTTCTGAATTTTTCCAAGATTTTGACACTTTCAAAACCTCTTTATACAATTCTTGATTATTGACCGTTAGCGTCTGAAAATCAAAAGCACCTTCATTTGAAGTTAATGCTAACATAATCGTATACTTGTCTTTAAAAGCTAAAAAAGGTTCGACAGAATCTTTACCCATATAAGGCGCAACAGTTACAGAATCAAATGCTAAATCTTTAAAAAAAGCTTTGGCATACATGGTCGAAGTATTTCCTATATCTCCTCTTTTTGCATCAGCAATTGTAAAAATTTCTGGATATTCTTTATTGATGTAAACAATCGTTTTTTCAAGAGCTTGCCAACCTTTAATTCCATAAGCTTCATAAAAAGCAGTATTAGGCTTGTAGGCAACACAAAGGTGATGAGTAGCATCAATAATGGCTTTATTAAATTGAAAAATAGGATCTTCTAATTTTAATAAATGAGCAGGAATTTTATCAAGATCGACATCTAAGCCAATACATAAAAAAGATTTTTTTTGCTTTATTTGTGATACAAGTTGTTCTGTTGTCATTACTTTTGCTTAAGATATACAAAAGT
>Ga0115005_10005428_pt1 | contig 10087 bp, 4 predicted proteins | sample ArcOceMetagenome_FD_87163 | JGI IMG/M metagenome (GOLD analysis project Ga0115005, IMG submission 87163) | Marine eukaryotic phytoplankton communities from Arctic Ocean - Arctic Ocean - Greenland ARC118M Metagenome | ecosystem: Environmental > Aquatic > Marine > Oceanic | place: Arctic Ocean... | reverse complement strand
GCTATGAAAGAAGATAAATAAAACGGTGGCAACCGGTCAAGATAATCGCCGCTGACCGGTCAAGATGGTTGACGCGCTATAGTAAGGTTCGCTATACTTGAATGCTTTGCCAACGCTACAGACAAACTAATAGATAATTACGACGCGTTAGCTAGGCGAGACATCAATATGTTGCGTGAAGTTGGCGCAGAGGTCGCTGAAGCTGACATCGGCGTTAAGTTTGAGGAAGTTACGAAGGCTATCTTTGAACTACTTGACTTGAACATTGACGAAGACGTACGAAAAGAAATCAATACTAATAAAGACAAAGCCGACATTATCATTTCCCTCAGTGACGATGACATCATTATAGGTGAAGCTAAGACCTGTAAGAGCGGTGACTTTGCTAAATACTCTTCAACATCAAGACAAGTTAAAGCTTATGTTAATAGAGCTGAAAACATAGGTAAGCGAGTAGCGCAGGTATTGATAATAGCACCTAGCTTTTCAGATGATTTCATTGAGTCGGCTGAGATGGATACAGAAGTAAATATCTCATTGCTAGAAGCGAAAGGACTGAAGCTCATACTGGATGCATTCAAGTCTAAGAGAAACCCTAAGTTTAGCGCGAAGCTACTGACTAAGGGCGGTTTGTTGAAGGCTGAGTTAATCGCTAAGACGATTTAACGATATTTAAAATATATCAAATCGTTACTAACGGATTCATTTCGGAAAGCCATGTTAAAGCACATATTTTAATGAATCTAATATTGTTAACCTTTGCAAAGTCAACGTTACCTCTCATTTAAACAAATGTATTCAATAACATTTGTAGGGTATGTTGACTGTTATCTTCATCTTTGTGACCAAAGAGTAAGTACCAAGCTTATTCAAGAAATGAAATTGATTGAATAACAGCTCAACTAACATCGTTTCTCAAATTGTTTGAATTTATACTTCTTCAGTGTGAGAAGCATAATCATCTATCCAATCCTGAAATTTGTCAGTTGTCGATTTAGTCCTTCTCGACATATTAAATTGATTGAACATAAAGTCTATTGGATCGCTCGGAGATTTAGTAATAGCTTGTTTAACTAAGCCCAGTTTTTCTGGATAAGCAAGCGAACTCCATTCTCTAGGAAAACCAAATGCGTCCGTACCTCGCCATTCAATAAGGCTAGTTATGCCATCTTTGTCCAGCCAAACGGTAATCTCATTATTCTTATGTATCTCAATACCAGCCCATGGTTTAATTATTAAGGTAATGTGATCAATTTGTTTTTGGGTGGTACGACCAAAATTATGTTTCCAACCGATATCGGATACTAATTCATGTAGAGATATTCCATTTTTTTCGGTTAAAATTTCTTTTGCTAACCCATCCAATACAGGCTTGTATTCTTCTGAAAAGTATTTTTTAGCTGAGATTTCAGTGGCGTTAGATTGTTCTTCTGGCTCCTCCATGATTAGAGGTTCAAGAATAACGTCCTCTTCGATCACTGATGCTAATATTTCGTTAAGCTGTTCATCCAATTTATCAATCACGCTCTTTGGATCGATAAAGTAGTCAGTTGACCATACTCTTAGAATTGTCCAACCCAAATTTTCTAAAATGATATGTCTAACTCTATCTCTATCTCTTGCAGCCGGCGAACCGTGGTATGTAGCGCCATCACACTCAATACCAACCATATAATTCCCAGGTTTGTTTGGGTGTATAATCCCCATGTCTATTCTAAACTTACTAACACCAACTTGAGTCTGAACTTTCCAACCTTTATTGCGAAGAGCATAGGCAACGCTTTCTTCAAAATAACTGTCAAACTGATCAACTCCACTTATTGCTATAGCTTCTTCAGCTAAAGCTTGTGGCCCTTTCTCAGCAAACTCCATATAGTATTTCAAATGTTGCACAGCAAGTGCTTGGGTTCTGCTCAGGTCGATCATAGAAGAGTTAAAGCTAGCAAACACATGAACTTCTGTTGTTGCACGAGTAATTGCAACGTTCAATCGTCTCTCACCGCCCGACTTATTTAAAGGCCCAAAATTCATGCTCATTGTTTTGGCACTAGGTTCTGTAGGCCCATAACAAAGGCTTAAAATTATAACATCTCGTTCGTCACCTTGAACTGATTCTAAGTTTTTAACAAAAATTGGATCGTAGTCGTTTGTTCCTTGGAAATAGGGCTCCAAATCACTGTTTTTTCGCCTACGTTCATCTAAGCAGTCTTCGATACATCTTTGTTGGTCACTATTTAAAGTAACTACACCAATGGACAACCTAGATGTTTCACTTGAAATACGCTCTACTATAAAGTCGGCAACTGCATTTGCTTCTTTTATATTAGTTCTGCCTGCACCTTTTGCATATAATCCATCAACCTTATGCATAAACACTGCACTATTTTTTGTTTCCGCACTTGGAAACGTTACTAATGAATTTTCATAATAATGGCTATTCGAAAACGCAATTAGACTTTCATGACGACTTCTATAGTGGCCAGTTAGACGGTGATGAGTAAGCCTCGCAGATAAAGCTTGGTCCAAAATACTTTCAAGATCATTTTCATCATTACCATCATCTTCGCTGCTTCTAGAGAAAAAATTAGTTGGTGGCATTTGTTTTGGATCGCCAACAATGATTACATTTTTTCCTCTAGCGATAGTCCCGACCGAATCCCAAACCGTAATTTGGGATGCCTCATCAAATATTACCAAATCAAAAGCATTGAAGTCCGACGGTAAAAATTGTGCTACCGATAGAGGGGACATCATAAAACATGGTGTAAGGTGTAATAGGTTTTCACCCATTTCACTGATTAACTGACGAATCGGCTTATGATTACTCTTTTTATTAAATTCTCTAGATAACACTCCGTATTCAGCTGGTGACTGTGGTGAATTTGGATCCGGTGTAGACCCTGCCACTTTTGAGGCAATATATTCAGAAGTTGTAATTGCGACCATTGAATCTAGGTCTCTAAATTCTTGAATTAAATCTTCGTGTTTTGATGTTCTAAAGCTTCTGAGGACTTTAGAATCATCAATTAAAATTGGAGCTAACCAATTTGCCACAGCATTTTCGACTTGATGAGCGACCTCAGAACTATCTATTTGAGAAGACTCCAAAGCATCAACAACAGCATTCAACCCTTTTTCACTTGCATCTTGCTTATAACTTAACCAACTACACCAAGCATTTAGTTTAGGTGACAACTCAATTACTTTAGTTGAGGCAGTTATAAATTCCTCTAAAGTCATTTCTATTGGAAATATACCGCCCACCTTATTAAAGTTCTCTAATTCACTTTGCAAACTTGAAAAATGCTTTGTTAAATTACCACAAGCAGTTACTAGTTTAGAATTAGTATAAAATTCTTCATTATCAACAAGTTGTTCTTTTAATAATGAGATCAGTTTACTGGGAGAATCTAACTGACTTGCAACTTTTCGAGAGCTATCGTATAAACTTTTTGCTCTTGTATACTCCTTCTCTAAATATGGGAGTTCCGTATCCCAGCCCTGCCATATGGAATCAGATTCAAAACCAGTCGATAAAGGAGCAATCTTTTCACATAATTTACTTATCTCGAGAAGTTTCCCTAATTCATCATTTGATAGTTCACCCTCAATACCTTGTAGTTTCATTTTTTTAGCTACTTTATTGGTAGCAAACCACTTTAGAGGCCATATTTTTTGTTGAGCTACATTAAATTGCTCAATCCATTTAGATACGTCAAAACTTTCTACGTGCGACAAATCAAAACGCATTGCAGTTGTATTTTGTGCAGTGAGTAACTTTTGTTGTAAATCGATTAGAGATCTCAAGTTTTTAACTTGATTCTTTGCATCAGCTATTAGGACAAATTTAGTAACTGATTCTGTTTGTGAAAGTAATGAAACAGCTAAAGCTGCTATGTCTTCGACTGTATCTAATTTATCTGGTTCGTTAGGTAACGATAATAATCGTTTGATTTCATCTGTGCTTTTTTGAGTGTTTTGAGTTTTAACACGCAAAGACTCCAACATTACAATAATTTCAGACTGCCAAGCATTGGACCAATCTTCTCGGTTTATAATTGATAAATCAGTGAGGTCTAATGTTTCAACGTCAGCAAACGCCAAGCCAAGCTCTTTTGCAAAATCCAAGAGGACTTTTAAGTCATCCTTACTATTTAATACAGACAACGAAATTGTATTTGGCCATCCTAAGTCTATCTTTGTTATGTCTCTATATTTTACAGAGCGGCTAATCGCTTGCCTAGGTGTAATGCCAATATTTGTTTCTTTATGTAATTCGTTTACGTACTCGTTTAAGTTTTGACGTATCTCATATAGCTTGTCAGCGTTCTTTTGCCATTCTGTGCTGCTTGCATCTTCACGCCTTGTCCAAGCCGTTTTCAATTGCTCTAAGATGGTTCTTTTATTAGCTTTGTTACTGTGTAGCTCTAAACATAAATGGTCTAGTTTAATTTTGCTAATACGGCTGTAAACAACATTTAAAGCAGCCATTTTTTCAGCTACAAATAAGACTTTTTTACCCAAAGCCAGATTATGACAAATCATATTTGCAATTGTTTCTGATTTACCAGTGCCAGGTGGCCCCTCTAGTACGAAGTCTTGTGATTTGGCAGATGCATCTATCGCTACCAACTGCGAGCTATCAGCATTAAGTGGTGCATATACATCCGATGGCTTTAATGTTTTATCTAATTCGTTTAAATCTAGAAATTGAACGTTTTGCACATAAGTTTTGCTCGGGTGCTCAATTAAATGATCAACAAACATGTTTTTCTTTAAATCATCTACCCTGTCTTTCAGGTCACGCCACATCAAATATTTTGCGAAAGAAAAAGTGCTTAACACCAATTCTTCAGCGACTTCAAATCCTTTTACATCTTTAATTTTTTCACGGACAATCGACCAAATAAGCTCTACGTCTATGCCTTTCTCGTCTTTTGGTAGCTCACTTACAAATAGAGATAAATCAATTTCATAATCAGACTGCAAAAACTCTACCAAAGTAGAATTGAATATGGGTTCCTCGCCATCTCGTTGTTTTATTCTTATTTTAGACTTAGCGCTTCTTCTTACCAATTCGACTGGAAGTAGTATAAGAGGTGCCCTAAAGGTTCGTTCATCGGTTGGATTTTCTTTCCATTTCAATATGCCAATTGCAAGAAATAATGTGTTTGAACCGCCTTCCTCAATATCAGTTTTAGCCTTACGAAATAAACTCAGAAGATTTTTTTCTAATTTTTTAGATGAGTCGTTGGCTATTAGAGTTTTATTCTGTAGTTGCTCTTTAGCATATTCCACTTGAGGATCATTCCCGCTGCGGAATCTAAAAATGTCCTTATCTCTTGCATCATCAGAAAATGGTGTATCAGATGGAGTTGTAAAACTGAAGGTTTCATTAGAAGCAAGTTCATCCTCTAATAGATCTATCTGGGGGCAAAAAAGTGTTACTGCTACAGCGTTACTTGATAGATTTAGTAATCTATTACGCCTTGTTAAATCAAGTAATTTCCTTTGCCATTGTTCTATTCTAGTTTCAGGTGTATCAGGTTTCTTTGACTCTAATATTTTAACTGGTGGTAAACTAGGTGCCTTGGGTAAAACTAATGATGTCTCTTCAGGAGTTTGTCTTTTAAGTTTCACCTGACTGTCTTCGAGAAGTGGTAAAGGTCTAATTTGACGTCTTCTGGCCTGTTTAATATCTATTGCATAGACAAACTCTGTTTCCGAATTTTCACTAATTAAAGTGTCTGCGTATTCAATTGTTTGACCAAAAGTAATATTTGAATCGGATGTTGCTAATGTTGTTTCAAAAAGGACTAAGTCCTTAGCTACCACACGCTTTCTCAGGTCCATGGCGTCATCATTTGTCAATAATGGAAAACATTCTTCAATCAGCCAAAATCCGCAACATGCATGACTCTTTGTCAAAGCGATAACAGTATTTAGTCCAATATTCTCTAAACAGGCAGCAAAGAGTAAAGACAGATCGAGACATGCTGCCATACCATCGTTCTTAATATCTTGCGGCAACCTAACCTTCTGTCCAGTAGAAGCAAAGCTTGCTGGTGGATTAACATAAATAATTGACTCGCCGCAAATAACATTCCAAATGGCCGCTGCCATTAGATAGGGCCGTTCTCGTGTTTCCGACTGATAACCATTTAATTCACTGCCCTCACCATTTTGCTTTAAAACGTCAGATGCCTTCCTAACTAACTCATTTATATAATTTGCATTAGGAGTGACAAATGCAGCCAATAATTCGGGCATCGCATGTTCACCAGCCCAGTGGTTTTTAGGTAGAAAAATAGTTTGATAAATTTTAGATTCTAGTGGTTCGTCATTTTCTAGCAATTCAAATTTTAAAGTAACGTTTACTTGTTCGTAAAGGTTGTTTAAATATTCGCTAGAAATATTCAATAATTTACGTTGAAGCAAAAGAGTTTTGCCCAGTTCCATAGAATCGATATACCAAATCTCAGGTTCGAAGACTTGTGGTTCAGATGTTAGCTTAATCGCTAGGTTACTTTTAGAGGACGTTTCTGATGAGTTTAGAGGTTCTTGTCCTAGCGTTTCATCCGCTGACTCAAAGGTCAATTCAAGGGAGCTTACAAGAGGGTATTCATTTTGTTGGAAAGCGTATCCGTAAAAAGGGGCTATCTCAGCCAAAATATTTAATTGGTTCATTACGTTATGTTTTCCTTCACGTTTTACATCCTAATCTATGAACGTACCCAATATTGTGAATTTTGTAAATAAGCAGGAAAACATTTTTTAGTTAAACTTACTGAGACTCAACTTTATTCACCTTTAGAAAATAACAGAAAAGTCAATCAAATCCGGAGAAGCACGGCAACTAAAAAGTTAAAGTGACTCTGACCCTTTTATTTACGGTGAAGGTTGAGCTTGATGAGGATATTGAACTTATTACCGAGCAGGGGCGAATTTATGTGCAGGTTAAAACTCGTTCAAAACTAATCATACCCAGCGAGATTTCAGGTGCCCTGAAGCGTTTTGACGACCTGCGAAATCATCGGTCGTAGCCTAAACTGAATATATTGTCACTTTTTTGGTATTTGTTGATGTTATCGGTTGGTATCCTAATGGAAGGTGATCCGACTAAGCGGTCATTAGTTATTAGGTGTGCTTTACGACAACAGCTAGCCATAAGCGGTCATTAGCTTGTGAGTTATTAACGGCAGTTCAGAGCCTTTGGACTAAACCGCTCTCGCGGTAGGGTTTCTCCTTTGATCTCGTAAAACTCCCCATCATTTGTGACCCACTTCTATGCTGAGTAAAGGGCATTTTCGCCCTTAATTCACTTAGGAGTATTATGATGACTCAGGTTAATGAAACCGTCAGTCCATTACGTCAACGCATGATAGACGATATGAACATGCGTAAACTTAGCCCTAAAACCCAGATTGGCTATATTCGAGCAGTCGCAAAGCTTGCCAACTATCTCAAACACTCGCCTGCACAGGCTACATCAGAGGAGTTGCGGCAATTTCAGATAGCATTAGCTGAACAAGGTACGTCGAATATCACCATTAATGCCACGTTATCAGGATTGCAGTTTTTATACTGCAAAACCCTTAATCGTCCTGATGTTGTGCATAAATTGAGTACGGTTCCTACACCGCGTAAATTACCGCAGATACTGAGTTTGGAGGAAGTGAAACGCCTGATTGGGGCAGCTTACAACCTAAAATATCGCACTGCTTTGTCAGTAGCCTACGGCGCGGGGTTGCGGGTGAGTGAAGTGGTGGCGTTGAAGGTCACGGATATCGACAGTAAACGTATGGTGTTACGTATTGAGCAAGGTAAAGGCAAAAAAGACCGGCTGGCGATGTTATCACCCGTCTTGTTAGGATACCTACGAGATTGGTGGCATTACGCTCATGCTCAACATTTGATGCTAAATGGAGGGTGGTTGTTCCCAGGTCAGCAACCCATCAATCCTCTATCAACACGCCAGTTAGGTCGCGCCTGTAAAGCGGCGGCCAAAGATGCTGAGATTGAAAAACGAGTGTCCATGCATACTTTAAGGCACAGTTTCGCGACACACTTGCTGGAAGCCAAAGTCGATATTCGGGTCATACAGACCTTACTGGGACACCGTAAGTTGGAAACCACGGCCTTGTATGCACAAGTGGCCACCAAGTTATTGCATGAGGTCGTCAGTCCGCTTGATGCCCTGAAGCTTACACATTGAGTGACATGACATGCCTCGCACCTCACTGGAGGTGGCTGATATATTTCGTTCTTATGGTTCGCAGTTCAAGACAACACAGCAAGGACATCTTAGCCTCAATCAACTCAAAGTCATGTCGGCTATCCAGCGCTGTCGAAGTGCACAGTTAGGTGGTCATCTATTACATTGCCCACAATGTAATACGCAATTAATCGCTTATAACTCCTGTCGCAATCGACATTGTCCTAAGTGCCAATCATCCTCTGCTAAACGCTGGCTTGAGGCTAGGCAAACCCAATTATTGCCCACAGAGTATTACCATGTGGTATTTACCTTGCCCGCAGCCATCAGTCAGTTAGCCTTTTACAATAAGTCTCAGATGTACCACTTGTTGTTCAAAGCCGCATCGCAAACGTTACTCACGATTGCCAAAGACCCTAAACACCTGGGTGCCCACATTGGCATGACCATGGTCTTACATACTTGGGGTTCAGCCATGACCCATCACCCGCACGTTCACTGTATCGTACCTGGCGGTGGGATAAGTGCAGACAAGCAACAGTGGCAGGCAGGTAAAACGGGGTTCTTTTTACCTGTTCGGGTGCTATCTCGTCTGTTTCGGCGCTTGTTTGTTGATGGCTTACGCCAATTGTTTGCTGACAAAGCATTGCTGTTTTACGGCGATTTGATAGAACTCATCGAACCTAAAGACTTCAGTGACTGGTGCACCCAGCAACAAAGTAGAGAATGGGTGGTGTATGCCAAGCGCCCCTTTGCTGGACCAGAATCGGTATTGGCGTACTTATCCCGATACACGCATCGCGTGGCAATAGCGAACAGTCGATTGCGCGAAATCAACGACAAACACGTTAGCTTTACCTACAAGGATTATCGGCTCAAAGGACGCACGAAGCATAAAACCATGCAGTTAGAAACGAACGAGTTTATCCGACGGTTTATGCTGCATGTATTGCCATGTGGGTTGCATCGTATACGGCATTACGGATTGCTTGCCAGTCAAACTAAACTGGCGCTCGCAAGAAGGTTATTAAATGTGCCAGCACCAGAGGTGACAGCCACATTAGAGCCTGTCGTTGATCAGTCAGTCCCGTTTCAGTGTCGTCAGTGCCATCAACCCATGGTGATAGTCGCGATAACGCTACCAACCTATTTATCCAGAGCACCACCAACATGAAACGATAATGTATAAACAAGACATTAATATCTTCGTCAAAATACGATGACAGGGGGACTATGGCTGATAGCTTGAATATCATGGTATTACGGCAATAAAAGACGATAAAAAGAGGATGGAATAGGCAATAAAGATGAATATTATTCGAACATCACATGCCCGAAAAAATACGTGGCACAAAGAGCAGGTCACTATCCAACGACCTAACAACGAAATCCCCATAGCAACGACACACTACAGATAACCCCCGCGGTTTCCTCCATTGGATATTATCCGCTAGCTGTCCCAGCTTAGCAGGGCTATATGGAGTTCAGCGTGACCGACAGCTAACTGATAATCTAAACAAAAGCCGACATAAGGCTCTAGTCTAGAAAAGGCTTAAATCGACCTATAGCGGACGTAAGAGAATTCAAACTATCAGACTATATTGAGCGCAAAATTATCATAGGATTAATCAAACGCGAATGGCTCCAATGATTTAGATTATCCATCATCTGTCCCAAGGCAGGTGAACTAACGATGCTCAGAGCGATCGACAGATAACTGATAAACTAAATCATCGCAGCCGTTCACAATAAAATGATATCTGACTCAACCGAGCAAATACCGGGCAGTCCACATCATGACTGACATGCCATCAAAGGCCACCCTTTCACCGCCGTATTTATCAAACCAAGTGATGGCATGGCCCCAGAATG